>Ga0115005_10002590_pt1 | contig 14404 bp, 10 predicted proteins | sample ArcOceMetagenome_FD_87163 | JGI IMG/M metagenome (GOLD analysis project Ga0115005, IMG submission 87163) | Marine eukaryotic phytoplankton communities from Arctic Ocean - Arctic Ocean - Greenland ARC118M Metagenome | ecosystem: Environmental > Aquatic > Marine > Oceanic | place: Arctic Ocean... | reverse complement strand
TGCGTTTTCGACCGCCCGATTTTTAAAACGTATAAACCCACAAGCGCTATGCATATTAGAAACCGAGCTTTGGCCAAACTTAATGGCAATAAGCCATAAAAAGAATATTCCGGTACTGGTACTCAATGCTCGCTTGAGCGAAAAATCGCAACAAGGGTATCAAAAGGTTGCCAAGTTAACGCAAATAATTATGCGTTCAATCACGGTACTTGCAAGTCACAATAAAAAAGATGCCGCGCGGTTTATTGAGCTAGGTTTAACCCCCTCAAAAAGCCATGTTACAGGCTCAATTAAGTTTGATATAAATCCAAGCAATGAGCAGCTAGCCTCAGTTGCAAACCTTAAAGCAGAATATAAAACCCAAGAGCGTTTTGTATGGGTGGCAGGCTCTACTCACCCACTTGAACACGAAATGATATTAAATGCCCACCAGCAACTATTAAAAAAGTACCCAAATGCACTTTTAATCATTGCCCCTAGACACCCTGAGCAGTTTGATAAAGTAGCCGATACGTTAGCTCAAAGCCCACTTAGCTTTAGTCGTCGTAGCAACAATAACTATCAAAATGAACACGTACTATTGGCCGATACACTTGGCGAGCTACAATGTTTATATGGGGCTGGTAATGTCAGTTATGTAGGCGGAAGTTTAATTCGCCGCGGCGGGCATAACCCACTTGAAGCGGCAGCTTTTTCGGTCGGTGTTATTACAGGCCCACATACGTATAATTTCGATCATATCTACCCTGAGCTTATAAAATTAAAAGGCGCTGTGGCTGTTGAAAACACCGATGAACTTGCTACACAATTAATTAATCTAAGCCAAAACACTAAAGCTTGCCAAACTTTAGGGAATAAAGCGCAGCAGTGCGTATTAAAAAACCAAGGCGCCATTAAAAAAACATTAACCATAATTAATCAGTATTTAGAGCCACAAGCATGACCAATTTAGCCATTACTCAAACCCGTGAGTGGGTATCGTCTGTTATTGTAAAATATAACTTTTGCCCATTTGCCCGCAAAGAAGTTGAGAACAACTGCATTCATTATGTACTTAGCCCAGCAGTAAAAATTGATGATGCGGTAATGGATATGCTTGAGCAATGCACACAGCTTAATCAAAATCCAGATCGCGAAACCACATTAATACTGTTTGATAACGGCTTTAGCGATTTTGAAGACTTTTTAGATTTAGTTGATTTAGCCAATGCACTACTGGTTGCACAAGGCTTTGAAGGTAAATATCAAATTGCTAATTTTCATCCCGATTACGTGTTTGCCGACAGCGACGAAGATGATGCCGCAAATTACACAAACCGAGCTCCCTACCCTACATTGCATTTAATCCGCGAATTAAGTATGAGCGAAGCGCTTGATAACTATAACGAGCCTGAATCTATACCAGAGCACAATATAAAACTTGCAAGGCGCAAAGGATTCGACTTTTGGCAGCAGCTTTTAGAAGGTATAAAAAAACCGAGCGCATAACGGCTCGGCTTTTAAGTATCAAATTCAATATTACTTTTTAACCCAGCTGCCATTTACTTCAACATAATGACCACTTTGGGTTTTTTCGATTGTTTTAGCCGCTGCGAGTGCTTCTACTTGGGCGAGCGATAAATTGTTCTTTTTAGCTAGTTTTAAATACTGAGCTTTACGCTTTGCGTTAATTTCTTCAACAACAGCTTTAGCTTCGCTATTTTGTACTACTAAGCCTAAATAACCCGAACTGTTCTCACCCACTAACCCTTGGCTTTTAGCATCATCTAAACTAATCGCCCACGCCGAAAACGACAAACATACCGCACTTACTAGAGTGGCAATACTTAATTTATTTTTTATAGTCATCATTTAGCTCCTAAAATAATTCACTGTCGTCACTGAACAGGGTATCGAGTTCTTTATCTACCTTTACACGAATTTCGTGATCAACCTTTACATTGAGGTTGATAGTTATTGGCTCTTTCGCTGCCACCTCTACTCTGTGAGTACATGCGCTTAAAGCGCTAATAGCAGCAAAGGCTATAATTGCCTTAATGCTTAACGAATTTTTCATCATTAGTTTCCTTTTTGAGAATATTGCTGCTCAACTTTTTGTGTTATTTCGTCACTTAATCTTAGCGCTCTTAGTAGCGTAAACACGTTTTCTTCGTGGTTATAGTTAAAATTAACTTGCTGCTGTTGTGGCTCATTAAAGCCCTGTAAGTTAACACCTAAATTTAACCAACCATCACTTTTAAGCGCTACTGTACTATTAAGTTTTTGTATATCAAGGTTTTTAAGTAAGCTCAGTACAGGCTGTAATTCTTGCTGCTGTTGCATAACAGAGTCAAACGCTGCGTTATTGCTAATAATAAGTTTACCTTCACCTTGGTTTAATAAGCTACCGTTTGTAACCTCTACGCCACTGTTACTAAAATGAAGGGGCAGCCACCCTTTTAATCGGCCCGTTAAGTTAATTCCCGACTTATCGTCAAGGGTAATGAGTTTACTCGCATCAATATCTTTAAAAGTAACATTAGCTGTTTGCTGCGATTTTAAAAGCGTGTATTTATCTAATTCAAAAACTCCATCAAACACATTACCGCTTATATCAAATGCTTGCGCGCTGTTATTAACCACTTTTATTTTACCGTTGATATTATTAACTACTGCGCCAGCTCTTAATTCATTGAGGTTAAAGGTAGTTGGCTCAACATTAAGCTGCCCTGAATCATATTGCCCACTAAGTTGCGCACTAAACTGGTTAGCTAAGTAATCGTTATAAAGCGCGCTGGTATCATCAATAGTTAAATTAAAATTGGCTTTTTGTAAGTTAACATCGCCACTAATACGCCCATTAAACTCGCCTTGAGTGAGTTGAGCTAACGGTTCAAATTGGCTAACGAGTGAATTTAACGAAAGCACACTTTGCTGCGGTATAATCACTTCAAACGGATGCGCTACCTTTGAAACATGGTGATTGGCCACCAGCTCAACACCATTTACAAATACATGATGAGACGCTTCAAGCGCTCGGCTTTGCAAGCCTTTTGAGTCCACGTTTATATTTTCTAAATCAATACTAGGGCTTGTCAGTGTACTTATTTGAGTATTCGCTGCTAAATGAGCAAATAACTCACCCACACCTAAGTTTGCCTTTGTACTGAGGGTATTGTTAATATCAGTGAGCTTATACTCTTCGTATTGAGCGCCTTTAAACTCACTTTTTAAAACCACGTTTGCATCGAGCTTTTCACTCATACTTGCCACTAGTTTACCTGTGTAAGTGTTAATAGTAGTGCCATAAGCAACGGCTTGATCAAAGCTAAATGTAGTACTTACTTTACCTACGGGTTTAGAGTCAACAAGTTGAGTAAGTGTAAAGTCGCCATGGGCTTTTACATTATTAGCATCAGCCGGTAAAAATTCAGGCAAAGCGGTAAGCGCAATATCGTAATTGCCACTTAGTTGTGCGTTTTCAAGCTGCGTATTTAGCACTACAGCGTTTATATCATCTGTGTGTAGCTGTGCCTTTAGCTGTATGCGTGCGCTTTGTAACGGTGTAGCTATATTTATAAACGTATCTGTAAAAGTTATGTCCACCTCTTGTCCTGTTTGCTCATTGCTTTTAAGCGTTATTAACGGCAAGGTTAAATTATTATCCACTAGGCTTATTGGTCTAGGTAAAGCCCAGTGCCAATTAAGGGGAAGTTGCTTAACTGCAAAGGCCTTGTAATCACCTTCAGGAATAAGAGATTGGCAGTTATTACTAAGTTTCACATTGTTTTTAAGCTTGCTTAGGTCAAGCTCAAGGTTTTGGCTATTTAAATTATAGGTAGCACTTAGCACACCTTTGGAGCTGTTTGTTATATCACAGCTTTGTATTTTGTAGTTATACTGGGCTTGTAAATTACCAGCAAGGCTCGCCTCTACTCCGTTAAAGCTAAATGCCTGCGCTGTATTAAAACTAAGCCCATTTAATAACTCGTTATCTGTTTTAAGTAACTGTTTAAGCAATTCATCACTAACTTTAAGCTGCCCTTGTACCTTATTATTGTAAAGCGTAGCACTGGCACTTAAATCACCATTTACGACAAACTGGTTAAGCTTCGGCTCGTTAATGCTTATAATTAAAGGCTGATTTAAAAACTCACTGTTTATACTTAGTTGCTCAACTGTAATTGTTGGTCTTTTTTCGGGCAGGGCTAAATCTAAAATTGTTGCAGGGCTGCTTACTTTATTACTTTGAGGAAGTGGATTTACATTAAGCGCTGCATGTTTAATTTCAACATGGCGAGTATTTGCGGTAACGCCTTCAACAACAAGCTCTTGATTTTTGTAACTTAAACAGGCTTTTTGTATATACACATTTAACTTGCTCGTAAGCGAAAAATCTAAGCAACTTAAAGTAACACCTGCTTTTTCAAGCTGGGGGGCTACAGCCCGTTGTAATAGTGGCAAACGAAATACATAGCCAAGCAAAACTATACCTAGCAATACAGCACCCATAATTAAACCAACGCGCTTTAACATACTATCCTTATAAGCTTTTATTCATACCTTACAAACTATCGTAATTTTAAATCTACGCAATCAAAAAAGGCTGCACAGTGCAGCCTTTTTTATTTTACAGCTAGATTATGAATCTAACTTGTATATGTTGTTTTTAACCTACATTTTTACGTGCATTACGGAACATACGCATCCATGGGCTATCCTCGGCCCACTCATCAGGGTGCCACGAGTTAGCAACAGCGCGGAATACACGCTCTGGGTGCGGCATCATTACTGTTGCACGGCCATCAGTAGAAGTAATACCGGTAATACCTTCTGGTGAACCATTCGGGTTAGCCGGGTATTGTGTTGTCGGGTTACCGTAGTTATCTACAAATTTAACTGCAACAGTGCCGCTTTCAAGCGCAGCTTGAGTGGCAGCATCATTTGCAAATTCTGCATGGCCTTCACCATGAGATACAGCAATTGGCATACGCGACCCCGCCATTCCATTAAAGAACACAGACGGATTCTCTTGTATTTCTACTAAGCTAAAGCGTGCTTCAAAACGCTCTGACTTATTTGTTACAAAACGAGGCCAATGCTCAGTACCCGGAATTAACTCTTTAAGCGTTGATAACATTTGGCAACCATTACACACACCTAAACTAAAGGTGTCTTCACGGTGGAAGAAATTTTGGAACTGATCGCGTGCCATATCGTTAAACAATATAGACTTAGCCCAGCCTTCACCGGCGCCTAATACGTCACCGTAAGAGAAACCACCACACGCCACTAAGCCTTTAAACTGCTCAAGAGTTAAACGCCCTTCGAGGATATCGCTCATGTGTACATCAACAGCGGCAAAACCAGCACGGTTAAACGCAGCAGCCATTTCTAAATGTGAGTTAACGCCTTGCTCACGTAAAATAGCCATTTGCGGCTTAGCGCCCGTTGCAATGTAAGGTGCGGCTATATCTTCGTTTAAGTCAAAGTTAAGTTTTACGTTTAAGCCTGGATCTTTTGCATCAAACTTGGCATCAAACTCCTGCTTAGCACAATCAGGGTTATCACGACGTGCTTGCATTTGGTACGTTGTTTCGGCCCAAATAGTACGTAATTCAGTACGAGTATGATTAAGTACTGTTTGCTCACCACGGTTAAATACAATGCTATCGTCGCTATTAAGCGAGCCAATCACGTGGCTAATTGCAGCAACACCGTGTTGTTCAAATACAGCATTTACGGCATCTAAATCGCTGTTAGCCACTTGAATTACCGCGCCAAGCTCTTCGTTATAAAGTGCTTCTAGGTCTGAGCCTGTTAAACCCGCTAAATCAACGGTTACACCTGTATGCCCTGCAAATGCCATTTCAGTTACGGTAGTAAATAAACCACCGTCTGAGCGGTCATGATAAGCAAGTAACTTGCTATCAGCGACAAGTGCTTGCATGGCATCGTAAAAGCCTTTAAGTAGCTCAGGGCTGTCTACATCTGCTGTAACATCACCAAGCTGTTTATAAACCTGTGCAAGGCTTGATGCACCCATGCGGTTTTTGCCAGCACCTAAATCAACTAAAATAAGTGATGTATCGCCTTTATCAGTGCGTAACTGTGGCGTTACTGTTTTACGTACATCGTCAACACGGCCAAAGGCTGTAATAATAAGCGATAACGGCGACGTTACTGATTGCTCAGCACTATCGTCTTCGTTTTTCCATGTCGTTTTCATCGACATAGAATCTTTACCTACAGGTATAGTTAAACCAAGTGCAGGGCAAAGCTCTTCGCCAACCGCTTTTACGGCTTCGTAAAGGCCGGCATCTTCACCTGGGTGACCTGCTGCAGCCATCCAGTTAGCAGATAGCTTAATATTCTCTAGGCTGCCAATATTTGCACAAGCAATATTAGTGAGTGACTCTGCCACCGCTAAACGCGCCGAAGCTCCATAATTTAATAGTGCTGCCGGCGTGCGCTCACCCAGCGACATAGCTTCACCGTGGTAAGTGTCGTACGTTGCCGCAGTAACCGCACAGTTAGCAACAGGTACTTGCCAAGGGCCAACCATTTGATCACGTGCTACTAAACCGGTAACCGAGCGGTCACCAATAGTAATTAAGAATGTTTTTTCTGCAATTGTAGGTAAGCGTAACAAACGCTGCGCGGCATCAGCTACGTCAATAGCGCTTACATCAATTGCAGTACCTGTTACTTGCTGAGATGTTACATCGCGGTGCATTTTAGGCGCTTTACCTAATAAAACATCAAGCGGTAAATCAACAGGGCTGTTATCAAAGTGGCTGTCTGCTACGGTTAAATGGCGCTCCTCTGTGGCTTCACCAATTACTGCGTACTGTGCGCGTTCGCGCTTACAAATGGATTCAAAACGATCAAAGTCTTCAACCGCTACAGCCAGCACATAACGCTCTTGCGATTCGTTACACCAAATTTCATGTGGTGCCATGCCAGGCTCATCGTTAGGGATATCACGTAGTTGGAATTTACCACCACGGCCACCATCGTTTACCAGTTCAGGAAACGCATTTGATAAACCACCGGCGCCAACATCATGTATAAATGCAATTGGGTTTTCATCGCCTAACTGCCAACACTTATCGATTACTTCTTGGCAACGACGTTCCATTTCTGGGTTTTCACGTTGAACAGAAGCAAAGTCTAAGTCTTCGTTTGATTGGCCCGACGCCATACTTGATGCAGCACCACCGCCTAAACCAATGTTCATAGCAGGGCCGCCTAGCGCAATTAGTTTTGCGCCTACTGGAATCTCGCCTTTTTGAACATGATCAGCACGAATATTACCTAAACCACCGGCAAGCATAATTGGTTTGTGGTAACCACGTACCTCTTCACCATTGTGGCTTGTTACTTTTTCTTCATACGTGCGGAAGTAACCCAATAAGTTAGGACGACCAAACTCATTATTAAATGCAGCACCACCCAGTGGGCCATCCATCATAATATCAAGCGCGTTGACTATACGACCTGGCTTACCAAAATCGCTTTCCCACGGTTGCTCGTAACCCGGAATACGTAAGTTAGAAACCGTAAAGCCAACTAAACCGGCTTTTGGCTTAGAACCACGACCTGTTGCACCTTCGTCACGAATTTCACCACCTGAGCCGGTAGCTGCACCCGAAAAAGGCGCTATAGCCGTTGGATGGTTATGCGTTTCTACTTTCATTAATATTTCAATGTCTTCTTGATGATACGCATATTCACCTTGCGCATTCGGGAAGAAGCGACCCGCTTTTGAGCCCTTCATTACTGCCGCGTTATCTTTATACGCCGACAATACATTTTCAGGATTGTGCTCAAAAGTATTTTTGATCATTTTAAACAGCGATTTTGGCTGTTCAATGCCGTCAATTGTCCAATCAGCATTAAATATTTTATGACGACAATGCTCTGAGTTTGCTTGGGCAAACATAAACAATTCTATGTCGTTAGGATTACGTCCTAACTTTATAAAGTTTTCTACTAGGTAGTCAATTTCGTCATCGGCAAGAGCAAAACCTTGCTCAACATTTGCGGCAGCTAATGCTTCGCGTCCGCCACCTAAAATATCAACTGATGACATTTCACGCGGAGAATCATTGCGGAATAACTGCGCTGCCGCTTCAAGCTCAGTGTGTGTAGCTTCGGTCATACGGTCGTGTAATAACGCCGTTACTTGAGCAAGCTGCTCTGCACTTAGTTCACCTTCTACGTAATAAGCAATACCACGCTCAACACGGTGAACCTGTTTAAGGCCACAGTTATGCGCTATATCGGTTGCTTTAGATGCCCAAGGCGAAATGGTACCTGGGCGAGGTGTAACTAAAATAAGTGTGCCAGCTGGGGTATGCTCGGCAATAGTAGGACCGTAAGTTAATAGCTTTTCAAGCTTGGTTTGCTCATCAACACTCAAAGGCGATGTTAAATCGGCAAAATGAGCATACTCGGCATATACGTTGGTGACTGGAAGTTGCGATTGTTTGCAACGCGCTAAAATTTTATTAACTCTGAACTCTGACAGTGCTGGTGCACCACGAAGGATCAACATAGATAATTTCATCCGGGGTTAGGGATTGAACGATATTTTAGGCACGCATTATAGTCCAATTAGTCATCATATTTAACTCCAAATTTAGCTTTTCATAAAATTAACTTTTTAGCTTTATTTATAATCCGTTTTAGCTAATAAAATAAAAGGGAAAGTGACGAAATGGCTAAGTTTTGTTATAACGGGTGTTAGCGTGTTAAAGGGGCACTCAATGTTCAAAGAAAAGCTAATAATAATCATCACTTTAGTTATGCTGTTATGTGCATGTAATATGCAAGAACAGCCAACTCAACTTGCCCACATCAAAGAGCAAAACAAAATACGTGTTGGCACGTTAGCAAGTGCGAGCAATTATTATCAAGCAGTTCAGGGCGAGCAAGGCTTTGAATATGAGCTTTCTCAGGCTTTTGCTGATTACTTAGGTGTTGAACTTGAAATAGTCCCCTTTTTTAATTTATCTGATATGTTTGATCGCCTTGAAAGCGGTGACTTAGACTTAATTGCCTCAGGACTTACTTACAATAAAACGCGTGCGCAGCAATACAGGTATGGCCCAACTTACAGAACAATTAGTCAAAAATTAGTATATAAACAAGGCCGTGTTCGCCCTCGTAAGTTTGACGATCTAGATGGAAATTTTACGGTTATAGCAAAAAGCAGCCACTCACTTACCCTGCAAAAAGCTCAAAAAAACGACCCATCACTCAGCTGGATAGAAAGTGAAGAATTTGACGAAGAAGAACTTTTACAAGCAGTTATAGATGGTGAAATAGACTACACCCTTGCTGACTCCCACACTCTTTCGCTATTTCGCCGGTATCACCCTAATTTAAGTATTGGCTTCTCAGTAAGTCATAATGACCCAATTGCATGGATACTTCGCAAGTCAAAAGATGATTCTTTATATGCGCTGCTCGTGCCATTTTTTGGTGAAGTAAAACAAAACAACCAACTTTATGTACTCGAAGAAAAATATTTTGGTCATGTGCGCCAGTTTAACTACGTAAATACATTGGCTTACATAGAAGCAATAAAAGAAACGTTACCTACATATCAGCCATGGTTTGAACAATACGCAGGAGATCTTGATTGGCGTTTACTAGCTGCATTAAGTTACCAAGAGTCGATGTGGAACCCTCGCGCTAAATCACCAACGGGTGTTCGCGGCATTATGATGCTTACACGTAGTACAGCTAAACAAGTTGGTGTAACAAATCGTCTCGAGCCTGAACAAAACATTCGTGGTGGAGCTCAGTATCTAAGCAAATTAATAACCCGTATTCCTGATAGAATTCCTCAACCAGACAGGACGTGGCTTGCTTTAGCTGCTTATAATGTTGGTTGGGGTCATGTGAACGACGCGAGGATTATCACCCAACAACAAGGGGCAAGCCCGGATAAATGGGCCGATGTAAAAAAACGCTTACCGCTATTAATCAAAAAACGATATTACCGTAATACACGTTATGGCTATGCCCGTGGCGATGTAGCTGTAAAATATGTTGATAATATTCGCAGATACTACGACGCGCTGGTATGGCTTGATGAAAACAATGCGATGACCGAAGAAAATATCACTACAGAACGTGATGACACCAGCAATATAAAACAAGATGAATCGCCATAGCGGATTATGGATTGATGCGATATTTATTAATTATGAAGGTTTACGGCTTCAAAGTAGTGGGTAACTAAAATATCTGTTTACTTGTCATTAAATGATCACTAATGTGTGGTAATTATATATTTCAATTTTTTCAAAGATATATCTTGTGCCTTTCTCACTCTCACGCATTAGGAGAACACATGCTAAAACGTAGACGCACACAAAAATTAAAAAGAAACGTTATTTATTCAACGGCAACACGTCGTCGTATCATGTTACGTGGTTTACACAAAAAAATAATTTGGCGTCGCCGTATGTTTGCTATGCAACAAATGGAAGCACAAGACACTATACCAGCGGGCAATTAATAATATTTCTAAGCCCCACGAGCAGCCTTCTTGGCTGCTTTAATTTGCGCCCTTCTTCGCTTAAAAAATTCAGATATAGTGTTACCACATTTATCGGCTAATACCCCTCCTATAACTTCAACTTGATGGTTAAGCCTTGGCTCCTGCAGTAAATTCATAATAGAGCCAGCTGAACCAGTTTTTGCATCTGGAGCTCCAAATACTAAACGCTTTATTCTGCTATGCACTAATAATCCTGCACACATAGAGCATGGCTCAAGTGTTACATATAACGTGCAGTCAATTAAGCGATAATTATTGAGTGCTTTGCCAGCTTCTCGTACTGCAATCATTTCGGCATGAGCTGAAGGGTCATTATCAGTTATAGAACGATTGTATCCAGATGCTATAAGTTGATTATCTTTTACTAAAACAGCACCTACTGGGATCTCATTAAGCTGCTCGGCTTGTTTTGCATACAAAAGCGCTTGTTCCATCCAATAAGCGTCGTCAAATGGCTTGTTCATTATTTCTTCTTAAATTACGTTTTATGCTTTAATTATACCTAGTTAACATCCTAAAGCGCGGCAATGATTACTTTATTGCAAAAATAAAACACTATTTAACTGTTAATAATGGCTCACTGCCGCCGATTTACGTTATAATCTCTCGCTTTTTTTATTTAGCTCACAACACGGGTAGCGAATGAAATTTCCTGGACGCCGCAGGCATAAACATTATTTTCCAGTGGAAGCCAAAGATCCACTAACTAATCAACTTAACGCAACAGATAGATTACAACGTAGCTATATTACGGGTATCGATCAAATCGTTGTTGATATAGAAGCAAAAGTTGATCAAGCTTTCCTTGATGAGTTTCAACTACGCAGAGGCATGTCACAAGTTATAGACAGTGACATAACAAATGCTCTTTACGACCGCTTAAAATTAAACGACATGGTTGATTATGAATTTGCAGGTGGAACCATTGGTAACACAATGCACAACTATTCTGTACTTGCAGATGATCGCTCTGTTTTATTAGGCGTAATGAGCGAAAACATTAAAATTGGCAGTTACGCATATCGCTTTTTATGTAATACCTCAAGCCGTGTAGACTTAGATTATTTACAACCTGTTGATGGGCCAATAGGCCGTTGTTTCACACTCATTGATGAAACGGGCGAACGCACCTTTGCAATCAGTGCGGGTTTAATGAATTACCTACGCCCAGAATCAATAGATAAATCTTTGATAGAAAACTCATCGGCTTTAGTCATTAGTGCATACCTTATGCGAACACAAGATGACGAAACCATGACAGATGCAACGATGCAAGCCGTAAAATATGCTAACGATGCTGGCGTACCTGTTGTTCTTACACTCGGCACTAAATTTTTAATTGAACAAGATCCTGCTTGGTGGGCAAACTTTGTTGAAAAGCATGTAGATATTCTTGCTATGAACGAAGAAGAAGGCTTTGCTATTACAGGGTTTGAAGACCCGCTTTTAGCAGCAGACAAAGCACTAGACTGGGTAGATCTTGTTATATGCACTGCAGGTGAAAAAGGGCTATTCATGGCAGGCCATGTTGACGACAGCTTTAAACGTGAAACCGAATACCCACTACTGCCTGGTGCTATTGCTGACTTTAATCGCTATGAATTTTCACGCGCTATGCGTAAAGCAGATTGCGAAAACCCTATAAGAGCATACAGCCATACAGCTCCTTTTATGGGCGGACCTGACTCAATCAAAAATACCAATGGCGCTGGCGACTGTGCACTCGCTGCTGTACTACATGACTTATCAGCAAATGTTTATCATAAGCTTAATGTCGCTAACTCAGCAAAGCACGATCAACAAGCTATTACATACTCATCTCTTGCACAAATTAGTAAATATGCAAACAGAGCAAGTTATGAAGTACTTGTTCAGCACTCTCCCCGCTTATCGCGTGGTTTACCTGAGCGTGAAGATTGTTTAGAACAAGTTTATTGGGAGCAATAAGCTCCCTTCATCTCTCTAAAAGATAGAAATATCAAGCTTTTTAGATAGCAGCTCTAATGCTGCTATTCCTGCTACTGAGTTACCAAACGAATTAAGCCCTGGGGAATAAACGGCTACTGTAAACTTATTAGGTAATACCGCAAGAATAGTTCCTGACACCCCTGATTTACCTGGCATACCGACCCTATACCCAAAATCACCCGCAGCATCATATAAACCACTGGTAAATAATAATGAATTAAGCTGTTTATTTTGACGACTACTTAAAACCTGCTCACCAGATAGCTGATCAACTCCTTTATTTGCCAAAAAGCTATATGCCTTAGCGAGTTCAACACAATTAAGCTCAATAGAGCAAAAATTGAAATATGACCAAAGCACATCATCAACGTCATTCTCAAAATTACCAAACGATTTCATCAAATGCGCCATAGCAGCATTGCGGTGTCTAAATTCATACTCAGAATTAGCCACTTTTTTATCAATCACAATGCCGCGATTACCTGATAGTAATCTGAATGTTTCGAGCATCGAGTGCATAGGTGCAGACAAGCGGCTATAAAGTGCATCACAAGTAACAATAGCACCCGCATTTATGAATGGGTTACGCGGCACACCTTTTTCAAATTCAAGTTGTGTAAGCGAGTTAAACGCTGTACCAGAGGGCTCCTTACCTACCCTGTTCCAAAGTTCGTCACCATAACGCTGTAACGCCATGGTTAATGTCATCACTTTAGATACTGATTGAATGGTAAATCGCTGAGAACAATCACCTGCGCAAATGATTTCACCCTCAGTAGTGTATATGGCAATAGAAAACTGCTCAGGGTCAACCTCAGCAAGTGCAGGGATATAATCGGCTACTTTCCCTTTAGACAGTAAAGGGGCGACTTCTTGAGTAATTTCATTTAATACACGTTGGTAATCTGTAGTAGGCAATTAACACCTCAAATAGATTTAGCTAAATGAAAATATTACCATGCCTCAGATTAAACGAGCTAGTTTAGTTAGATGAAATTAATTGTATTGTGTATTATATTCACAATAAACAATCTAAAGCGAGGTCAAACAACAAGAAAAAACAATTAATGATAAGTACCACTAATTAGCAAATTTAATAACCTATTTATATGACCTAAACATAAGGCTATTACTCACCAAACCTTAAACTCTTTAGCAGTAATATTTAATCAATCCCAGGTAAAAAAGCTGGCGCTTATAGGGTTAAAGGTATCAGTTATTGGACAGAGATAAATAATATAACCTTGTTGTTTATATTATTACCTTACTTAAACTAGATTCTTTAATTATACGAATTAGTAAAGCTCGCCTTGTAATTGTAACTTAATTGATTTACTTCATTTAAAATACAAAAAGCGTCACTTTACTGCAACAGGCTTCGCTTAATTAAAGTCGTTGCACCACTCACTTGAATACCCGAGGAATAAAAAGTCACATCGCTGATAGCATACTTTCATTGTGTTGGTCGGTATTATGTAAGCTCACTTTAGGATTGGTATTATTACTGAACTCGGTATGCTTAACGCTAATTTACTAAACCCCAGACAGCAAAAAACCCGTTACATTGCTGTAACGGGTTTCTCTTAATTAAATCCTGGTAATGTCCTACTTTCACATAGCAAATGCTACACTATCATCGGCGCTGTTTCGTTTCACTACTGAGTTCGGCATGGGATCAGGTGGGTCCAAAACGCTATTGTCACCAAGAAAATTCTTTTCAATTTTCTTATTTTTATTAAGGTTAAAGTCCTTCGACTGAATTTGAAGCCTGGTAATGTCCTACTTTCACATAGCAAATGCTACACTATCATCGGCGCTGTTTCGTTTCACTACTGAGTTCGGCATGGAGTCAGGTGGGTCCAAAACGCTATTGTCACCAAG
>Ga0115005_10002589_pt1 | contig 14409 bp, 16 predicted proteins | sample ArcOceMetagenome_FD_87163 | JGI IMG/M metagenome (GOLD analysis project Ga0115005, IMG submission 87163) | Marine eukaryotic phytoplankton communities from Arctic Ocean - Arctic Ocean - Greenland ARC118M Metagenome | ecosystem: Environmental > Aquatic > Marine > Oceanic | place: Arctic Ocean... | reverse complement strand
GTTTGGATTCAGATACTTTTTGGCAACTGCTTGAATTTCTTCTCGGCTGATGGATCGATAGATTTCAATTTCTGAGTTGATCAAGTTCGTGTCTCTATAAAAAGCATAATACTCTGCTAAAGAGTTTGCAATTCCTTCTACAGAGGAGTTAGAGTCCACGAAATTAGTCTCGAATTTATTTTGAAGTTTTTGGTAATCCTTTTCAGAAATTAAGTCTTCTTGGATTTTCACAACTTCCTCATCAATTTCGGTAATGATACTTTCAAGTGACGTATCGCCCAATGGCAAACCATAAATAATATACATGCTGTGGTCCTCTAGACTGAGATTAATGGCGCCAACCTCCAAAGCCATTTTCTTTTCATCTACTACTTTACGATACAATTTAGAAGAATTTCCGTCACTAAGATAGGTCGAAATCATGTCTAATGTCTTAGAATCACGACTCTTTATAGAGGGTGTCCGATAGGCAGTTACTATCATGGGTATTTGTATGTTGGAGTCATAGGCCTTGGCTTCGATTGCTTCGGTAATAGGATCTTCTTGTTCTGTAACACGATCAACATCCGCTCCTCTTGGGATAGCACCAAAGTAATCAGCGATCATTTTTTTGGTAGCATCGATTTGAATATCTCCAGCAACAACTAGAATAGCATTGTTAGGCACATAATATTTTTTGTTAAACGCTATAAACTCCTCTAAAGAAGCTGCATCTAAATGATCCGATTCTCCAATCACGGTTCTTTTATAAGGATGATTTATGAATAAATTTTCCTGTACTTGATCCAAAACCTTCCCATAGGGCCTTTCTTCACCTACTTTTTTCTCTTCTTTAATAACATCTTTTTGGGTGTCAATTCCATCTTGATTAATTACAGGGTGGAGCATTCTCTCCGATTCTAACCAAAGACCTAGTTCTAAACTATTAGATGGAAAAACTTCATAGTAGTATGTGTAATCGTTACTTGTGAATGCGTTGTTTTTTCCACCATTTGATGAAACGATGCTGAACCATTCGCCACGTCCAATGTTTTTTGTTCCTTCAAACAGCAGGTGTTCAAAGAAATGAGCAAAGCCAGTGCGATCTGCTAATTCGTCTTTTGCGCCTACATGATAAAGAACCGAAGTGGTTACAACTGGAGCTGCGTTATCTTGATGTAAAATCACATGAAGACCATTGTCCATATCATATTCTGTAAAAGAAACTTCTTGTGCCTGGACGCTAACAAAAAGCAGGCTTAAAATGAGGTAAAAAGCATATTCTTTCATGGTGTATTGATTTAGTTTATACTGCATAAGTAGCACAAAGTATCAAATTGTTACAACAAATCGAAATTTTTAGCAGTCTTCCTTTACAGGAAAAACTATTTTTTTAACTTGAAATAAAGTAACTTTATTAAACTATGAAATTCATTGAACTCTTTACGCGCTCCTTTCCTTTTTTGGTTACAGCTTGTGCTTTAATCGCCTTATTACATCCTCCCAGCTTCACTTGGTTTTCAGGCCTGTGGATTACCTATGGTTTGGGAGGCATTATGTTGGGTATGGGACTTACTTTGCAGTGGAGTGATTTTAACCAAGTGATAAAAACCCCTAAGTGGGTTCTTTGTGGAATTCTATTACAATTCACCATCATGCCTTTTTTAGGTTGGGTTTTGGGTATTCTTTTTCAGTTACCTCCCTTTTTTGCAGTTGGACTGATCTTGGTTGCAAGTTGTCCAGGCGGCACAGCATCTAACGTTATTGCGTATTTGGCAAAGGCCAATGTTGCTCTGTCGGTTACTATGACTACAGTTTCTACTTTAGCGGCAATTATAATGACCCCTTTGTTGACCAGTTATTTGTCTGGAAGTTATTTGGAGGTTGATGCATTGGGTTTGTTTTATAGTACCCTTAAAGTTGTACTGTTTCCAGTTGCTCTGGGTGTTATACTCAATCGATTCTTACCCAAAGTAACCCATAAAATTGTTCCTTTTGCACCGCCAATTGCGGTGATATTAATCACACTAATTGTAGCGAGTATTATTGGTCAGGGTAAAGAAATCATCTTGAACTCAGGAATCCAGCTTCTTGGTGCAATTTTGATTTTACATTTACTCGGTTTTTTACTGGGATATATTGTATCTAAAATCATTTTCAAAAACGAAGCGGTTAGTAGAACTATGGCCATTGAAGTGGGTATGCAAAATTCTGGTTTGGGGGCAGTACTGGCTCGGGAAAACTTCATTAACCCAGCAACAGCAATTCCTTCAGCAATATCCAGCTTGGTGCATTCTATATATGGTAGTATATTTGCTTCAATAGCGAACAAATTCATCAACAAAAAATAGCATATGAAAAGGCATAAAGCAGTTATTGTTTCTGCAAAAAGAACCCCATTAGGAAAATTTATGGGTGGATTATCAACGGTGCCTGCTCCCAAGTTGGGAGCCATTGCAATTCAGGGAGCTCTTGAAGCTATTGGGTTGGATGCTACTGAGGTTGATGAAGTTTATATGGGAAATGTTTTGCAAGCTGGGGTTGGTCAAGCACCTGCTCGTCAAGCAGCAATATTTGCAGGTATCCCCGACACTGTGCCCTGTACAACGGTAAATAAAGTTTGTTCCTCGGGAATGAAAACCATCATGATGGCAGCTCAAGCAATTGCTCTTGGCGATGCAGAGGTTGTTGTTGCAGGAGGTATGGAAAACATGAGCCTTGCTCCACATATTGTTCCTATGCGAACAGGAGTGAAGTTTGGTGGAACTCAACTAGAAGATGTCATGCAAAAAGACGGCTTAGTAGATGCCTTTGATCAGGTGGCTATGGGTACTTACGCAGATGCAACAGCAACGAAATATCACATATCTAGAGCAGATCAAGACGCCTTTGCTATTGAATCGTACCGAAGAAGTGCAGCAGCATGGGAAAGTGGTGTGATGCAAAACGAAATTGTTCCAGTATCTGTTCCCCAAAGAAGAGGTGAGGATAAACAAATTACTGAAGACGAAGAATACACCAATGTTCTCTTAGATAAAATCCCCAATTTACGTTCAGCTTTTACCAAAGAAGGAACCGTAACTGCTGCAAATGCATCTACCATCAACGATGGTGCAGCTGCCGTAATTGTAATGTCTGAAGAGAAAGCAAAAACCTTAGGGTTAACCCCTTTAGCAACGATCGAAGGCTATGCCGATGCAGCTCAAGAACCACAATGGTTCACTACAGCGCCAGCTAAAGCCCTACCCAGGGCACTCGCTAAAGCCAATGTATCTCTTGATGAAGTGGAATTATTTGAATTTAACGAAGCGTTTTCTGTCGTAGGTTTAGCTAATATGCAGCTTTTAGAATTAGATTCGACACTGGTGAATGTTCACGGGGGAGCAGTTTCACTGGGCCATCCGTTAGGGTGTTCAGGAGCTAGAATTGTAGTGACTTTATTAAACGCGATGAAGCATAAAAATGTAAGTCTTGGTGCAGCTGCAATATGCAATGGCGGTGGAGGTGCTTCTGCCATTGTTTTTAAAAGATAAGTGATATAAAAGTTTTTTTATGAAAAATGACAATAGACCTAATCAGTTGAAAAACTTGACTTTGCTACTGATTCTGGTGAGCTCTCTTTCTTATGGGCAATTTTCTTTCTTTAAACCCTATGAAGTAGAAGTTACTTCCGACATTCCCTTCGGTTCTCTGACCTCTGATATCGATCAAATGCGTTTGGGATTAGAAGCACAGCAATGGTCTATTGAAGTGCTTAAATACTGGTTGATAGAGATGCAGAAAAACCCCTTTATTACGGGAGATCAAAAAATCAATTTCATTCTTTATGACAGTCAGAAGAGACAGAAAATTGTCATCCGAGTTCCTGTAAAAGAAAAAATAATTCGTGCCTTTAAAACCGAAGCGGGGTTTCAAGAACACCACATCGAGTTTATATCGGAAACCTATGAATGGCTTTTAGAAAACCTGTAAGTATTTTCTTTATTCCGCACAATATTCTTCGCCTACAGAAAAGCTATTATAAATAGATTCGGTTACCTCTCCGCTAACCGAATTGTCTGGAACATAAGATTCAATTTCACTACCATTAGTATTGAAGATATTACTATCGGCATTTAAGATAAAATAGTATTTTCCGTTAACATTTTGCTTATCAATAATGTCTCCACAGCGGCTATTGTCAGATGTACAGCTGACACAAAAAACACTAATTAAAAAATAAGCAAAGAAGATTCTAAAATTCATAATACGGATGTTTGTAAATATAGATGACACAAAATTACCACAAAATGGATTAAGTAGGAAACTCTTCCTTTAGAAGTATAGAAATTACGGTTTTCTAATTTCATCGACCATAAGTTGTACTTCTTTTGGAGGAGCAGCTGTTTGGGAAGAAATGATCAAAGCAACCAGTATGTTGGCAAACATAGCCAAGGTCCCAAAACCTTCGGGCGATACTCCAAACCACCAGTCTTCTGAAGTTCCTCCTCCAAAAAAACCAAGTTTGAATTTCATCATATAAAAAAGCATAAGCGATATACCAACAACCATTCCACTGATCACACCTTCTTTGTTCATGCGTTTGCTGAAAATTCCCATCACAATAGCAGGAAAAAAGGAAGCTGCGGCTAAACCAAAAGCTAAAGCTACGGTTGCTGCAACAAAATCAGGTGGATTGATACCAAAGTAACCTGCCAAGATAACAGCGAATACGGCAGCTACCCGTGCCGCAATTAATTCTCCTTTTTCTGTAATCTCTGGATAGATTATTTTTTTCAATAAATCATGAGAAACGGAAGACGATATAACCAATAAAAGACCTGCAGCTGTCGATAATGCTGCTGCCAATGCACCAGCAGCCATAAGGCCTATCACCCAATTGGGAAGGTTTGCTATTTCAGGGTTTGCCATGACAATAATGTCCTTGTCAATTACCAATTCATTAATTTCAGGGTCAGCTACATATTGCACAATACCGTCCTGATTTTTATCGGTGTAGGTTAATAAACCTGTAGTTTCCCAATTCGAAAACCAATCGGGAAGAGTTTCATAGGGCTTGTTGCTCACTGTTTGGATGAGGTTGGTTCTTGCAAATACGGCAATTGCGGGAGCTGTGGTGTATAAGATGGCTATAAAAAGCAAAGCCCAACCAGCAGATTTTCGAGCATCACGTACTTTTTTGACTGTAAAAAAACGAACAATCACGTGTGGGAGGCCAGCAGTTCCCATCATCAATGCTGCCGTAATTAAAAATACGTCGAGTGTAGATTTAGAACCTGAGGTATATTGATGAAAGCCTAATTCTCTATGAAGACCATCTAATTTTTCTAGAAGATACATTCCGTCTGCTCCTTCCGATCCCATTCCGATTTGTGGAATTGCTATCCCCGTCATGATTATGGAAATGAATATTGCAGGAACTAAAAAAGCAAAAATCAAAACACAATACTGCGCTACTTGTGTATAAGTAATACCTTTCATTCCACCTAAAACTGCATAAAAAAGAACAATTCCCATTCCAATAAAAACACCCGTATTGATATCTACCGAAAGGTACCTTGAAAAGACAAGACCCACCCCACGCATTTGACCTGCGATATAGGTAAAGGAAACAATCAAGGCGCAGAAAACTGCAACTGCTCTTGCGGTGTTAGAGTAGTATCGGTCGCCAATAAAGTCAGGAACGGTAAACTGCCCAAACTTCCTTAAATAAGGTGCTAATAGCAGCGCTAACAGCACATATCCTCCTGTCCAACCCATCAGATAAACTGAGCCGTCATAGCCGGTAAAAGAGATGATTCCGGCCATAGAAATAAATGAAGCCGCAGACATCCAGTCTGCTGCTGTAGCCATTCCGTTTGCGATGGGCGAAACACCCTCACCGGCAACATAAAATTCTTTGGTTGAAGATGCTCGTGACCAAATTGCAATTCCGATATATAAGGTAAAGGTTACACCAACCATTATCCAAATCCACAGTTGTTGTTCCATAATTATTCTAAAGTTTTATCGTCTAAGCGATTCATTAAAAAAACATAAATAAAAATCAAAAGGACGAAAACATATATTGACCCTTGTTGCGCAAACCAAAAACCAAGTTTGAAGCCGCCAATTTGAAATTGATTCATGAAATCAACAAAAAGAATTCCAAATCCAAAAGAAACTAAAAACCATATACTGAGTAAAATACCTAAATATTTTAGATTTGTTTTCCAATAATTATTGACAGTGGTGTTTTGCATATAATGGTTTTGAAGGTTATTTTTTTGGCAATATATTCTTTTATTCATTAATTTTATAATTCGAATATATAGCTAATTTGTAATCTACTACAATTATTTTATACCAAAACCATTGTAGCATCTACAAACTGACAACAATAAACCCTATGAAAAAGAATGCACTTTTTTTAGTAATTAGCCTTGCGAGCTTAAATATAACGGCGCAAGTGTTTGTTTTCACCTCTGAAGAAACAGAAAAATCAATAACCCATAAAGTATTGTTGGATTCGGAGTACTTCATAGAAACCCAATATGTCACTAATTCAAATGAATTTGTAAGTACACGAGGAGGTTTTTATGAATTAAAAGAAGGAATGTATTTGGTGCGTTTTGAGTTTAATTCAAACTTTAGCTTCGATAGTTTAAAAACTTTAAATTATAAATCAACGAATTGGAAACTGTCTAAAGCTTTAAAACAAGATCATTCTGGAAGATGGCTCATGGCTGGAAGAGTTCGAGACGGAGTTGAGAAAAGAAGAACCACTAGCGGAGCACGAAAGACATTGAAATTTCTATTGAATGGACATTTTCAATGGACTGCTTTTAATACAGAAACTTTTAAATTTCACGGATCAGGCGGAGGAACCTATACTTCAAAAGAAGGGGATTACATCGAAACGATCACCTATTTTTCAAGAGATAATTCAAGAGTTGGTGCTGTACTTCCTTTTCGTTATAATTTAAAAGGATTGGATTGGCATCATCAAGGGTTGAACAGCAAAGGAAAGCCCCTGTATGAAATCTGGACTAAAAGAGGAAATTAAAGTTTTGACTTATTCCCATCTTCATCAATTGCAACAAAAACGATATCGCAAGCGCAATTTTGTTTTTTGACCTTTTCGATCAAACCTTCGCTCGATACATTCACATGGATGCGTAAAGACGTGTTCCCAATTTTTATGATTTCTGCATTAAGTAGAACAAGGTCCCCAATGTGAATGGGTTCTAAAAATTCAATATCATCAACAAATTTAGTCACACAATATTTACCTGCATATTGTACGGATAAAGCATAACCTACTTCATCAATCCATTTCATTACTTTTCCTCCATGAACATTTCCGCGATAATTTGCATCGGATGGTTCTGCAAGGAAAGACATTTTAAGTTTCATTTTTCGCATACTTAAAGGTAGTGGTTTTTTACCATCTACTTAAATTTAATTTTAAAACAGCTAGCTTTACTAATATTTTACACCTTAATATATACCTTTGCTTGTATATGAAACACACTATATTTTTATTATTACCCTGGCTGCTTATGGCTCAAACTGAAGAACAATCATACGAAGTTGTACAAACAAAATCCGATTTCGAAATCCGATACTATCCACCTGTAATGATGGCGGCCTATGTTTCTAATTCGAATAATTCTTCTGGATTTCGATCCTTGTTTCGATATATTTCTGGATCAAATCAATCACAGACCAAGATCGCGATGACCACCCCAGTTCATATGGAGAAACAAGAACAAGGGAGTTCTATGGCATTTGTTTTACCAAAAAAATTCGACTCTAAAACCACACCACTTCCCAGTGATTCTCAAGTTAAAGTTTACGAGGCAAAAGGAGGCTATTATGCTTCGATGCGTTATTCGGGTTATACCAATGAAACTAAAGAGAAAAACTATACAGCACAGCTGAAAACAAGTCTGGAAAAAGAGGGGATAGAGATCGCTGGATCACCGAAAGTCTTTGTCTACAACAGCCCCTTTAGCTTCCTCAACAGGCGCAATGAAGTTTCATTCCCAATTGTCTGGAAGGAGTAGTTAAATGTATTCTTGTTTTGTCTGTGTCAATGGAGTTTCCACATCTCCTGTGTGCTTCGTAGTAGCAGGTTCAAAGAGTAAAAGCCACACTTCCTCATCAGCGATTGGTTTATGTGGAACGCCTCTAGGAATAATAAGAATTTCCCCTTCATTCAGCACCACAGTCTCTTTTTCGAACACAAGTTTTAAAGTGCCTTTGATGATTAGAAAAAGTTCTTCTTCATTTGCGTGATCATGCCACACAAACTCACCTTTTACTTTTGCAATTTTAACGTGCTGTCCGTTCATTTCTCCCAAAACCTTTGGGCTCCAATGATCGTTAAAAAGGCTAAACTTTTCTTCTAAATTAATTTTTTTCATCAAAATCTAAGGCTTTATTAGTGTTACGGAATCATTAGCTATTAGAGACAAAAGTTCAAGTTCTCCTTTTTCATACATTTTGGGAAGATCATCTAAAGATGTGTTTTTTGGTGCTTTATAGTTTTCGTAATCTTGAAATACTACACCTTCGATTGTTCGTCGATTTATGGCTACCCGAAAACGAATTCCACCTGCATCGGTAAGATATTCATACGCTAAGTAATCCAATGTTTTGATTTCTTTATCGAACCAATATCGAAAAGTGTCTTGATAATCAATACCTCCATTTTCGGATGTAAAATGCACTCCTATTTTTTGATACGATTTTCCTTTGATCTGTTCCGTGTCCATTAAAGTTTTAATTGCCCCACTATCTTTTAGGCTGTACGGAAGTCTGAAAAAGTATAGGACAGAGTTTACTGATTCAGAATAAACAAGCGCTATCGAATCGGCTAGCGCTACTTTTTCGTTTGCAAGAGTTCTTTGAAAGCCGTTTTTGGAATGCAATAGATCGAGTACCTCTGGAGTTGTATTTTTTATTCGAGTATAAATTAACCCTTGTTTATCTTGTGTTTGTGAGTATCGATAATTTCTGAACTGGAATTCGAAGGATTTTTTATTAAACTCATTCATTCCATGTGCTTCAACAGAAGCTTCGATAAACGCTTCGGCCGAAAGATTTTTTGAGGCCTGACAACCCAAAAGAAGGAAGAGAAAAAAGATAAAATTTAGGTAGTAAAGCGATTTCATGGATTTGGTTTTAATGAAAAACAAGGTGTAAGATAAGTAAACTTACGAAGAGTGAAATTCCCCAAAACGTATGCCTATGGGAGGCCGATTTGAATAGACTACGGATCGAAACAATTCGCGTTCGATTACCTAGGAGTGATAAGAACAAGCCCGAAAAGATTACCCAGAAGGCACGAACAAAGTAATTCATTTCTGGAAATGCCAATTGCAATATGATGTTCATAGGAACAGTAATCAAGAAAGCTGTAAGGATTAGTTTTGATTTAGGTTTTACAATTAAAACGGCATTGCAAATCAATACCACGATTCCACAATTGATATAATACCTTAAGTTATTTAGCGTATGGGTAAAGGCAGAGTCGGGATCATCGAACTTGAGGTAGAGTAAAATCATTCCCATAAGTAGCGCAGTTCCTAAGCTTACCAGAATCGCTTTGCGTCCAGCGCTTATCTTTTCAGCATCATTGGCTTTGGGGTTCAAATATGTAGTATAAATATCGACAGACCAAAGGGTAGCAAGAGAATTAAAGGTAGAGTCAACAGTACTCATTAAGGAAGCAAATAGGCCACATAAAATAATTCCTTTTACACCAACGGGTAAATACGTTTTAACCAAATAAGGAAAAGCTAAATCAGGTTCTCCGAGGCTATCTCCAAGAATTCCGTATAGCGCAATCCCAGGCACAACAATAAGTACGGCCATCAAATATTTTATTAAACCTCCAACCATTAAACCCGTTTGAGCATGTGCCACGCTTTTTGCTGCTAGTGCTCGTTGCATTACGGTTTGATTGGCACACCAATAATTAATATTGAGAAAGAACAAACCAAAGAGATGGGTCCAAGGCAATGTTTCGTGCGAAACAGGTAAGTGCAAATGCATCTTTTCGGGAGTTTTGATGTAAAGTTGTTCCCAGCCTCCTAAATGATAAACTGCGGTTAAACAAACCACAATCCCTCCAATCAATAAAACTCCAAATTGAACAATATCCGTTTTTACGACAGCACTTAGACCACCGTAATAGGTGTAGATTGCTGAGAATACGCCTAAAATTAAAATCAAAATTCCAATGCGAATGATTCTATTGGAATGGATGAAAGCAAGCTGCTCTCCAAAGACCATGTCTGCTGCATACGCTCCCCAAAAAAGAGCAGCTCCTAGGGTTATTGTCGCAAAAAGACTGATGTTCGCCAAGGAGTAAAATAGAGCTACGCGCGCACCTAATTTTATCTTAATGAATTGGGTAATGGTCGTAATTTTTTCTTTTAGGAAAAGCGGTACAAACACAAAAGTTCCTAGTAAAATTCCTTGTACTGCATTGATTTCCAAATTCGCTTGTGCCAGCCCATAGAGATATGCAGACCCCATCATTCCTAAAAACTGATACCCTTGAATATTGGTTGCTATTGTTGAAAGTGCAATAGAATACCAAGGAAGGTTTCTGGAGCTTAGGAAATAGTCGTCTGCAGTAGTGTTTGCTTTTATTTTTCCTTTTAAAGCGATAAAAAGAATTAAACCAAAATATCCCAGAACAATAACAAAGTCGATCATAAATTAGATTCTTGGTCCTTTTTCTAAAGGTGTATTAGGAGTTTCTTTGGGTATTCTACCCAAAACTTCAGGCAGAGAAACCGTTTTCAATCTCGGTAATACAAGGTCTGCAAAATATTTAGCTTCTTGTTTGTGAGGATAACCTGAGAAAATAAAAGAACGTATTCCCATTTTAATATATCGTTGAATTTTATCATATACTTGATCTGGGTTTCCTACAATTGCTGCGCCACAACCCGATCGAGCCAAGCCAATTCCAGTCCATAAATGAGGCTCTACAAAATAATCTTCGTCAGCTGAATCTCTTAGTTCCGACTGCCTAGAAACTCCTAAGGATTTTGCGTCTTGAGCGCGGTTTCGAATTTCATCTCCTTGGTTTATATCAAGATCCGAAATTAAATATTGTGCATAGGCTTTGGCTTCTTCTTCGGTTTCTCGGACAATTACATGAACACGTAGGCCAAATAAAACAGATCTTCCAAAGCCAGCAGCTTGGTTTGTCATGTTTTCCATTAGGCCTTGGAGTTTATCTTTTGTTTCGGGCCACATTAAATATACGTCACAATGTTCTGCACAAAGCGCTACCCCGTCTGGTGAATATCCTCCAAAGTACAAGAGAGGCCCACCATTTTGTTGATAGGGTTTTACAGGAGCAGCAGGAAGTTTTATTTGGTAGAACTCCCCTTGAAAATCTATTTCCTCTTGGGTCCACGCTTGCTTTAATATTGCTATAACTTCTCTTGAACGGGCATAGCGTTGCGAAGAAGAGAGTTCGGTGCCTGGCAAATCCGATGAAATGATGTTGATGGTTAGTCTTCCTTTTAGAATATGATCTAGAGTAGCCAGTGCTCGGGCAAGCATGGGTGGATGAACTTCTCCACAACGGATTGCCGTAAGTAGATTAATCTGTTTTGTAAGTGGTGCTATTGCAGAAGCGAACGTTAAAGTATCTTGACCTACTTGATAAGAAGAAGGGCACAAAACATTTCTGAAACCCAAGCTATCGGCAGTTTTTACAATATCAGATGTGTTCTCCCAACTGCTTTTAAACGCTCGATTTCTATGCCCTAAAAAATCGTCATCTCCATCACAAAGAGGAGCAAACCATGAGATTTCAGCTCCTTCAAAAAGGGGTAGCTTACTTATTGTATTTATTTTGTTCATTTAAAATAGTATGCAACAAGTTAACCAAGAATTATTTGCCTGCACAAGATTTCAAGTGGAATCTTATTTTTCTGGTTCTTTTGACTTCTCAAAAAGGAAAATTTTTTCGATAGGAAGCTCAAATAATTGGGAGATTAAAAAAGTTGTTGGTAAACTGGGGTCAAACTTTTCTTTTTCAATCGCATTTATTGTTTGCCTCGAAACTCCAATGATTGAAGCAAGTTCTTCTTGTGTTAAATTTTTCTCAGCACGCAGAATCTTTAATCTATTTTTCATTTGTACTTTCTGTTGTTTATAGTCATTGTCACTAAATACGTAATTCCGATAAATAAAACCAAAACACTAATTTCTGCATCTCCTGAAATTAAATTCTTTTGATCAAGTAGCGAATAACTCAGTCCTACAATTACTGCCAGACCTAGAGTTAAACCCAATGATTCGAGATGAATTTTTTTCTGTAGTTCATCTCCGCTATTAATGAATTTTCTGTTTGCTAGTATCATTCGAATTCCAAGAATAAGATTAACTATTATGGCTAGAAGTGTACCAACTGATTCTTCGTTCCATAGAAATTGAGGGCCAAATGTTGCTATTGCCATGGAAAGGGTCCAGGAAAGTGTCCAAAGTCTAAGTTCTTTTGTGTTTTTCATGTAAAGTTAAGTTTAATTGACATTATGTCAAGTTTATTTTACAAATGTACATAAATAAATGTAAAGTCTTGTTTGCATTTAAGAAATCTTTAAAAAAAAACCCTTCAGTTTCCGGAAGGGTTTTCTAAGGGTTTAATGTAATATAGCAGTAAGCGAAACTTAATGTTAATCTGTTTCAAATATACACTTTTTGGATAAAAAACCTTAAGAAAACAATCAGATTCTTGCTATAAATGACCAAAATGACCTTGAAGCTGATTCAATTTATTAAGAATATACCTTTTTGATTGCGAACAATATCAGATATTATAAACTTATCAAGGCTCTTGAGAGCAAAGCGCTCTTAAGTAGGGAGGTGCCATTTATGTTTGACAATAATGCTTTAATTTCGACTCTACCTTTATATCGAATTAGTCACCCCATACTAATTCAGAAAATTCAAGTAGTTTTGTCTTATGAGAAAAAAAATAATTGTCACGGGCGGTTGTGGCTATATTGGATCCCATACGGTTATTGAATTGATCGGAAATGGATACGATGTACTTGTTTTTGATAATCTATCCAATTCTACGGAAATATCCTTGGATCGTATAGAACAAATTACAGGAACACGCCCTGCTTTTGTACAACTCGATTTATCGGACGCCAAGGAAACCAATATTCTTTTCAAACTGCATCAAGACGTACACGCTGTGATTCATTTTGCTGCGCATAAAGCCGTGGGAGAATCGGTTTTGGACCCTCTGAAATACTACCAAAATAATTTGTACGCACTAATCAATACCCTAAGCGCTCAACGGGAAAACGGGATCAATAAATTTATTTTCTCTTCATCAGCTACGGTGTATGGAGATCCAGATCATCTGCCTGTTACCGAAGAAAGTGAACTGAAACGCGCTTCATCTCCCTATGGAAATTCTAAGAAAATTGGTGAAGAAATACTGGAAGATCTTACCAAGTCTGACTTAAATTTTTCTGCAATTTCCCTACGTTATTTCAACCCTATTGGAGCACATGCTTCGGGCTTTATTGGCGAAATACCATCGGGAATTCCAAACAATTTAATGCCTTATATAACTCAAACTGCTGCGGGTGTTCGAGAGCAATTATTGGTTTATGGGAACGACTATCCAACTCCAGACGGAACAGCTATTCGCGATTATATTCATGTAGTAGATTTGGCACAAGCTCATGTTGTTGCACTGAAAAGACTTTTAGATCAAAAACAAGAAAGTCCGTTAGAGGTTTTTAACTTAGGAACAGCAAAAGGCTATTCGGTTCTTGAAGTAATCCATTCGTTCGAATCTGTTACACAAGTACAATTGAATTACAAACTAACGGATAGAAGAGCTGGAGATATTGCATCACTCTATGCTGCAACTGAACGAACAGAAAAGCAATTGGGTTGGAAAGCTCAAAAAGGAATTGACGAAATGATGCGTTCGTCTTGGGAGTGGGAACAATATTACAGAAGTCAGCAGTAAAAAGACAACACACATTTGTCCATTAGCTTTTCCTTTTCAATTCCCTAATTGACTACCTTGTAGTTGAGTTCCACGAGGGAGTGAAAATAAATAGAATGAAGAAGAAAACTCAAAAAGTAGTCAAACGTTTTTCGATCCTAGATCGAGAGGAACAACTCCAAAAAACAAAAACAACACGTTTTGATTTAATCATTATTGGTGGAGGGGTTACCGGAGCTGGAATCGCTTTGGATGCTTCTTCAAGAGGATTGAATGTTTGTTTGATCGAAAAAAACGATTTTGCATCTGGGACTAGTAACAAGTCAACCAAATTAATTCATGGAGGCTTACGATACCTTAAACAATTTGAAATCGGCTTGGTGCGTGAATCGGGCTCTGAGCGAGCCATTGTTCACAAACTAGCACCTCACCTGGTCGTTCCT
>Ga0115005_10002582_pt1 | contig 14430 bp, 11 predicted proteins | sample ArcOceMetagenome_FD_87163 | JGI IMG/M metagenome (GOLD analysis project Ga0115005, IMG submission 87163) | Marine eukaryotic phytoplankton communities from Arctic Ocean - Arctic Ocean - Greenland ARC118M Metagenome | ecosystem: Environmental > Aquatic > Marine > Oceanic | place: Arctic Ocean... | reverse complement strand
CAATCATCAGTTGCGAGTTTGACTAAACATAGTAATTATTGATTGATTCGGAGCCGTCTTATTCTTGAACTGTTTTGTTGGGTCTCGTCTCTATCTACTAGTGGTATGGTGGTGCTGGTGGTAAACATAAAAAAAATCTAAAAACGTTCAGCAAGATTCCGGTACACGCATTCGCATGCATGCATGCAAACAACGATAAACAGAGGAGTGTTCCTGTTTGATTGATAACCAGTATTGTAATAAATAAAATGGCTATTTTGTAATTTTTTACTCTAGCTAGAACTCAATTTGGTCGTTAGATATGACTTCGACGAACGCAAAAGTGAATTGTGCCGCCGGAGTATGAGGTGTATTCAAATACTAGAATTTGGTGTTTCATGCTGTTTGAGTATACATTGAGTTACATGACCTGTTCATTAGAATACCCTGTGAAATGAAGCTCTCATTCAGCAGAATGATAGAGGATGTATGGAGTAAATTTGAAATTATGTTTCAAAATTTTCTATGACTCATGGTTCTTTTGACTTACATGCTGCACAATCAGCATCTTCCATTTTCTCTCGTAAAGCTTTCTTTGCCTCGTATTCTTTCACCAACGACTCAACACTAGCACCTCTCGTCAAAATCGTGCGATATTTGGCAAAAATTGTGTAGCCTACATCAACAATTTGTTTCAGAATAGGCCAGGTAGTGATTTTAAATAACCAACCTAACTTGACTTGCTCATAAGCTAATGCAAAGACAGGAACACCTTTGATCACTTTCCCGTCTGCAGTGACGGCGTGTATAGCAGCCATTCCTTCTTTATACGAAATACCTCCATTCGCAGGATCATTTTCATCATAAGTTTCTCCTTCTAAATCAGTCATTTTTAATTTTGGTGCGCCTGCATTCACCTTCTCAGCATCTCGCTTTGCCAAAAAGTCAATTTCGAGCTTGCAAACATTACATTTGCTATCATATATCATGTTTATTTCCTCAGGGAAGAGACGTCCCATGGCAACATTATTCGATGATGATGAAAACGGGCGCATTGTTTTTGATGATATTCTGAATCCAGGTGCAAGTCTTCCAGATGCACTTAGCGACAATGCAAATGATGCGATAGGCTTCATTTTAAGATTTTGTAACTAATGGTGTAGTGTTAAAACTTTGAGGCTGATGTTATGTTGTTTCGTGTGGCTGTTCCCGAATTCTCATGTTCGCTGAATGTATCGATCGCTGATGCGGTTGTTTTGTTTCTTTTTTATCCTTTCTTTTATTTTCAGTGCTGCCTCTAACCGTGCGATAACGTTTTGATCAGAAATCGAATCAATCAATCATCAGTTTGGAAAAACATTGTCATTTGAACTCACCCATCAAGGTTTGAATCAATGAATTCTGGGAGGGGTCAGATCAAAATAAATTTGGAAGCCAACTACTTTTATTTGAACTCCACGTACACCACGTACGTGTAGTGTACATATCGTTAGTCTATTACACGAATACAGTAGTTTTGTATAATGTACATGTACACACGTACGTGTGTAGGTAATCTCAGGAAACATAATTGTTTTCATATTAGCCCATGTTGACTTTGAATGCCCTCAATTGGAAGCTGTTTTCTCTCTCTGCGGGTTGGCTTCCAGTAAGCCACAATGCATAACAACAGAAGACACAGTAAATTTATTGAAACCTTTGTCGTCAATACATGTGCGCATCTTGACTTATCTCTTTCGCACTGATCTTTATTGTACCACCTAATTATCTCATTTAAATTTGCATATGGAGCAGGCACATCTATCCAGTCTTTCTGCCCTGTTTTTGAAACGTTAACAAAGTTACAGTCGCTTCTGATCATTCCTATCCTTTTATTTTCCACGTCAAATAATGTGTTGTGTGACCGCATAAAATTGGCACCCAGAATGCTAACAAATCCGAGAATCGACGAATGGAAATGATCATTTTAGTTTGTGAGCTGTGGTGGAAAGTTCTGATTTATTGATGGCATTCTCCTTACGTACCTTCCCTCGCCGTGCGCGCCATCAAATTTTATGGTTGGTATATATTTCTGCGTGTCAAGATCAAGAAGCATATAATGCGACGGAGGAAGAGCTACTACAACATCTTCAGGAAATTTGTCGTCAAATATATTTGTTGTTGTGCCATCAAAATTTGGGAAAGGTGGATTGTTTTCTAATGACTTCTTCGTCTTCGAAGACCCTCTCATTTGAAGGACAACCGTTGGCCAGTTCTGTAGGTCTTTTGGAGATATCTGTATTGGCTCTACTGGAAATGGTTTACCTGTGATTATTTCCCATGCTTCATCAAATGCCCCTTTCATTTCAGGCGTGAGTAATGTTCCAGTAGTACCGCTATCAATTATGACCCCGCCTTGGTTCATCATACGTTCGTCAGCATCAATAGTAATCGTTTCGTTTTTCGTGACTCCTTCCATTATGTTTCTACCTCTGAACGTACCGGTAGTAGGATGTCCATGTTTGTGGGTGAGATGCACCTGCCTAATTTTCACCTCGTAGTAACCTGACAAGTCAGAGAAATCCATATAATTCATCGTAGAAGCAGTGTGTCCTAGTCTTTCGTCTACACCACCTAGAGTCAATCTCCCAACCATACTTCTACTTATTGGGTGTTGGTCCAAACAGATCGAGAATTGTTTTGACTCAATAAATCCTTGATCATACATTTGCCTCCAAAATGAACCTTTAGTCGCTCCTAACCCCATTATTCCATTCGCTAATTGTTCTCTAAATGCACCTCCAACAGACTCCATGCAGAAAAGTTTGGCGTGAAACCGGTTGTGTTCATCAAATTTACCCGTATCAGATGCACCAAGATACACGTTATCCTGTATTTCCTTTCCTTCCCAGGCACTTTGTTCGGCATATTCAGATCGAACTTTACAGGTGTTGTCATTTACGTCACACCGTCCCATATGGCATTCAGAACATTGCAAGTATTGGAAAGAGTCTGAAAGAATTTGATTAAAGGAAGGATCGGTATGATCATGCCCACAATCAACACAATCAGAACATGGAATCCCAGTATTCTCACTGCCTGTGTCGACCAAGACAGTTTGGCGCTGCGGTGGCGAGCCTACATAGATGTCAACATAATAAGCGCCATAACCTTGGTAGATTTTCTGTGTGTGTGGATGGTTTGATTGCAGACGCCGTCTTACATCCTTCGCAGACCCGATCGGTGGCGATTCGCTTCTACTTGAGAGTGAGAGGCTGATTATTCTTTTTGCATCCATTATTGTGATTTTGAAAAGAATAATGATGACGAAATAACGATTGCACCACATTTTATTCTGACTGAAAACCCTTTAAGAATAAAGAGGTTGAGATCAATAGGGTGGATGGTGATATGGACTGATTTGAATTCACTGGTGCTCGATCTATGTTGTGTCTGGGTCATCGTAACAAAGGCGCAAAAATCCAGAATTGAAGGAAGAATCAATCGATCAATTTGTATAAATTTAGCGAAGATTTTTAGCGATGAGGATCTTTTCAAGAAAATCTGTACCTTCCACAAAATTCAAAAAATAGTCATTTTAGCTGGTACAGGTTACAGGGCAAACAATCAAGCGAAAAACCTTTTTTATGCCGCCGCCGGCCATCCTTCATAAAATGGATTTAGTGATCACATGACAATACTATCGTACCAAGAAAACTACAGAGAAAATGAATCTTGTCAATCAAGCCGAGATTTCGCAGAAGGATACAGAGCAAAGCTTTGGAACCAGTGCTGAAGAAAGTGCTTGTTTTGATTTGATTGTTAGGGGGGATACATTCCCGAATATTGACTACAGCGAACCGCACATCGACCATGGCATCAAGCTAAGTGAAATGCAGTTGTTACAGGCAATTATTTTAGCAGAGGAGGCGAGCCGAAACGGGAAAGAAGAATTCAAGACGACTGATCAAAGTGAAGATGATTTTAGCAAAGTCAAGCATGTAGACCTCACGGTAGTGATTTCAGATTCCAAAGGGAAGATAAAGAGGGTACAGATGTCAAACGAACGGAACGAAAGGCTGAAGAGTGGCGCAAAAAAGCTTTTTGTCCGCTCAATGAAGAATGCAAAGTTGGCCACAAATTTGTTACGAATGTCCCCCAAGCAGTAGGGTTGGTAACTGTGCCTGAGCAACGATTAAGTGCTTCGTTCCCTCCTTCGTTGCCTCCTTATGCAACACCTCATTGAATGGCATTGATCTTGATTACAGTATTGTGCATGAGTCTCGTAATATGTTTATTATTTCAATTTGTAAATATTACTAATGCACTGTTTTTAACTGAATTCTTTCATGGTTGCGCTAATCACTGGACAACTTAACTTAACTTATGTTGACACATCAATGTACATATGTTTTCCTTTGACCGCACTACACGTACACGTACCGTAGTGTTTTGAATATTTATGGAGCTAGAACGTTTGTAACAGCGTCTTTTGCAGCAGACTTTGCCGATTCTATTGGATGGACTACATCTCTCCTTATTAGCCACCACTGTTGTCATGGTGGCCAATCATATAGCCAGCAGCCCCCAACATTGTAGCTCCACCGAGTATAGGAGCTAATATTCCCATTCCACCATCAGAATGATTGTTCTGGTTGTGACTATGGTTTCTATTTTGATACCTATTTTGCTCGTTATATCCACCATTTCCGCTGTATGCCGTTTGATGGCCATTATGACTTCCATCAAAATTGTTCAAAGATTGATTCCTTTGCCTTAAGGTCGGTACTGTTTGGCCCCTAACTTGGGGGGTTTGAACTCGTTGCGGTTTTGGTTTTGGTTCATATGCTACATGGAATTCAACTACATTCGGAGGAACTTTAGCTGCAACCATTCTATTTTCACCTGGAACTTGCACGTGGATAATGGTACCAGGGGCGCACCCAGGAGGGACCTTTACAAGCATTAGATTCTGGTTTGGGTCAACAACTGGTGCTGGAGTAGGCGTGGGATTGAACGAGTTCACAATTGATGGGCTACCGGTATCTTGTCGAGTCTCAGGAATTGCAGCAGCAATTGGAACATTTGAAAAATAATTTTGCATCATTGGTGCAGAAGGAGCAGGAACTTCTATTGGTGTCACTGCTTGTGCAGGTGGCTGATGATTCTGGTTCATTGAATGGTGAACCTGGTTTTCTGTTCCATGATCGAAGGGATCATTTGGAACATCCACCTGAAATTTGTCGCCAAAACGCATCCCTGCTGGGATAACAGCCGAAACGCATTTACCACTGGGAGCCGATACAAGTATTTGATCTCCTCCATATTTGTTGGGGGGTACAGTGACACTCACTGTTTCCTTGGCATTCATGGGATAGTCTTCGGGCGCCCTTAGTGCATTACCACCTGTACGCACATACCTCCCTCGATTTCCGGGAAAAGAAGAGCCAGAATCTTCATGAGAATTTCCGTAGTCTAGGCAACAGAACATTGCTCTTGCTTGTGATTTTCGGATGGATAGACACGAAGCTTGCAAAGGGCTACTAAATGCTAATAAAATGCATGCAGCATGATGGGAAGCGAGCGCGCTAGCTCGCTAGCAACAATGCAAGGGGTTAAATGTACGTAATGGCATTGCGGATGGCGGGGGCTTTCGTTCGGCGAATGAAAAAGGTCTAAACGTGGACTCTTTTGCGGGACTAATTCTGTTTCCCGTCGCCGGCCGAGAGATTGAGAGTGTTTCCTGCCCGGCGAGCCGGCATGCATGATGCACTATGTTGTACAGTACTATTACATACTACCTGGCTGGCTGGCAGTGCACTCTACTCTGCACACTTCACTATTATAACTCTTCACTCTTCTTTCACCACATAGTCAGTATTTGAGTATGCATGCGCAGCTGATTTTCTCAACTTTTACACCCAACGCTCAGCGCAGCGCCCAACACCCTTTCCTGTAACACTTTATTTTTTTAATCAAATATTGCATATTCCACCTTATCGAAAGATGAACTGTTGTGTTGGAATACCCGCAAAGTACGCACCTGTTGATGCCCTCGAGAAGCCAGTGTCATCTAAGTTATCAGATAGAACGGGAGAGCCAGCAGATGTAAGGGCAGGATTTCCTGCGATTACAAAGAGAGCAGAGGTCGAGACGAATTTCAAGCGACAATTTTACTCTGGCAAAGCCCTAGTACGTTCGGGTGGTAACGCATTGATGGAATACAATGAGAAAACTATGTCCGACTTGGTACGAGTCACTGTTCCCGGGCTCTGTTGGCAAAACCAGGTCATTCAAGTCATAGCTCCTGATGGTGAAAGATCTGCCTACGTTAGGATACCGCTTGGATGTACCCCAGGATCAACATTTTTAGTGAATATTCCTCATGACCAAAGAGTAAATGATTTGCAAATGGTAAAAGAAGAATATACATCTCAATCACAGTCGCAAGAAATAGAGGTAGCGCTGGCATCGCAAAATTTAGAAGAATTGAGAATCGAAGCTGAAAAAGCCGAGCGAGATGCAACATCTGCCGATGATCATGCAAAAGGATTGGCGTTGCAGTTTGAAGATATTCGTGCAGAAGCTGAAAGAGCAAATGCTAATGCAAATGAAAAAAAGAACGCCAAATCAAAGAAAAAGATGGGATTGCTGAGAGGAGGCAAAGACAAAAAGGAACAGAAAAGAGAGCTTGAATCTGCACTTCAGTATTCATCTCAGAAGAATGATGAGGCGAATCGTGCCCATTCTGATCTAAGAAATGTAAAGGCAAATGCATCGAAATTGATGGCTGAGGCTCAACAGAAAAGGGCCAATGCCTATGAAATGAAGCTTACTGAAGAAGTGACAACAGTATACCCGCCGATCCCAGCACAGTTGCAAGAAAGAGAGGTAGCGCGGGCATCGCAAAATGATGATGATGATAAGAAGGAGAAGAGCATGATGCTTGTAAATAAACCACCAGACGTTAGTCCGGGGACGATGATTTATGTACAAACCCCAGGTAATCAAGGCAGGGTATTGCCAGTTATAGTTCCAGAGGGTAGCGAACCACAATTTTATGTGGAGTACAACAACAATATTGAGGATGTACAAGAGAATAATGGCCGCGAAAATACGATTCAGACTGTGCACAATAGCCAAGCAGCTACTGTACTACCAGCGTTGACTTAATGTGTCAATTATTTTAATCTGTACATTTACCCCTGTATTAGATGAGTTGAATTCAGTAGATGAGAGAGAGAGTCGGCGGGTTCCGAGGATACTCCTAGGCGAAGCACACATATTAAACAAGACGCCTCCGCTGTTTAGAGTTTTGCAACACACTTAGTTGTCAAGCAATCCAGTGATTTGACCGAAAAATTAACCATGTCCATAATATAAGAGTGGTGAACAACAACATCGCGATTTTTTACCCCGCGGCAGTTGTCCATAGTCCCTCGTTCTTATTTGCGTCCAAGTAGTGTCCTCCTACCAGCATCGACGCGTCAATTATGCGGTCACACTTCATGGATGCGGAATAAAACCTCCTCGCCGGCCGGTGATCAAATCCACATATTCGTAACAAGGACAGACAAGAATGAATTGTCCATCTGGTACTCTTCAAGAAGACATGTCAAGTTATTAAAGTTCACTTCTAATTAAACCAATCCTGAAACAATGAAAGCATGAATGCAATTCAGCACTTTGGTGTAGCACATAATGTGTTTATGTTCAATGACTTGATTAAAATACAACTATCATCATTGAGTTATTTAATTATTTTTAAAAGTGAGTCAGTCGTGTAGATACGTAAAAATGACGAGCATGTGTACGGTACTGTAGGTTGCTCACTCAATCAAAGAGTGATATCACATGGCACGTGATAATATCTGTACAGTTGCATCCTCGTCAAATGTGAAAAGTAAAATTGAAGTTCACGCCCTAGCTAATTACGAGAGTAAAAGGTTTGTTAGAATTTTAGGCTACTGCTCGTCATACTGTGGTTAGTTCTGTCAAGAAAAGTGGTGTCATGAGAACACAAATATATTGTAAAGAAGACATTTATGGGATTTGAGTTGGTCCTACACGGTTTTGCGCTAAATTTTGTACCCTTTAGCAACCTTTAGACGCTTTTCCTGGCTTCACTTTCCCCCGGAAATGACCGCATGAATCACGGTCACAGCAACTATCTCCTGGGCCAAAATTTAGAATTTCATCAAAGATACCCTACAGTACATACCCTCAGCATCTCCCAGGTCCAGACAGATTTATACTTTAAATCAACAAAATATCCATAGAGATGGACATACTATTGCCATGGCGTCAGAACTCAAATCGGAGCGTTACTGGAGGAGATCCTAAAGCAGCGGTAGGAAGAGGAGCAGGCCCAGCAGGAGGGCGAGGAGAAGGTCAATTTCCAAATAACCCTCACCCACCACGACCCCATTATGCCCGAGATAATAGTGATAGCGGTCTTAGCGGTCATGAGGATGGTGGTGGCGATGCTGAAAATAATGTAGCAGCGGTCCAAGCCAGAGGAGGAGGGGGGAGAGAAGGGCAAAGACCGAATGGATTGTTCAATAACTTTCGTTTTTTAGACCCTCAGAATTTGTTTCGACGAGATGAAAATGACCATCAGCAGCGATATGATCCACAAAAGCAACAATTTGGAAGAGACCCTTTACTTGACAATAGCTATGGTGGTGGTGCTGGCAAAGGTGCCTACAACAATCCATTATTGCCATCCTCGTTATCCTCATCGCCACTCCAGTCGGTTTTGGATGAACTTAATATGTCAATCTTGCCCCATGACATTCGGCTTTCTGCTGTCCTCAAAGCATCCCAGCTCTTTGACCATCGCGATAGGACAAAGCATGATTATGAGCTTAATGAAGGGGCAGCTAGAATCTTATACCAGAAACTTGCTTTTGTCCTCACTCTTTGTCTTCAATCGAATCCAGGTCAGAATGGGCGTTCCTATGATTCCCATAGCAGCTATAACATGTCTGTGACTCAGGGACAGGGTTTGGACATGAATACGAATGTCCGCATTAATGGTGTGCACGCCAATCACAATATAAGCGATGATGAAGTATCTGCAGCTGCAAGTGCTACAGAATCCTCGTCTCATTTCAACGAAACTGCAAGTCAATCGTCGCGGACGCTGAATACAAACCCCAAAACCACAAATTATATCGCCTCCAATGCAAATACATCAATTGCATCGATGCAAAGAATGAGATCCACTCGATCCCCCCAAGCCTCTGATGCAGACTATGAAATTGCAGTCCTTGCTGCCTGCCTTGAAATGGTCCATAGGGCTTCCAGTGAAGCTATTGTTAGCACATGGCACTCTATCGGCCTCGAAGCCCTACCTATTTTAGTCCAACTACTAGAGCGTCCATTCATAAAACTCGAAAGGGTTGTGAAGGACGGGTCATCCTTGAATCAAACGGCCAATACCATTGAAAAGAACTTAGCTCTGGCTGTAAATAGAGAAAATAAACTGACTGTGCAAAAGGTTACCAAGATTCTTGCCGTTTACAGTCTCATTCCAGAAGCGAAGGTAGCCATGGCGACAAGCGATGGCTTACTTGGCGTGTTAGTCAAGATTACTGATACACATAATTTGAATCGTCTGAAGAGTATGAGGCCCATCAGCAAACGGATTCATAATGCGATGAAAATGAATTCGAATAATTCTTTCGTCGCACAAGGTACAGCCATAGCCACTGGTGGAAATGGAATCAGTGGGGCAACAGCAGGAGCCGGACTCTACATGACAGAAGCAGCGAGATTCAATGCAATTGCTGTTCTCACAAACCTTGCAGCTGTCGAACAAAATCGGATGCACATGCTTTCTGAACCTGGGCTAGTAGATAACATTGCTAGAGTGGTACATAATGAACGGTCCGATGTGGCCCGGCAATGTTCTTCTCTCGCCATTATGAATCTTAGCAATGGAGACTCTGAACACGTACCAGAGCTGGCTGGGAATGAGTTGATACTTGAAACGATCGTTAAGTTGATCCGAGATGACGATGTAGAAACAAGGAGAAATGCAGCCATAGCTCTTTTTAATGTAGCATGTGCTGATGAAAACACAGTAAAGCTGGTTCGATACAAAGATGGACTTATTCTGGGCGTATTGATGGAATGTCTATCCATCTCTGAGTTATCCTTTCCTGAGGAACTAAATCAAAACCAAGATAATGACATGCAAAATGACGTGAGGACAAATGCAGCTGAGGCTTTGTTCAATATTAGTTGTAGTTCTATTGAAGAAACAACTGATCGGATGGCCAACCATGATGGATTGTTAGAAGCTTTAGCAATAACACTGAGGAGCCCCAATGGGAACAAGGAGGTCAAACTTTACTGTGCGGCGACATTGCGGAGGATGGCGGAGATCATCCATGCGCCGAAACGAGGGCAACTTGGATTGCTCAGTGCACTTGTGAAAGCATCTGTATGGGTTTCAACAACGTGCATTGCCGAAGCTTATCTTTCTCAAGCGAAAATAGAAATTAACCGATACATCATGGTGCAACACAATGGACTCTTGAATGCTTTGGCAAAACTAGCCCTGAGTGTTGGCGGTCCCGACGCTGAACGAATTCGTATTATCTCTGTCTCTGCCATTGAGCATCTATCACGGGAGAGTGGTATTAACAGGGAGATTCTCAGTCAACATGAGGGCATAATGCTGGCAATGACTAGGGCTTCTTACTTGAGAACAGGATCAAGTTCAGGCACGAGCACCAATGAAACTGGATCTCATTTGAATATGGGACTTGATCATTCAACAGAGTCTTCAGTTCTATCTCAAGGCGATGATCAGTCTCTAATGACATCGTCTGTAGTGTCCAGTAGGCGAATCCAAATAGCACTGAAACACTTGGTAGGTGCCATGTAGAAATAACATTTGAACATAATATAATTTCAATAAGAGACATTTATGATAATAGCTTCAACAAATTCAAAACAACCTCATACATTGCATGTTATGATCATCTTTCATGAAATACAGGTAATTATAAATTATAAAGTGGGATGAACATTCTCTGATTTCAGACAGATGAATACCCGTTCTGTACTGTCCAGAATACGCCTGCGAATACAAGTGCGGGAATGAATCAATTGCAGTACAAGTCGCAACATTCACAGCAATTGTTTTCACACTGAAGACTACCTCCATTTCCACAATCTGCAGATATGAAATTCGTCTTGTCACACATTTGCTGACCAATGGATCCCTGAAAATCATTCTCAATCAGCCTTATCGTTCGAATATTTGTTCCACCAATTCCAGTCGCCAATTGTCCACTGAATCGATTACGGTCAAGGCTCAGGACCTTGAGGTTTTGGAATGTGCTTAGGGCTGCAGGAAGTTGCCCAGTCATTTGATTCTCGCTCAGAATCAATGTCTCTAAAAACGCACAACGTAAATATTGAAATATGAGGAGATAGGTGGGTTAGGACAAGATGGAAGAAAAGACGTGATTGAAGATGAAGTCGGCAGTATGCACTCACCCAAATCAGTACATTTCCCAATTTCATCTGGAATCTTTCCTTTCAAATTCATATTGCTTGATAGATCCAATTTCTTCAGCGATCTATTCAGTCCATCGCATATGTTCTTTGGAATTTCAGAATCCAGTTTGTTCTTGTGGAGATCCAGACTTTTAAGCGACGGTAGTGTTCCAAAACGGGATGGGATTGTTCCCGTGAACTGGTTACCTTCAGCTTCAAAGTGAGCTATAATTGGATCAACAGAAGAGTTAAAATTATCAGCGGACTTCACAGGAGGAAAGGATCAACAGAACGAGGAAATATGTTACGAACTTACTCATCTTTTGCCAACCCACAACTGCGACGTCAGCTATATTACCATTCAAATTATTATTGCCGAGATACAGGACTTCCAAGTTGCGTAGCTCCCCAAATTGGAGAGGTAATGGGCCTGTCAACTGATTATTATTCAATCTGAAATCGGTCAAAGACGTCAGCGTACCGAGCGCAATTGGTATTTTATCATTGAGCTTATTTCCGTCAAGAAATAAACGTTCCAACATAGTGCATGCTGAAAGGTCAACAGGAATCTTGCCTTCTAGATTATTTTCATGCAGAGCCAAAGTTTTGAGTTCCTTCAAGTTCCCAAGCTGCGTAGGTATCGTTCCTGTCAATTCATTGCCACCGATGAAGATACTCTCCAAACCAACGAGTTCTCCTACTTCGGATGGGATGGTGCCATCTAAGTACCTTGTCTCATGCAGCCACAACTTTTTCATCGATGCCCACAATTTAATATCTTTATTCAGACTCCCGCGAAGCTCAGCCTTCCAAAGTTCCAATATCTCTAAATGGCGAAGTTTGTATAGCTCCGGGATAAAGTTGCCGACGAGACCATTCTGGTTGAGACTGATTCCCGTAATCATTGGAATGTTTTCAGTGGGCCGGTTAGGGAGGTCACGTGCGACAGCAGTGGAAGTAAACAAAGTATGGTCCTTGAAGTCCTCTGTATTTACGTACGCAGATCGGAACTCACACGTAATACCATACCAATCACATTCCTCCTCTCTACCAAGCCAATTATCATCCCTTTCCCAAGTATTAACTTCCCACTCCTCAGAGGTGTTTTCACTGTAATCTACTCTCTTTATTAAACCGGTCTCGAAAGCAAATAAAGTAATGATGTATCTCTGCACCACCCTTTCGATATTATCAAAATCCCCTCGATATACCCATGTCCTAAAGAGTGAGTCCTCAAAGACCAGGTAATGCATCACCTGATCTCTAATGTTAAGACTATCAATATCACCAGTCCCGTTACATTGCCTGTGATAGCAATCTTTACTCAATATGAATGGGTAGGAAACCATGGCATCATTCAAAATGTCAGCGGCATCCATGAAGACTTGATCCGTTTGGGTGTCCATCCTATTTGTAGTAGGCGACAAGGACGGTATGCCGTTGCTGGGATCCGTTTGTGATTGTTGCATGCTTCTTCCAGGTGCTACCAATCCAATAGCTAGACCGATGATAGCCAATAAAATGATGATCGCTGCGGTCAACTGCCTTCGGTTTTGATAATATTCAAATCTTGGAGTATTGACTGGCCCGTACCTGTTATCATTATAGTTTGAATGATGGGAGATGAGGCCTGTCATGTCGCTATTGCGTCTCGTACTAAAAGTTGTAACAGGAGGAGTTGGATTACTATCCCTCCTCGAAGCTACCCCGAAATTGTCGGAATTTGAAATTGCGTTGCTATTTTCTACTTGAGTGGTATTATTATTGCTTGGCAGTCCATCATTTGCGAACGGGCCATCGGAGAATCCTATACTCCTAGCAGCTTCAGCTTCAGCTCCAGCCCCAGCCTCAGCATCAGTTCCACTCACAATGTTGGAATCATCACTACTTCCACCCCCCCGCTTTGTAAAATGGACATATAAACCACTATCTTCCTCCTTCTGGTCCTGAGCTTGGCCTTGAAGATTCTGCCTAGAACTACCATCGTAACTTTCGGTTAGGGGAGACTCTTCCTTGAAAGCATCCGCGAGATCATCCAAATTAGATTGTCGAAGTCTCTGGCGTGCACTGTCTGATTGAGCGTCAGCTAGTTTCATTCTTAAAAGATAAGGTGGCAGTCTTGTTTTCGTAAGAGTTTTTTTTCCTGTACGTGTATATGGTTTTGTACGTGCTGTTGAAGAATGAAAAATGAATGGCACTCTTTCGTTGCGAAAAGCTCAGAAAAGTGAGTGCGTGTGAAGATAAAAATGAGGTGATAGTATCGGATATCTAAAGAATAGGTAGCACGTACCAATCTATTCTGCTTTGCTAATATATTATTCAGTTAGCGAATCATCAGAATTTTCCTTGGCTACTGTATAATGCAGTTAGATGCCCTCCGAGTGAATGGTTATTTAGGGGGCTATTTTTTTCGTCTGTTGTCTGAAAATGCAGAGGAGATGCTAACATTTTCAGCTGCAGGGCATTTCTAAACATGCGTTGAGGTGGCGACGGGGCTTTTCAAGAAGAGGGAGTGAGTCGCAGTCATTCGAAAAACTTCGGTGATTTTACTTTCACCGGTGAAGGATTTTGCTTCGATGACTTTTTCGCCAAGAACATATAATAGTTGTTTTTGCGACATTTGGACATCTGATTATCGCGGAAATTGGTTTGAACATGTTCGAAAAACTTCTCTCTCATAATAAATCACCAAACATGAAATTGATCACTTGTCTCCTTCTTATTGCGACAGGCTTCGTCTCTAGTAATACCCAAACGGCTGTAAAGAAAAGACCGAACATACTAATCATATTAGGAGACGATGTCGGGACAGGTGACATTCCAGTGTATTGGAACAGTAGTCTTGTATCGATGCCCAATATCGACAAATTGGCTTCTAATGGACTCACGTTTAAAGATGCTCACTCTTCTCCTGCGTGTGCTCCCAGCCGCTATATGCTTTTGAGTGGAAACTATGCT
>Ga0115005_10002581_pt1 | contig 14430 bp, 13 predicted proteins | sample ArcOceMetagenome_FD_87163 | JGI IMG/M metagenome (GOLD analysis project Ga0115005, IMG submission 87163) | Marine eukaryotic phytoplankton communities from Arctic Ocean - Arctic Ocean - Greenland ARC118M Metagenome | ecosystem: Environmental > Aquatic > Marine > Oceanic | place: Arctic Ocean... | reverse complement strand
GGTTCAAGATGTTCAATCTTGGCCTTTCTTTGCGGCGAAGGTGTTAGCGCAGCTACCACCTTCGCTGCAAAAGGAACATCCACGATAGCATCCAAGTGGGCCGCCGCGGCGCGCGTGGACGCCAATTTATTGCTAAGTGACCTGCCAAGTTATAGTTAGCCCCAGGGACACCCGCGTTGAAACTGTGGGGTATTTAAAAAAGTCCCCCCCCAGACTTTTTTAAATGTGTATGTACCCCGGATGTACCCTAAAATTAAATTCATATTATTAGACCAAGCTGGATTACGAGTGAGTAGACTATTATGTTCAATACTGTAAATTTTCTAGTGATTTAGATTTCAATTTTTTTCCCAGAGTTTCAAGTTGCGAGAACTCATACGAGGAGTATCGTATCAGCGCATTATTTTAATATCATACAGTAGCCTCGCACGGCGCAAAGCCCGCAAACAAAAAGCCCCTTCTTGATTCTTGATTAGCACATCAACATTTACACACTTACTTGTATTTCCACGACCGCTTGCTTCGACAGTTCTCGGATCATCAGGGATCATCAGGGATCATCAGCACCAATATAGAAGAAGTCTTCTCTCAATAGATCAAACAAACTCAATTCGAAACTGAGTATGTCGAAAAAAAAGAATGAAAATGCAGCCGGGTCTAAGAAAGCGTCCAAGACCAACCGATGCCCAAAACCGAAACAAAAAAGAAAGATTGAATCTATGTCGAAAAAAAAGAAGAATGTAAATGCAGCCGGGTCTAAGAAAGCGTCCAATACCAATGAATGCCCAAAACCGAAACGAAAAAGAAAGATTGAATCTACTCGTATTTCACCGATATTTTCTAACAATAGAAATGCTGCTGCTAATACTCATGCTAATGCTGCCTATGAAAATCCTGATAGTGGACCTAGAAGATTCCAGCTTGGTAATTCAGGTTTGCAATCCATTTTCAATCATTTGCAAGGGAGTACACGTGGGAAGAAACGAATTCGCCCTGATAGGACTGAAGGACCAAAGAAGGAAAACTTGAAGAAAGCGCCGGCTGCAAAGAAACATGGTCCATCACAGCCTCGCAGAAGAATCAAACCGAGTGCAAATCAAGTAAATGGTACAGCCCCGAGGATGCAGTCGAATCCAAAGGGTAAAAAACTGCCCAGTCATGGGCAACAAACTAGAGGGAAACCTTTTGAGGTGGGAGTTCCAAGGAGTGGGTTAGAATCCAATCTACAACTTGAAAGAAGTGGTGGTGCGTCGGCAAAAGAAGAGGTAAAGGGAAATAGTATCATGGATCTAAATGTATTCCTCAGTGGCAAGAAAGGTCCTGGGCATAAACCGCGTCCTCGCTTTACAGATCTGAACATGTTTCTAAATGGCAAGAAGAAGAGTGACGATAGCGTGTCTCGAATTGAAGCTAAAACTTTCAATACAATTGAGCAAAGGAAGAAGAATTTGAATAGCTCGGAAGATCATGGAGTCCTCAATAAAAAAATGAGTGGAGAGAAAGAGACGGGAACTTATGCGGTACAGTGCTTGAATAGTACATCTAAACCAGACATTCATTCTGATGCTATTCAGACATCAATTGTAAATAATGTCGATGCCGATGTTGAATCAGTGTTGAAACTGCATAAATATCCTCTGCAAAGCCCAGATATCCAACGAAAGATTGACGAACATGAAGAATCAAAACAAGCACCAAATTGTCGCGAAGGGATCCAGATATCAATGGCTCTAGACGATGATACCCGATGCGATGAGATTCAATGTGCAAGCGACCAAACTAACAACAATGGAGAAGCTCAACTCCCAATCAATGAATCAAAAACTGACGAAATTGAAACCGAGCCTTGTGTTGAATGCTGTTCTCCAGAAGGACCTAGTGTAATACCGCCAAAGACTAAACAATTGCTTGTAGAAGGGGACGGCGAATATGCCATGGATGTTACGGAAACTGAACACATGCAAGTGCATACACCGACCTATCAACTGAACGTAGATCATATATTACCTTTGTCGCCGTCGGCCAACAATCACGTGATTGATCCAATAAGCGTACAAACTAGCAACCTCAATGAAGAAGTTCAACTGCCTATTATCAAGATACAAAATGCTGACGAAATAGAAACAAAACCTTGCGTTGAATCTTGCGTTCGGGGAAAGACTGAAGAAGTGCCTCAAGGGGGTAGTGCAGATGCCATGGATGTATCTGAACCAATTCAACTCCATATATCGCCCTCCCAAGAGACCTCAGAGCATTTGTCATTGGGTTGTTCGTCTTCGTCGTCACCCAGCAACCACGAGTTTGGTTCCAAGCGGGAAAGCTTAGATGTATCCCTTGGTGAACAGGATGTGCACAAGTCTCCGTCGTCGTTCTCTACTTCTAAGAAAATGTCTCAACGGAGCACTGATTGTCTTCACGATGATTTGAGCAGTATACGGCACCAACGAAAACGATCAAAGATTGAAAAGAAAGCAAGGCATTCCCACAAACAGGAGATTCTAGATGCAATAGATCTAAAGGAGAGAAAATCAAAGAAATCCTCCAGGGCTCATATTTCTGCAGTGCGTGCAGGTGAAAGGGGGAGAGTTGGACGGAGTGATGTTTTACTGCATACAAAGGTCACAGCCACTACACGTACAGAGGACTCGAAACTTTTATTTCTTCCTCGCAATAGGAAAGCGTCCACGCTGTTGAAGAACAAGGCTTACATTCAATCTTATATTTTCAAATTACTTCCTTCGGGTGAAGCTGAAAAGTTTGCCAATCTACATTCATTCCTCACGAATGATCCAAGGAGGAAATTTGACGGCGATGATCAGACATTTTCTTTAATACGACAAGTGACCCGTGTTTTACTGGCAGCCATGGGATTTGATCACAATCGTGCTTCTGATTTGGGTGAGGTCGCAATTCCAATCAAACCCTTGGACAAAAAGGCAACCGAGCGAGCAAGTTCGGTGAAAAAAATTGTTTGCTTACAAATTGAAGTATTAAAATCCCAGGGCAAGGCGACATGCCATCTAATGGAAGAAGTAGCACTGGCGTACCGATTAGCTGCACATTTTACTCTTGTTACCTGTGAAACTTTGATAGAACTTCACAAGAAGAATTCTGTCAAAAAGACAAAATTGATCAAGTTGCAAGTGAGAGCGATCCTGACACTAGTAGTTTCATTACGAGATCTGTTTAGTACACTCATGAAAGAGCACATCAGTGATAATGACAAAGAAATAACTAGTCGCTGTGCAGTTGATGATGATGTGCGATTTTTTTTCTCAACTGAGTTGTGCGAATCTTTTAATGGGGCTGAGGTTCTCGTGGTTGACTGTGTATCTCTGTTGATAGAATTAGAGGGTGAAAGTAGGATGAAGGATAGCAAAAGAACAAAACAGCTTGCAGAATACATGCTCAAACTCGACAAAGACGGGGGAAAGAGGGAGGACATGAAGAGTACATTTGGAATATCAGATGGTTTAATGGAATTATTGTTTCGGCAGCTTCTTTTCCATGAGGTAAATGCTACCGTGCCAGGATATCCTATTCGGCGTCATCTTCAAGAATTGCGACACCGGCATCTAGCAACTTCTGGTGCTCTCGCGAGTACATTAGATCAAATTACACCAGGGTGCAATGAAGCTATCAATACGATTACGTCCCTTCGTCTTGATCACCTGAAGGTCATGTTAGATTTCGAAAAGAAGTCTGGACAAGAAACTGGAGGCCAATTGTCTCCGTCGCCAATACATGATTCTTCGCAGAGCATAGATAAGGTCGTCACAGAAAATGTAGACATCTTACGGGTAGATGGATGTATTTTTTTATCCAAAGTTATAAGGGTTTACAATGCCTCCAGCGGAACATCACGCGATGCGGGTGTTCTCATTCCATCCAGGTATATAACAAATATGGCTTTCTATTTGTTTCATACCTTGATGGAACACGATCCTCATGATGGTAAGAACAGTAAGAACGAGGCAATATCAATTCGGCAGAGAGTGAATCTAGAATCAGCAGTTCTAGCAGCAATGTATCTTGCGACGAAGTGTCTTGATTGTGCCGTTCCCTTGAAGCAAATAATTGGTTATGCAAATACAGTGTCTCGTATACAAGGTGTGCCTCGTGATAAGTCACTTGGCTACCGAGCAACGCGGCCACACAGAAATCTCGTGAAGAAATATGAACAGCATTTGTTGATACTGCATGGTTACTCTGCTCCCGATGCCACAATACTGCCTGTGACCTATGTTGAGACCGTATTGGAATATCTCAATCTACCTTTAGATGAGAAGATTATTACTCGATTCGAGCGCGTTTTTGATCATGTTGGCTACAAATACTCAGCTATTTGCTTGCTCGTAGACCCCCTTCTAGTATCATTTGCTGTTTATCATTTTGGTAGTGAACATTTGCAGCTTTTGGAGAGATCTTCCAGTTGGAACGAAGCTCTAGAGGGTGACAGTAGAAGAGCAGTAGAGGTTATATCTTCTTACATGGTTGAAATGAATATTTATGAAAGTACCCGGTGTAAGTCTCAATCCTCCAATGCCACTCCAGAATTGAGGGAGGACTATTTTACGCCTTTATCAGCTATCCTTGAAGATATAAATTCATAAAAGGTAGTTACATTAGGTGTACACGTAATTTGAAATTTGTGTAAAACATATACACGTAGTCTACTACACTGTAATATTTCAGGAATAATGTTCAAAGCGCAAAAGCCTCGCAGACATTCTCTAAACAGTCCATTTCTCGGATTTCATCTGGATTATGCTCATCGATTGGGACAGGATCTAGGTTTTGTTCTCTTTCTTGCAGTCTAATGCTTTCCCTATCATGTTCTTCCGTTCTATGGTTCTCTTCACATTCGACTTCACCCTCCTCGGTACAGTTATTTTGCTTATTTTTCGATTGACGGGAGCTTCCAAAATCTGAGCGTCTTTTCCTACCTGTATCCGGTTCTTTGACGTGAAATGAGAAACCGGTTTTCTGCAGCGTTTCTAAGCGTTTCTTGATAGTACCGTTCGTTGCTTTTCCTGACAAGCGTTTTTCCATGTTGCAGCGCTGTTGATATACCCATTTTCCCAATGATGGATCCGGAGCATAACAAAGCGGGATGTTAGTGTGCCCATATTGCTTCTGAAACGAAATAAGGTCTTCAAAGTAAGCATGCCAGGTACGTGTCGCTTTGCCTCTTCCGACTTTGAACTGGAACCCTATATCTTCAAGGAGCTTGATTTTCTCTTTGGTGATCGAAGAAGGCTTCCATTGAATAAAAGACCGGTACGCTTCGCGCTGCTTGGAAACCCATTTGCCGAGTGATTTATTTGTGGCATATTGCTGAGGTACATTGCAGTGACCGTATTGCTTTTTGAACTCTTTTATTTGGCCATATCTAACGTTCCATGCATTGCGCCTGTCGTTCTGTACACAAGAAGGCATTGAAGGCAATTGAATTAGAAATATAATAAATGAAGTGCTGACATGTGCAACATTATGTGCGGTGCATTGACGGTCTCACCACAGTCAAAATTGTCCACTCAAATCCAATTTTTTCTAGTAATCCGATACGGTAGTCATTCATTGGAGATGGCTTCCCTTCTTGAAAATGCTTGAAGTCCTCTCTCTGCAACTTCACCCATGTACCTAATTTTGGATCCGGTGGATACCTTCATATTCATTGGCGACAGGGGGTTCAGTATGAGAATAAAAAGAATAAAGTCAAATTTGGTGCTCGGATGCGTACCTTCCAGGAACTTTGCAATGGCTATTTATCTGTTGGAAAGAAACAAGCTTGTCATAACTTTGTTGCCATAATTGTGGTTTTGTTCCCTTTTTGTGCATTGGTGCGATGTAATTCATTGTATTTGCAGGCACCGACTGGGATTCATGCAAGCTGTAAGGTTCGAGAACAGCGGTTATGGGAATCGGTTGATTAAAGCAAGATTCATCATTTCCAACTAGATTGCTGCCATTCTGGTGCTCTTGATTGTCGACTTGTACGTTATCTATATTTGAATTCTGTGATGGTGCTGCCGCGCTTGGATCATGTATGCCGTCACTTACGTCTTCTGAAGCACATTCGTTCACCTTATTGTTCACGACCTCCTCATTTTCAGTTTGCTCAGTATCATGTTTCAGAATTTTTGATTTCTTTTTCTTCACATTTCCATTTTCTGCTTTCTCTAACGCCGTTTTCAGCGCCTTTGCGGTTACAGATTCAAAATTATAGTGCCAATTGAAACCTATGTTCTCTAGATGTCCAATTCGCTCACTGTTCATGGTTTGTCCCGCCGTGGCAGTGCCCTGCATGTATTCGCGAAATACATTACGTTGTCGAGCTATCCATTCGTACAGTTGTTTATTTTCCGAATGCCTCACGCGCATATGACCTCTCTTCTTCTTATAAGCGATGAGCTCTTTCAGCTTTTCTTCCCATCGATTGGCATGTACTGAAAACTCAAAACCAATGCGCCGAAGTTGTTCAATCCTTTCGCCAGTCAAAGGATTCGGTCTGCTGGGCGCAGCAGGCTTCACAGGTGCATTCTTGGCAAGATGAATATTTGTCACTGGTTGTAACTCTTCAATTTGCCGCTTCCTCGTGCGATAGCAATCTCTCTGAACACCCACCCAACGTGCCAACTGTTGATTCTCTTTATCTGTTGCAGGAACATTTGCGTGACCATATGTTTGCACATAATGACAGAGCTCTGTATACCTTGCTTCCCACAGATGATTCCGGTACTCTTTTACCTTCGTCATGTCCCGGGAAGAAGCATTGCGCCCGCCCTCCAAAGATGATTCAGTTCTAAATTCTAATCCTAAACCCATCAATCTATGGAACCTCAATTCCAAAGCCTGACCAGCTGCCACCTTGCCTTCTTCTACGTCTTGGTATTTTTGTTGCTGATGCTTGACCCATCGGGACAAACCCCTGATTTCTTCCTCGCTTAACATTTGCTCGTTCCCTTCTCCGATATCTGGATGGGACGGGACAGGTGCCTCAAAATTACCTGTACTTGTTATATGTGGTAAATTCACATGTCCATAAATATGCTTGAACATTTCCAGCTGGGCAAATTTCTGCTCCCATAGTCTTGTCATGTTCCCGCTTCCGTCAAAGATACCATGAATCTTACCTACACGTACCGTACCGTACGACATGGAAGGTGAGTGCACGACATATTTTAGAGACAAAAGCAGCAAAGAAACTATCCTTCGTAACATACCATATTGTCCCTTTCCCATCGACCATTTAAAACCAACCTCGCTTAGTTTCCGGGCTCTCTCCTCGGTCATAGCACAACTAATTCTTTCATCCGGTGGAGCTTGAAGGTTTTGGCAAAATACTTTGTATTGTTCGCGCTGTTTACCGACCCATTTCCCAAGAGACTTGTTTTCTTTGTACGTCTGTGGCACATCTACGTGATTATGTACCGCTCGAAATTGTAAGAGAAGTTGGTATTTGATCTCCCATGCCTCGTTAGCCGAAACTTTTTTTTTCTCGGGTACGATTGCTTGAGGTTGTTGCGTTTGCATATGCATTTGGTGGGAATTTTGCGGATAATGATGTTGCGCCTGTGGATGATGCTGGTGAGGATGATAAGGTCCTGCGTGTATTTGTGTGTGCTGGTGAGAAGGGTATTGGAGCTGGTGCACAGCATGACCACGATGCTGTTCAACATTATGTTGCTGCTGATCAACCTCATTGTATGGTGTAGGATGGAAGAAGTCATAGGCGGGCATATTCGCATGATTTCCTTGCGCATGTGCGGCGGTATTGTGTGAATAATCATACAATGGAGGGTAATGACTGTATTCTCCAGATGCTTGGTGGTGCTGATCCTGGTGGTCCTGGTGAAGTTGTTGATCCTGGTGGTGTTGATCCTGGTGAAGTTGTTGATCCTGGTTGAGATGCTGATCCTGGTGGTGATGTTGATCCTGGTGGAGATGCTGATCCTGGAGCTGATGCTGATCATGATCGTGATGATGGTCCATTTGTGCCTGGTGATGATGAGTATAGTGGGGAGAATAATTGTTTGGAGCCGGCTCTTCGTTTGGATCGGACATTTTGAATTTTGATCGCGATCTCGGACAACACAAAGAAATTTGAATTTCAATTCTCTACCCAATGGGATAGATTGATAGATTGAAAAACCTCTGGAACCAACGTGAAGTGAGAGCCAGTGATCAGCTAGCGGCGCGTCGATAGTATGCCGTAGCTTTGTTCAGCAACTTCCAAATGCAATCAAGAATGATATCCAATCGCGTTTAGTAGCAACAGTTTTGTTTGAATTGGAAATTGAGGAAGAAGAGGCCCGGCGGGAGATTCCTTTCAAGGTGACGGTGCCGTTGGGGTATTTATAACTTAACTCCGATAAATGAAATGCAATTAATTTCTTCGCGTTCGGAGTAAACCTCCTCGAACAGCAGCCTCGCGCCAAAAATGAAAGAAAGCATGCTCGCATGCGAGATCCAGTCAATCAAAAAAGAAAAAACAAACAGTAGGACGATCAACTCTCAATTCCAAATTGGTTGGCTTCCTGCAAATTGAAACTCTCTATTTTGAGTTTTATATAATAAAATAGAAAATGAATGATATAAAAATTATATTTCACGAAATGCTTTTGCACTTGGACCTTGGAGTGGTCGTTGTGTTACAATTGAAATTTTCCTGTCTCCTCAAACAGTCACAAAGTTGGAGGCGGCTGAGGGACTTGTGATGCCATGGTCATTTATACCCGATGTAACTTCGAAAGGACTTGTATTGTTATCTGTAGCAAAGCAGAAACTTCCACAGCCACTATTAAAAACATCACCCCATACACCCCACACCTTAGTTGAAGAGATGATTCCAGAGTTGGATACGTCCTCATTGCCCTTACATTTGACAAAGTTGATTGAATTGTGTACTGCTTCAACAGAAGGGTGGGAATCGTCAAGACCTGCCCTACGATAAATACCAAGGGCACTTTCAAAATGATCTATTGACAAATCGTTGCAATTGGTTCGAGCGTACAGATCTCCCAATCGCTGTGTAGTAACACCATATTCTATACTATTGTTTCCATAATATTTGGCTGTTATGCGATTCGCGGCAGAGAGCGCAGATACACATCGTTCAAATTCCTCCGCCTGTTCATGAACTGTGGCAATATTCAATAAGCATTCTGCAATACGAATATCTTCATTGCCATAAAGGAATCGGCTCATTTTCAAAACTTGCTTGTAGGATTTCAGTGCGAACTGAAATTCACCAGAGCGATAATGCATAGTACCAATGTTATGCAAGGTACATGCCACAGAAGGATTATCTTCTCCAGCTTCCTGCATTTGCAGCGCTAGGGCGCTATTATAGTTCTGGATAGCAGTCGCTTTGTCACCCTGTTCGGTGCAGACACTTGCTAAATTGTTGAAAATTTCAGAGACATGAATCCTCGATTCGCTGAGGCGAGGCTTGTGTTTGAGTGATTTAGCGCGGTTTAGGACGACTGCAGCGACTGCTGATCTTTTCGATTCTAGCAGTGCATCTTCAAAGTATTTCTTTGATTTTGCGTAATTTTTTTGCTGGAACTCGCAAGAACCTAGAGCTGATCGAGTGGAAGCAATTCGACGATGGAGACTATAATCTATTAGTTTGGTTGAACCGTCCTTCTCTGTCGCCCAAGATCGATCGGAGTATGCTTTGGTAAAGATATCCAGTGCTGCCGTCAAATTGGATAAACTTTCTTTTGGCATGGATAGTTTGGCAGACACAAATCCAATGGAAGACAAGACATCAGCAATGTCTGGATGACCTTCGGGTGATACCTTTTTTGTTGCCTCTAATGCTTGTGTATAGTACTGAAGGGATTCCTGGTAATCTTCGTTTCTCACGCAAGCGTCACCAAGTGCCAATAGAACCTTTACTACTTCTGGGCTTTGCTCGCTCACTGATTTTTGTAGCTCTGCAAGTCTTTTATCAAGAGATGTGGATAGTTCTGTACTACCTGCTGCCTGTTCTGATGCATCAGACGTGGCTATAGTGCTACATGTTTCCGTTAGCATGAAAGTAGGGACTGGTGTGTCAGGGATCTTAGCTTTATTTGATGTACCGAATATCATTGTTGCATTCTATTATAATATATTTGTTCAAGATCAACCTCATAAATTTATTGATGCTCTGGATGTGCAGTTTTTTTATGTTCAGAGTCAGGAGCACCAAGTCCTGATTGGTGCTCGATCGGAAGAAAAGTATGTTGTTTTGTGAGTGCCCATTCTTCTTATTATTTTTTAAAAAGGTGCACCGTGCTCCACTCTATGACTTTTCTTTACGATCGCATTGAAAAATGGTTTCAATTTCAAACGTTGGGTCTTTTGAATAGAAGAGGATACTTCTTGTGATCGGAAGGTGCACCTTAAACCCTAAATACGAGTATGGCCTCAATTTTTCAAAATATGGCGTTGGCCGTCATTCCAATTATTTCAAACATGTCACATGCGACAGGCGCGTTGTGAGGGAGGGACGAACGGGCGCGCGTTAAGGAAAACCCAAATTTCAAAAAAATAATTGCAGTCAGAGAGTTTCGTTGGTTGAAGGTGGTGATGAATGAATCATCAATGCACAATGAAGAATGAATGCACAATGCACGTCGAATTGTTTACAGGTACATACAGCATGTAATAACACTTTCACTTATCACACACACAGTGGTCACAACTAGTCAGAACCCATTTTGAGTCCACTGCCTTGTATATATCATGAGATCAATATGTGCGGCTATTCTTCTCATAGGAAATGCAATAGCATTTCAACCTGCAATCGTTGCCAGAGAGAATTCCCTCCAAACGGCAACTGCGCTTTTTAACTCGGTACTCGTTAATGACGAAGTCTCTACCAGAAGAGATTGGGCGGTCAAGTCGGTATCCACCGCATCTACTCTAGCTGTTATCTCTATACCACGGATTGTAAGAGCTTCTGATATCGCGGCACCTTCAAAATCATCTGAAACACCATCTGTACTCTGTGATCCATCTGTATCAACCTTTCGCAATCCAAACAATAATCGCGTCATTCATATTCTAGGAACAGCGCATATTTCATCAGCAAGTGCAGATGTGGCTGGGCAACTAGTTCGAAGTATGAAACCTGCTGCAGTATTTGTTGAACTAGACGCAAAGCGAGTTGGAAGGGCTATTCCTAAACCAGAACCAGACAGCACTGACCAATCGAAAGATATTAGTGCTGGTGGCAGTACTACAGAATTTCCAAGTTCGGCTGTATCCCCTGCATCTCTATCATCTGAAAGTTCTTTAATAATTGCTCCTGCCCCGGTTCTGGGGGATGCAGTGCAGACGACGATGCAACAAAATGCACAGGCTTCCACTCCTGCAAAAAGTCCATTCAATTTGAAAGAGAAACTATTGAATAAGGCATCCCAGGCGGTGGGAAATTCAATCAAAGGTTTATACAAAAAGCTGGAAAGTGATGGGTTCTCTGCGGGTGAAGAATTCGTTGTTGCTGTGAAAGAGGGGCTCAATATTGGCTCTAAAATCATTCTTGGGGATCAAGATGTGGAAGTGAGTCCTTGAAGAAACATCACAATTTCAAATTACGCCACAATTATTTACTAATTTGTTCTTCTCTGCTCCTTCTCTTTCAGGTAACACTAAGAAGACTCACAGAGGCTCTTACAAAGACAGATATAAAGAAGCTTTTGGCTGCAGATGGTGAAATGGAAGAGAATATGAAACAACTCATGCCTGAAAATTCAACGGGTGCTTCAGGGGAAATGTCCACAGATGAATTCAAATACTTTGTTGAAACGATTAAGGCGAAGGATAATGTTAAAATGCTTATGGCAAATTTAAAGTCGGTTGCGCCAGAGATTTATCAAGCCATGGTTGGCGAGAGAGATTTATACATGGCTAATGGGTTGGATCGATTAAATCAGTTTGATAGTATTGTGGCTGTCATGGGGATTGCGCATGTCGACGGAGTTGAGACAATCTTGAAAGAACGAGGTTGGAAAGAAGTCAAGTTTCCCTGTTCATAGTCTCGGGCAATCCTAATTCCATGACAAATTCTGATTTGTTTCACATTTGAACATATTCGATTTAGAAGTGTACACGTAGTACTTTAAAAAATGTGAAGCCTGAGAGATTATTATTAAAAGTAAAACTACTTGCGTACCTGTGGTAACATTTCGAATTTCCTTTTCTGAACAAAACCTATACGAACTGTGATAAACTTCATGAAAAATCGCACGAACTCCAATGTACTCTTCCGAACTCTATTTAGACTTCAAGTGTTCTACGTGTCTATAAACTTTATTTGGCAATTGAATCACCGCACTGCCATTTAAACACCACGAACCTAACAGACATATGTTGAAATAAGGACAAGTTTTTTTTTGAAAGTACGGGCGGGGAAAATACTTGTAGTACAACATGTAAAACATAGAGCCGAACAAAACTTCAAGGAGGTGGGGTAAAAAACGGACGTAAGAGAGAGAGAGAGAGAGAACAAGAGAAGAAGGATTTCCAAGGGCAGTCATTTTTCATTTTATTGTCCAATTAATGTCCTATGATTTCTGAATTCTCGTTCATTAGTGTCCCATTTCCAATGTTCCTAATAAGCGAAGCAAATTGAAAATGGACAAGTTGAATATGGAAGTCAGAAATCCTGTATTCATCTGTTCCTTGGATGTTATTAATAATCGGAAATATCGATCCTTTCCAGCTGATGTTGTTCATACTCCAAACTTCTCCTTTTGTAACTGTCGCCTGCTGCGCTGCCGCGCCGTGATGCTTCTCTTTTATTCTCGGAATTTGCCATCGTTGACACCATGATTGCTAGCTTCCTGCCGGCTGGTCACTCCATACTTCTGCAAGCATGGCCTTCTTCGGAAAATTCTGCGGCACAAAGGCTGATGTTCTTTCTGGGTTTCTCTTCTGATCCGGTTCTGCCATAGACTCAGCGCACGAGATAGTTTCTTGTCTCTTCTCTCATCTCTCAAACTCACAATATCTCTTCACACAATCTCAATTCATTCAGATAACTTCACTAGTTCTTGCATACCGTATTTCGTAAGTTCTCCAAATAACGATGCTCTTTTCCAAATCTTGCCGCGTCGTTCTCTTCTTCGCCTACTTGCTGTCGGCAAATGCCGAGACCGTCCGAGGTGTTCAACAACGCGAGCTGGCCGACACCAAACCAGCAAATGTCGAGCTCGGGACTGCCGGCAACTACGCGATCCTCACGAAGGCTGGCATCTCCACCGTGCCAGACTCCGTTATCACAGGCAACATCGCCGTCTCGCCCATCGCCGCGACAGCAATGACCGGCTTCGCCTTGACCTCGGCCAACGATGGAAAGGCGTCGAAGTCCACACAGGTCACGGGAAGCGCCTATGCTGCGAACTACATCGCTCCCACTCCGGCGCATTTGACTACCGCGGTCGGCAACATGGAGACTGCGTACACCGACGCCGCGGGGCGCGTCAACTCCAACGCCACGAGGATCAATCTAAAATCCGGCAAAATCGGCGGCGAAACTTTGACACCCGGCATCTACACCTTCGGTTCGGACGTCACCATCAACTCGGACGTCACCATCAAAGGCGGATCCGACGACATCTTCATCATTCAGATGACGGGGAACTTGATGTTAGCCGCGGCCACGAGCGTGATCTTGGATGGCGGCGCACAAGCAAAGAATGTCTTCTGGCAGATCGCGGGCAATGTCAAGGTGAAGGATAATGCATACATGAAGGGCATCCTTTTGGTCAAGACTGACGTTCTATTCATGACTGGTTCTACCCTGAACGGCCGCGTCCTTGCGCAGACAGCATGCGTCCTCCAGATGGCAACGATCACGGAGCCTGCCGAATAGTAGGATCATCTAATGCGATGATCGAGGTGGTGGTGGTCTCGTTGGAGAAACAGGAAACTGGACCTCAATACGATGCTTAGATAAATACGTCAACATATTTGGTTTAGATAACAAACGATATGCACTTTTTATTCCACTTCAAGACAATAGTAAGGATGGTACTGGAATAGCTGCAGCCGAGTCACCCGTTCGATAGAGTGTTAAACGAGGAGGAGCCCCCTAGTAGCAGGAGGCTCTCAATGACGTCCATGAGGAGGATCTCAACGACTTCTACATTCTCTAGTAAAAACAACCATGTAAAATGGGTGATGCATGCATGAGGGTATGCTGCAGAGTGTACTGTAGTGTATTCATATCTGTATTCATACTATTCAATCATACATCAAAATTACTGTATTTTCCCGCAGGGCAATCAATACATCCAAGATACAACTGTCGCAGAAATCTTTATAAAAACTCCCTTGCCAGTTTGCCAGCACGCCGGCCGCCCGCGCCGCCCACGCGCCCCTAAAGAAGCAGAACATATGTACATACCGGCGGTATGGTATGTACCAAACTTC
>Ga0115005_10002577_pt1 | contig 14446 bp, 16 predicted proteins | sample ArcOceMetagenome_FD_87163 | JGI IMG/M metagenome (GOLD analysis project Ga0115005, IMG submission 87163) | Marine eukaryotic phytoplankton communities from Arctic Ocean - Arctic Ocean - Greenland ARC118M Metagenome | ecosystem: Environmental > Aquatic > Marine > Oceanic | place: Arctic Ocean... | reverse complement strand
CAGGCTCGCTTAAAGCACTAGGTCCTGGATTATTTTTAGCTTTAGAAAACTCACCAGACCAATTCTTTGTTGGATAATTTCTATTGAGATCAACTGCGTGTGAATTAACTCTTGAAGCAGTTCTATAACCATCTGGATTGAGAATAGGCACACATATTATAGGTAATTCTTTTAGGCCATGATCTTCTTTTAACCAATCAAATAGTTTCTTTAATACGTAAACGCCTTCAACTTCATCTCCATGTGTACCACCTAGAAGATAGAGATATTTTTGAGCTTCAACATCTGATTTATAAGCTTCAATTTCATTGCCTTCAACGCTTTGTCCTGAAGTTAAATGGTGAAAAATCATATTATTTCTTCCTTATGTAAATATATCGCTGATTGACCTGGAGTTTCTTCAACTTCAATTTCTAATGATTTAAATATGAAATTAAACCTTTCATAAGTTAACCGTCGAATTTCAGAATTTAAATATATAGCTAGTCTTTCAGCACTTGTATTTGAAATGGGTAGTAAAATGACATCTTTTTTGGGAAACATAAATTGATCACCACATGGAGTGGTTAAATGAATACTTTTATCGTCTTTGTATATTTCAATTCGAGGATTTTCACTTGGTAATAATAATTTATGATCTAAACTATCACACACCTCTCGAACTATTGGTTTTATGTCTAAAAAATCAAAAACCATATCTGACTTAAGAGTATCCGCTTCACCTTTTAGCATAACTTTATAATTATGACCGTGCAGTGGCTCTCTTGTTCCATCTTCAAAGATAAGAAAATGAGAACAGGCAAAGTTAAAGTACTGTTTATAAACTTTTATGGAATAGTTAAAATCCAAATCATAACTCCTATAGGTACGAAATAGGGTAGACATTATAGGAAAACAGAAAAATTGAAAAGAAATTTCTTTTAATTGCCACCGTGCGCATAAGGTAATGACAAGTGCTTTATATTCCTATAAGTTAGAGTCATGAATAAAAAGTTAATAGAAAAAAAGATTAAGGAATTGGGCGCTGTGCTAACTAGTGAGAAGTCGATAGAAGCTCTTAACATTTTAAAAAAAGAATGCTCGCTTCTAGAAATAGAAGATGAAGTGAGTACTAAAAACCAAAACTCAGATTTTCTTATCCCAAAAGAGCTTAAACAAGATACAGATTTAGCCGTTTTTACTGATGGAGCATGTCGTGGAAATCCGGGGCCGGGCTCATTTGCTTATTTAGTCCAAGGCTTTACTGGAAATATTTTATCTAAAAATGCAATTGCTGAGAAATATACGACAAATAATAAAATGGAATTAAAAGCGGCCATAGAGGGCCTGCGGCAAGCTAAAATGATTAAGACCCATACAGGCACAATTCATTTATACACAGATTCAAAATACGTTGTAGATGGAATTACTAAGTGGGTACAGGGTTGGAAGAAGCGAGGGTGGAAAAAAGCAGATAATAAACCACCTGAGAATTTAGATATATGGCAAGCACTTGATCAAGAAGTTGATAAGTGCTTAGTGGAGTTTCATTGGGTAAAAGGGCATGCAGGTCATCCTCAAAATGAATATGTTGATCAACTTGCAAATATTGTATTAGATGAAAACGGTTTTTAGCTTTATTTTATTGATAAGTTCTTTTCAGGCTTTTTCCTGCAAGATAGACCGAAAAATAGTCTCTTTATCTGGACCTATTACAATGCTTTTAGAAGAACTTAATTTATTGTCAGATAAAAACTTATTGGCCGTATCCAATTTTCATCCAGTCACTGGAAAAATGACAAAAATTAATGGAGGCTTATTTATTCCTGCCTCAGTTTTAAAAAAATATAAAGATGCTATGATTTATTTTGATAAAAGCAATGAGTTTAAAAAACTTTTAGATCATCATAAACATAAAGACTATTCAGTTCTGGATACAAGAGATCAAGATCCTTTTGAGGCTTATTTAGGAACTGTTGTTTCACTCAGAAGAGTTTTGTCTTTATGTGATGTTGAGCTTGATAAAATTGAAAAAAGAGTCTTGAAAATTAAAAACAAACTTCTCTCATTAAAAATAAATTCTCTCATCTTTTTTTTAGGTGAGATTAAATCTAGATACCCACAACTTGTGATGGCAAATGATGGTCCTGTTTTATTTTTAAAAAATATTGATGGTTTTAAAACCTATGAATCTGATTTGGCCTATGCTCCATGGTCACAGAAAATGATGAATAACTATGATAAATATATAAAGTTAGGAATTAGTGAGTCAGATAAAAAATTTGATTTAAAATCAATTAAACCAAAAGAGTATAATCTTTATGGTCGCGGAGCACTTATTCCAGGTCTTACGCAAATTAATTTTTTAGATGAGTTTTTCTCTGAAGAGTATAAAAATATTTGGAGCTCTCTTTGATTTATCGTTTTCATGATATATTCATTAAAGAGAAAATGATTAAAGGCGAATTAGAATTAGAGAATCACCTTTTGACTCTCATTTGTGGAGACAATGGAATTGGGAAATCTTCTTTCTATGAATTCTTAAAATTAAGTCAAAGTCATTTATTTACTGAAAAAAAATGTGTTTTTATTGATCAATTCAGACTTGAACCTTTAAATGATATTTCATTTGATGAATTACTAAGACAATTGAAATCTTTTAGAGTGGAGGACAATGGATTATTTGCAAAGTATTTTTATCTTGTTTCAGATTATATCAATCGTCCTATAAAGACTTTAAGTGGTGGACAAAATCAAATGATAAAAATTCTCCTTGGACTTTATTTATCAGGTGATTATTTTTTCTTTGATGAACCTTTGCAGTCACTTGATTCAAAGAATAAAGAAATTTTTCTAAAATTACTCAATGACTTAAAATATTTGGGAAAATCTATTTGTTTAGTAGAACATAACTTCTCCTCTCACTCATCACTTGTGGATATTAAGTATGAGATGTCTGAAAGAGAGTCATTTCTGCTAGAGAGGATCTCTTAATGGAAATAGAATTTGGAAGACTCGCCCTCTCATTTATTGTTGGTTACTTTTTATGTCTGAGTGGTAGCTTAAGTCAGCTTGTAACGAATAATCCTTTGGGATCACCTTCTACTCTCGGTATGGATGGCCTTGCTGTTTTTTTTCCCTCTTAACTCAATCAATACTTATCTTTTTTGATTTGGATTATCCACTTAGTATCATTTCTTTTCTTTTCTTCTCTATAGGCTTTATTCCTTTTCTCTTTATGAAAAGAGAAAAGAAAAAATCAATTTGGACTAGTGCAAACCTTAAGCATATCATTTTAATGGGAATTGCTTTTAACCTTTTTATTGGTGCAATCTTTTCAATCATGCAATTTCTATTTATGGCCTATAATTTTGAATTTCCAACAGAGTTATGGTTTGGAAATTTTAAAATATATAAAAACTATGAATTACCGATTTTATTAATGATCTTGATTCCAATTTTTCTTTACCTTTTTAAAAATGCAGAAAAGCTAAATATTTTAAATTTAGGCCACTCTATTGCTAGAGGGCAGAATGTTGATGTTGAAAAAATACAAAGAGTTCTACTCTTAATTTCACTCTACGTAACGGGTGTCATTATTTGCTTTTATGGAGTCTTTTCTTTTTTAGGACTAATTTTTCCCCATATTCTAAGGGATTTTAATGCCTTTCGCTTTAATATGAAAAATGAAGTCCTATATGGGCCATTTTTTGCGGGATTACTAATGTCGATTCTAGATCAGATTGTTTATTATTTCCCAGTTAATGGCGCAGAGCTTCCTGTTGGTATGATTTCAAGCGTACTTGGGGCAATCTTTTTGATATTTCTCCTATTTAAATCAAGGCTTAGAGTAGTATAATACTTGGCAAACAGACAAAAAAAGGTTTATCGTTTTACGGTAAGTTATTATTACTAAATAAAAGGAATTTTAAAAATGAAAAAAACTTTCTTATTACTCGTACTTTCTATCTTTGTTATTTCATGTCAAGAAGGAGCTAATCCTTCAAAAATTAAGCTTAATACTGAAGATGATAAAACATTTTACGCAATGGGATTTATGTTAGGATCAAACCTTCAAAGATTAAATTTAACAGAGCATGAACTATCGACTCTATATAAAGGGATCGTTTCTTCAGCTAAAGGTGATAAGCCTGAAGTTGAAATGCAAATGTATCAGCCAAAAATTCAACAATTGTTTAAAACTAGAATGGAAGCTGTCGCTAAGGAACATAAAGAAGGTGGAGTTAAATATTTAGAAGATTATTTAGCAAAAAATAAAAATGCAAAGAAAACTGAATCAGGGCTTGTTTATGAAGTACTAAAAGAAGGTACTGGTGAGATGCCTAAAGAAACTGACACCGTTGAAGTTCACTATCATGGAACTTTAACAAATGGTGAAGTTTTTGATTCTTCAGTTGAAAGAGGAAAAACAATTTCATTTCCTCTAAATAGAGTTATCAAAGGATGGACTGAAGGTCTTCAATTAGTTAAAGAAGGTGGAAAAGTTAGATTAGTGATTCCATCAGAATTAGCATATGGAGAAGCTGGTGCACCTCCTAAGATTCCAGGTGGAGCAACTCTAGTATTTGAGGTTGAGCTATTTAAAATCAATCCAGAGCCAGAAGCAGCACCAAAAGAAGAGACAAAATAGTTTAATAAGCTTATATAGATTGAGCCTCGAGAAATCGAGGCTTTTTTTTTGGAAAAAATGAATGGATAGATTAGTACTATATCATAATGAAAATTGCTCTAAGAGTAGAGAAGTTCTGGCCTATCTAAGAGGTAATAATTATGAATTTGATATTATTAATTATCTTGAAACAGGATTATCTATTTTTGAAATTCTAGACATTGCAAAAACTTTGAATCTTACAGTTGATGAAATGCTTAGAAAGAAAGAAGAAATCTATCTTAAACATAATATTGAATGGTCAAATAATAAAGTTGCAGCATCTATGGTAGCAAAAAATCCAATCTTACTTGAGAGACCTATTTTAATTAAAAAAGACATTGGTATCATTGTTAGACCATTTGATAAGATTTATTCCTTTTTAGAAGAATAAATTTATTTTGTAACAATGGATCCTTTTTTTATCTGAATTTGAATTTCATACGCTTCTTCTGAGGTAGACGACTGAAACTCACCGACATATCCATCATCGACATTTAAGTTATATTTATAATCAATTTCAAGTGCAGGTGTAATTGCTACACTTCCACCATTTAGCTCAATATAGATATTAAATTCAGGATTTAAAATATTTATGGCACTCTCACTTCCTTCTAAAACTAGTTTTTTATTTTCTGGCACTAGGACTTCACATGTAGCCCCATCAATATGTAAAAAATTGATTTCAATGAAATCATCTTCTTGAATAATCATTTTTTCATCTGCAGGGCTTGCAAGCTTACAATTGAGTGTTAATTCTTTTGATTCAGAGTTTTTTAAAGTGAACTGACCAGACTTAAACTTTATAAGAATATCATCTTTATCTTGTTCAAGGGTAAAGCTTGCTTGTAAATCATTTGTATACTTATCTTGTGTAAAATGAGTCTCATCAAAGAGCTTGATTTTACCTGCTTTACCATCAATATCGATTAATCCACCCAAGATTGTGACTTTATTATTTTCCTCATCAACTTTCAATATTGGTGTAAATTTCCAAATAACGAAACCAAAAAATAAAAATGTACACACAGTGAGAATGGCAAAACTTTTTGTCAAAAAACGAACTAATGAAAATTTTTTCACTTCAACGTATTTAATATGGCCATGTTCTAGACGCTTTTTATTTGTGTAGATTTGAGCATCTTCGAGCTCTTGAACACTTTTATCAGATATTTCCGCTTGTATTTCTTGTAGGAGACTAATCCTCTCAGAAACAGTTAAATCCATTAAATAGTCTTCAATTTGCTTTAAGTATTCATTATGATTTTGCATATATGTCCGATGATCGTAGTTTAGGAACATTATGCCTAAATTTATACTTTTCTGCAATAAACTAGGAAAAATTAAGCCATCAAAACTTTAAGCCGATAGAGATGTTAGTATATTTATGCAAGGAGCGAACATGTCTAAGGTTATTGATTTTCAGGCAAAAAGAAATGAATCAATTGAAAAAAGAAAAAGATCATTTGAGAGAGTTTTATTCTCAGAATTTCTAGGATCATATGCTGAAATAGATAAAAATGGAACAAAGTTTGATGTCACTATGATCGACATTTCTAGAACTGGTTGTTTATTTCAAGTTCCTTTTGCTGAAGGGTCTCTTGCTCACTTTAAGGGACAAGATGATGTTACAATTCGAATTTATTTCACAAAAGATGATTTTTTACCACTTTCAGTTAAAGTAAAACACGTTAATGAATATATTGATGAAAGAGGAAATGCATATCTACGCTTTGGTGGAGAGTTTGATAAATCGATGCCAAGTTTTCAGGCTTTTGAACCTTTCATTGAGTTTATCTATAAATTTGCAGAGTTCTCTTGTGTCGACAAAGGTGAATCAAAAGTCTATTTTCTTTAAAAAATATCGCACTATGTCTTTTAACCGTCTAATTCTATAGTAAAATAATTGGATAATGAATTTAAAAATTATCCAATTATTACTTTTTTTATTGATGATGAATTCTTGTACTTCAACTTCAGTCATTGATTCTGCAGATAAATTAGATCAAGTCTATATTTCATCTGGTGTAGAAGATTTTATTCATCTAGATATTCCTCATTGGGCAAATTTCTCAGTAGAAGGGAAATGCTTCAGAAGTCAGCCTGTTAAATTTTTAAATTTCTATAAATTAAATAAAAGTATGAGCCTAAGTTATACTCAAAGTGTTCATCTTCAACATATGATGAATAAAAAATTAAATAACTATAGAACAAATTCAGGAACAAATCAGATTGCTCTTAAAGACGAAGCCTTTGTTTTTCATAACGTATATCAACAAGTGATGGGAAATAGTTTCGATTTCAGTTTACCAAAATTCGAAAAAATAAATTTACTATGGATTGATCCATTTTTAGGAAATGATTCAAAAATAAAAAACATAGTCCAGTCAACAGACTTTTTATCGGGATATCCCGTTTTGATAAGTACTTGTCTATCATCTTCTGAATTAGAAGATCTAACTGCAAAACTTAAGATAGAAGAATTTGGCGTTAAATTTATACCCGCAGAAATGCTTTCAATTTATGATAGTCAATTTGTAGCAAAACCTAATTTCTCTTTTTATCTTAATGAGATTCTATTAAATAAAAAAGTTAAATTGTATTCATCAACTAGACCTAAAAATATATTTGGAAAGTTTGAGTTTGTAGAAGTTAAATAGCTATTCTAATTGAAAATTATTATTATTTAAATGCAGACCCGTTGCAGGAGCTATATAGCTTACTCCATGAATATTATCTTCAACTAAAGACTTTTCTAGATCAGCTAAGTTTATTTTATGTTGACCTAAATTAAATAAGGCACCACTCATCATTCGAACTTGATTTCTTAGAAATCCAGCTCCAACGAATTTAATGATATAACTTTTTTTTGGAAAAAATGATGCTGTAATATAGTCATTTTCAACAACTTCACAAGTTTGAATTTCTCTTATATATGTTTTATCCTGAGTTGGTTTATGACAGTAATTATAAAAGTTATGAACTCCTTCAAACATTTTTGCACCCTCCATCATGAGTTCAATATCAAGACTCTCATGGAGATGGGCCATAAATGGGGCACAGAATGGATGAAATTTTTCTCCAAAACTGAAAATGTATAGGTACTCTTTAAATTTATCAGGATTGATAATCCTGAAATTTTCATCAACAACACTCATATTTAAAATTCTAATATCTTGAGGTAGGTTTCTATTGAGTGCAATCATTGTTTCATTCGAATCAATAGAATCTTCTGTAAATAATTGTGACATATGATGGTGTGCTGAAACCATGGCATCTGTCCTAGATGCTCCTAAAGTTTTAAAATTATCATGCCCTAAAACAGTTCTTAAAGTTTGATCAAGCATAAATTGAACCGTTTTTACATTTGGTTGAAACTGCCAACCATGGTAGCGAAATCCTAAGTATTGAAGCTCAATAAGATAGAGAAATTTTTTCATGAACTACATTCCAATAACAATCTTACTGACCATTAATTGAATAATTTCATTTCCTCGAAAACGATTGATTCCGATTTGAAATTGAACGTTTATTCCCTCAGTATATTGTGCAGAAAAAATTTCTTCAGGGTGAGGGGTATTCCATTTTCCTATAAAGTTGAAGCTTATGCCTCCAATTTTTATTTTGGGATTATTTTTATGCACAAAGTTCCATTTTACGTGAACGTCTTTTAAAATTTGATAGGATTCTAGTAAGCAGTCTTGCATTCTAAAGATAGGTTTGGAGTTACCCATACCAAATGGTTCGAGCTGTTCTAATTCTTTAACAAGTTGTTTGTTAATATTATTAAAAGAAATATCAATATCATAATGATCTTGTACCGTTCTCTCAATTTCTGGAATCTCAATTAAAAGTTGTTGAATTTTATCCTTAAAAGCACCTAGATTCTCTTTTTTCATAGAAAGTCCTGCTGCTGCTTTATGTCCACCAAACTTTATAAAGAGATCACTACAATCATTTAAAAGTTTAAATAAATTTAGCTCTCCAGCTGACCTGCAACTTGCTTTGATAACACCTTTTTCTTCTGCATCGGAAAAAACGATTGCTGGAATCTCAAAAGTTTCAACCAATTTACTGGCAACAATTCCAATAACACCTTCATGCCAGTGAGGTTCATAACAAATATTAATAAGAGATTTATCTGATTTCATATTTTTAATGATTTGATTTCTAGCTTCTGTATAAACTTCACTTTGAATAATTTTTCTCTCTCGATTTGATATTTCAAGGTGCGAATAATTTTCAAAAGCTTCTTTGTGGTTGATCGCTATAATTTGTCTTAAGGCCTTATCAGGATGATCAAGTCTTCCTTTTGAATTTATTAAAGGCCCAACATAAAACGAAATCTTCTCTGAGGTGATAAAAGGTGCATTCCTATCTTCATCATTAAAAAAGCAAGCAATACCTGGGTAAGTTGTCGTTACAATTTGTTTTAATCCATGTCTTGATAGTTTTAAATTCATAGGATTAAGTACAGCTAAGTCACAAATTGTCCCTATGGCAACATATTGAAGAAGTGGATAAATACTTGGTGTTTGTTCGCCTTCGGCATCTAAAATATTTTTTATGCTAAGACAAACAGCAAAGGCCACTCCAACACCGGCCAAAGAAACGAGAGGTGAGTCTTTCGGCTCATCTCTTCTATTAGGGTTTACAATGGCGAATGCTTTTGGCATTTCCTCGCGGATATCTTTGTGGTGATCAGTGATAATAAGATCAATGCCTCTCTCGATGGCGTAGTCTGCTGTTTCACAATTTGTAATTCCACAATCAACTGTGATTAAGAGTTTTACCTTTTTTTCAATAGCATTATCAATGGAGACATTATGAATTCCATAACCTTCAACAAATCGACTAGGTTGAAAAAGTTCCACTTCAATATTTAGAAGTTTAAAAAACTGATAGAAAAGTGCGCAGCTAGTCGTTCCATCTACATCGTAATCTCCATAGATTCCAATCTTTTCATTTTGTTTTATGGCCTGAATAATTCTTTTTGCTGATTTTTCAGTATCAAGCATTGAAGTTAGATCAGGAAGATCTCGAAGATTCCAAGATAAAAAATCAGGAATTTGATGGGGGAGTATATTTCTTTTTTCCAGTACCTTTAAAATAACTGGATGTAGATTAATGTCTGAAGTATTACTTATTTGTTCCATGCCAAAAACTAGCACATATAAGCTCTAGTGTTAATCTTTGATTACCAAAGAACGTATAAACCTTGCACTAAATCATCTTCATGAAGATCATGACTCATCGCAAATAGATCTTTGTACTGCCCTTTGTCATGGATATGAATTTTAGAAAAATAATTTAAAGGTAAAAAAGCTTTTCCACAGTGGGTGCATTTTTCAACTTCACATTTAGATTCATTAAGATTGTCGCATACGTGACATTTCTTAATGATAAGCTTTTCTGATTTTCGAGGTTCAATATTTTTCATGCTAACTCCTATAGATGATAAAAACTCTACCTACAAACTTCTCGTCGGATAGACCCTGTTCTTTAGGAAAATATTGCCGTTTTGATGAAATAAATTAAAAGCATTAATGTCAGATATTATGGCCTCAATGAAGAGGCCATAAATGGGAGAGAGTATTTTAAATTATTTTACTGTGTTAGCTAGATCATCATCTGATCTTGCTTCAGTTGTCTGAGCTTTTTGCTCTGGAACAATGTTTGATGATACGTTTCTCGCTTGAGCTAAGTTTTGTTGTAACTGAGCTTGAGCAGCTGTCATACCATTATTTTGTTGATCCATTTGCGCAAACCTTGACTCATTTGCAATTCCACTTTGCTCAAAATTAAATCCACTTGTTAAAAAGTCATTTAAGTTTGCTAGTGGACCCATATTCGCATTTTGCTTAGTTAAATTTTGAGTCGTTGATAAGTTTGGAGTGAATGCATTTTCATAATTTCCTCCAACCATATTTCCGCCTACATTATATACGTTGTAGTTAAGTCCATTTGTTCCAAGTAAGTCTAGAACAGAGGCTTGCTTCACACCATAAATTTGTCTCTGATTCGCAAGTATTAATCCTAGCATTGAATCAGAACCTAGAGATGGTTGGTAATTGAATGATGGACCTTGTTGTCCCATCATGTTCATTGCCATTAGTTGCATAAGTGTTTCCATTTGACTTTGCATTGGATTCACAACTGCTGCACTCTTTAGTTCTTCAATACTCTCAATTCTTTCTTGTAAATCTCCTAATTGAGATTTTTGCTCACAATAAGCTTGATTCATCTCAGTATATGCTATTTCTTGCTCTTCAATTTTTACTTCTTTCTCTTTTAATGCAATCTTAGCTTCTTCTAATTCTTTTTTCGCAACTTCTAAGTCTTTTTCTAATTGTGATTTATTTTCTACTTCTTCAACTGCAACTTTTTCTTCTAATACAATAACTGCATTTTCCTGATTCAAAATTGAATCTAGAATTTCTTCTTTACTTGCTATACTCATTTCAGCATCTGATTGAACATTATTATTTGTTGCAACCGCCTTATCAAGGCTGTCTTTTACTTCTACGATGATTTGGCTTTCATCTTTTTTATCAGCTTCAACTTCATCACCTGATATATTTCGAGGTTGAACATTTTCGATCTCAATTGAAGCCATTTTTTCTTCAACTAATTGTTTTTCAACTTCTTCTTGTGAAAGAACTTCAACGATTGAAGGTTTTTCCTTTTCCGTTTTTACAATCACTTCTTGAGTGTCTACAACAACTTCTTGAGTGTCTACAACAACTTCTTGAGTGTCTACAACAACTTCTTGAGTGTCTACAACAACTTCTTGAGTGTCTACAACAACTTCTTCTTTCTCAACTATTGCGTTAGCAATCTCTTCAGCTGATAATTCTGGAGTTTGATCAGCTAGTTCAATAACTAAGTTTTGAGCTTCTACAACTTCGCTTGAAACCTCTAATATATTTTTTGAAGCTTCATCATCTATTGCTGGAGCCCTTTGGATTCCTTGATCAAAAGTTAATTGGGCTAAATCTGGTTTAGGTATATTGATAACAAGTGTTGAATCAATATCACCTAAGCTTGATAATTCTTTTTTCGCCTCTTCTCTTAATTCAGCTTTTTGTGATTCAATTTCATTTTGATATTCTTGATCACGTCTTTTACTTTCTTCTTTTCTCATTTTTGCAATATCTTCGCTAAGTTGTTTCGACTTCTCAAACTGTAGGTCTAACTTAGCTTTTTGAGCCGATAAACTTTCATTGGCAATCGAATTTGGTGAAAATGTACTTGCAATCACTATTGGGGATAGTACCGCCAATACTTTAAATAAATGGTTAACTCTCATATCTCTCTCCTCGTTAAAAACACATATTTGTAACTTAATATATACAAGTGGCGTGCCAATATGACTGACTTTGGAATATGGGCCTTAAAGTGTTAAAAAATAGAGGATTAGCGGGATATGATATGTAAAATTAACATAGCCCGGTGTTTAAACTTTAGTCAAAAATACCAAATCGACTAACTTTTAAACATGTTTGTAAAAAAGATATGACTAGAGTTTATTTAGAATCGGAGTTTATTTTGATCGATGTTTTGATGATTTCAAGCTGTTTTTGGCGAAGTTTTTCTTTGTTAAGACCATTCATTTCATCAGCACTGAAGGCTTTTAAGCTAAAGATTGCGACTAATATAAATAATATTTTAAAAAACAAAATAAAACCCTTTGAATTATTGAACTGTCAAATATACTATAGTATTCTTTGACAATGTGTCAACTATCTAATTTTACTATGAATAATAATTTAAAATAAAGGTGTTTAATATGATCAAAAAACCTTCCGTACTTATTTCCCTAATTCCTGTCATTATATTAGTGGTTTTACTTAGTTTTAATGTCTATGTTTTTGGTGACAATTCTTCATATGGCCCGAATCAACTAGCATTGTTATTTTCAGCACTTGTCACAGCTGTCATTGGAGTTTTTTATTTAAAGCACGATTATAGAGAAGTTGAGTCAAAAGCAATTGGTAGTATCTCTATGGCCATGCAAGCAATGTTTATATTATTAGTCGTTGGCTCTTTAATTGGAACCTGGATTTTAAGTGGTGTTGTGCCATCCATGATTTTTTATGGAATTAAGCTTATTAATCCAAGTATTTTCTTACCAGTCTGTTTAGTCATTTGTTGTATTGTTTCACTTGCAACAGGAAGTTCATGGTCTACAGTTGGAACAGTCGGTATTGCACTGTTGGGAATCGGTTCAGCCTTAGGAATACCGGAAGGTATGGTCGCTGGAGCAATCGTTTCTGGATCATATTTTGGAGATAAAATGTCTCCATTATCAGATACAACAAATCTCGCTCCAGCAATGGCCGGAGCTGATCTCTTTGATCATATAAGACATATGGTTTTCACTTCTGGACCAGCGATTATTTTATCTTTTATTATATTTGCTGTTCTTGGATTCTTTTATGGAGGTGATTCAATAGATAGTAGTAATGTTGATAGCATTTTAAATGCAATTGATAAAAACTTCTATATTTCACCTATCTTATTTATTCTTCCACTAATTGTCTTTATTCTCGTGAAATTTAGAGTACCGGCTCTTCCATCGTTATTAGTAGGAACAATTTTGGGAGGATTATTTGCTCTTATTTTTCAACCTGAATTAATCAAAATACTATCTGGAGAAACTCAAGGCTTTATAAAGACATATCAAGTTATTTTATCAACAGCATTTGATGGATTTAAACATGATACAGGTAATGAAGTTTTGAATAAATTATTTAATAGAGGTGGAATGTCTTCAATGTTAAATACAGTATGGCTTATTCTTATGGCCATGATTTTTGGTGGAATGCTTGAAGTTACTGGAATGTTAGAGTCTATTGCATTATCTATTTTAAAGATGGTTTCAGGTGTGACGAGTTTAGTTGCGTCAACGATAGGAACATCAATTTTCTTAAATATAACAACTTCAGATCAATATATATCAATTGTTTTAACTGGTAAGATGTTTAAAGATGCATATAAAAAACAGAATTTAGCTCCTAAGAATTTATCACGAGCAACTGAGGATGGTGCAACAGTGACTTCTGTTCTAGTTCCGTGGAACACTTGTGGTGCCTATTTTAGTTCTGTTATGGGAGTTGCAACTCTTACTTACCTTCCATTTGCATTCTTTAACTTATTAAGTCCAATAATATCAATTATTGTTGCAGCTTCAGGTAAGACAATGGAGAAGATAGATCCAGATAAGGACTAACTATACTTTTTAAATTCAGGGTAGAAATGATATAAATCAATATTTCTACTCTGATCAAATTTCATCTGAAAATCAATAAACTCTTTAAATCCATCTGTTGTCGTATATTCATCCTCAGAGTTCATAAATGTCACGATTTGATTTATATTATCCGTTAGATATTTATAATGATCAGGTATATTCTTCTCATATTTTTCTTTAAGCCTTAAAAATTTCTCAGATGCAATTTCTTTTAAATCTGAAGGAAGCACAGTTGTTTTAAAATAAGTTGGCATATAGACATTAATGAGGTTTGGAACAGGTACGATAAACTTGAACTGTGCTAAATATTCATAGAGCTCTTCAATTCTTAATATATTCAATACTTGAACAGTGGTACTGACAATACACTCTATGATATTATACTCGGCATGCATTTTCTCAATGAGACGTAAGTTCTTGTCAATTTTATCCCAATTGGCAGGATAACGAATATAGTGATTTAAGTCTCCATGGGCATCAATACTTGCAAGAATTTTTACAGCTTTAAAACTTCTCCATAAATCTAATACTTTTTGAGGCATTGT
>Ga0115005_10002576_pt1 | contig 14449 bp, 22 predicted proteins | sample ArcOceMetagenome_FD_87163 | JGI IMG/M metagenome (GOLD analysis project Ga0115005, IMG submission 87163) | Marine eukaryotic phytoplankton communities from Arctic Ocean - Arctic Ocean - Greenland ARC118M Metagenome | ecosystem: Environmental > Aquatic > Marine > Oceanic | place: Arctic Ocean... | reverse complement strand
GTCAACTGTAAGAACACCATTCATGCACATGTAATATTTTAATAATGGGAGCCAAGACAAAGTCAAACATAATCTCAAAGCATGCATTGGACAAACGAAACGAAATGAAATGCAACGTACCTTTCCTGGATTCATACTAACACGAAATGGACACGCGGCGGTTCCATTACTTTTGTAAGGGATGAAACGAGCCCGATTGAAGTCGTTCTACGTGTACACGTACGAGTAGTCAACAAAATTACAAATGAGATCTTTTAGACATATAGTATGCCAGGTATGTACAGTACGTGTACGAGAATCGAATGAATCTCTCAGCAGTGCACATACACTATTAATAACTCACCAATTTCAGAGAACCATCAACGAGTAAAAATTGAGAAGGTGTAATGTCTGTATGAGCCGTCGAAGGATCTTGCGGTCCATCCGCAAAATGGACAGCCGCCAAACCCCTCGCAGCTTCCAGAGCAAACCCCAGCCTCTCCCTCATCGAAAGCTTACAAGTACTGCTGCTCTCCCCCCCTTCTAATTCTCCCCGTGGCCAGATCAAATCACTCAAAGATCCTTCCTCCGAAAATTCCGAAACCATGGTATGGACACAATGCGCATATATATCGACAGTGTAGGGACTGGCAGTAGTCCGTTCCGTCGTCAGAGCATCGCGACGATGCCGATCAAAGTTCCGATTCGTATACGCATGCTTATACCGTAACGTTTTAGAAGCGACCCACTGTCGCTGTCTCTCCTTCGAATCATCATCTCCATCTCTGGCACTGGCACTGGCACTGGCACTGTCACTGGCACTGTCAGGAACCTTCCACACATCCCTGAAATATCCACTGGCGACCAGCCGTATATTCTCGTCTACGCCTGTATTACTCTCCGCAAAGAATTTGGTGAAATCATTCTCATGCACTGGATTGCAATTGGGATGGTACTGCTTCTGCCATTCATACCGAAGTTCACAAGTTTCATTAGTGGCTCCTGCGGGCGTGATGCCCCTATATCGCTTGCTGTCTCTCAGTTTTTGCTGGGATTCTTCCTCTTCAATGGTCCATGGCATTTGTCGTTTGGAAGGGTACTTGTCTTCATCGTAGGTGGGGAGACGTCTTATTCTCGTGATTCTAGAGCGTTGGCTTTTTCCATCGAAATAACACCCGATAGTAACTGGTTTGTGATTCTTGTGGGAGGATAGGAACTTGGCTGATGCTGCTAAAGATGTGATGGATGTGGATACTTTGTATAGGCAAACTGACGCAACGACTGCGGAGCTTAGGATTATAGTATTCCGTTGAAATCTTTTCAAGAGGGAACTTCTCGGTTTCAACTTTCTTCTAGCTTGCACGATGTTGTGCTGGTTGTTGTTTTGTGTTGGTAGTATTGTTCGAAGGGAAGCCGGATGCTGCCGTTGTGAAGGTGGTCGTTTTCGGAGCATTGTGTCAGTTTTATTTGTATAATCTTGAAATCGTAAGCACCAATAAAAATACACGTATGATGCTAGTAGTGTAGAGGAAATGACGGGGCGATAGATAATCACCTGGTTGTCGGCGATGGTGAATGCCAGTCCTTCTCATGTTTCTTGCTCCTTGGTTGGTTGTGTTTGTTGTGATTTCCAGGATTTCCGCGCGACGACTTTCAAAAGCTAATAAAGATTGATTGAGATCGCAATTTGAAATTTCAAATCAAAATTGTCTCAAAGGGGCCATTTTTTAATTACTGCCAAAATCAAAATTTCAAAAAACGTTGAGGGTTGTTTTGGGACAGGCTAATTTTTTCATTTTGTTTACAGTTTGGAATGGTTGGACAGCATCATCTACAAGAAATTTAAATGATGATGAATAATTCTCACTTTCCACGTCAATGGATACCATTTCTTCATGTGGGACATGTCTACCAAAACTACGTCTGTTGACTTCATCGATAGCTTCTTGCAACAAAATATCAAGGTAATCATCATCTTCTTCATGATCATCACCACGCCTCTTCCCGAAGCACTTTTTGAGAGCATATCGATGATAGATTGGTGCGTCGGAATACAATCTTTTCAGGTTCCTCAAGACCAACACTTAGTTGGTCATCAATGGCATAGTGTGAATTCAGAAGTTGGACAAATTCGCTGTTTCCATTCATTCTAGCAACCCCAATTGGAGCGAGAGCTTCATAGTTCCGTCGGCCTATCCTAGCATCAAATTCAATGCACAGCCGACCTTGGGATGAAAGGATGGAGTTAAAATCTATTATAATAAAGTGAGATCACTTTCTTCGATTTTAGTAACTTACCAACTTCCAAATTATTCTGCCTTGCTGCAATGTGGATGGGTTGATCTGCATAAAATATGAGAAAAGATTCTTGCGTGAGGTTATTATATCAATGACTTAACCAATGAGTTATTTATGTATCTATCAATGCTGATGATCATGAAACCTTGCAATGAACTAGATCTCCTCACCTCCATCGCGGTTGTGCTCATTCATTAGTTCGGGGTTTGCCATCAGCATCTTTCGCAACGCTTCAATGTGGCTCAAGTGTACAGCAATGAACAGATCCTCTGCGTCTGGAAGATCGGAGATGTTTCCAGATTTCATTGTCTTGGACCAAGATTGTGTTAGTTTTAAAAGAAACAATCCAGTGCAACCACCAAAGCATTAAGGGGAACCTCCTTGGTGTTCTGGTTAAAGTACTTTTCTACAGGTAATGATGTCCATTCGACGTCCCAAGTTCGGGGCTGACTGAACTATTCCTAAGCAGCTTTCTTCAATAATTTCAAACCATTTTCAGGCCAAACAATTTCAAAAAAAATGATGAACAAAATTTTCGAAACTTCAACCGTTTATAACCGTCATTGATAAATCTGAACACACGTATTTCAAAAACAATGATCGACTAAAAAAGATGGACGCAATGGTCGGTGGTTACCGATTGTGCTATGCAAGTAATCCCAACTTCCACACAAATCGGCAATGCTGACTGACCTCCTAACATCGCCAGCGGCCGTCGTGCCCTTGGTATTCGCCATTGCAATCCTTTATTACACTCTTCCCAGGAAAGCAAAGAATAGCGATGCTCCGCCCATGATAAAATCAGTTGTGAAAATTCCTCTCATTGGTCAAATTATTGAATTTGGGTCGAGTCCTATTAAGATGGTGGAGAGATGCTACAAGGAGTATGGTCCTGTCTTTACTGTTCCCGTAAGTATAGTGCTATGGATATCATCGTTTTGGTAAAATTCAATAAATGCGTCGTTCTAATTTGCAATTCTCGTTGCGAACATTTTACACTCCTGATACTCAAATCAACACATGTAGATGGGGAAAGAGAGAATGACTTTCCTCATCGGTCCCGATGCCCAGGAAGCATTCTGCAAGGCTTCCGATGAGGTGCTTTCTCAGGATGAAGTATATGACTTTATGAAACCAGTCTTTGGGCCTGGAGTAGTCTACGATGCTACCAAAAAGAATCGTCAAGTGCAGTTTTCATCCATGGCGCATGGACTCCGCACTTCACGTCTCAAAGGATATGTTGAAAAGATTGAAAAGGAAACGCGCGATTTCCTCGCTGATTGGGGGCAAGAAGGTGAAATTGATCTCTTCCAGGCTCTTAGTGAACTTACTATCCTCACTGCGTCCAGGTGCCTCCACGGAAATGACGTGCGTGAAAAGCTTTTCCGTGAAGTTAGTGAGCTTTATCATGACTTGGATCATGGTTTGACTCCTCTTACTGTATTTTTTCCCAATGCTCCCACTGAAGCACACAAGAAGCGTAATGTTGCAAGAAAGAAAATGGTGGAACTTTTCTCAAAAGTGATCAAAGATCGCCGTGAGAATCCTGATTCTAGTTTGTCGGATGGAACTGATATTCTTTCAATCTTTATGGATATGAAGTATAAGGATGGTAGTCCTGCAACAGATGAGCATGTAACCGGATTACTCATTGCTCTTCTTTTTGCTGGACAGCACACTTCTTGTATTACTTCAACTTGGACTTCTCTTTTTATCTGCCACAACAAACAGATTAAGAACAGAATCATGGCAGAGCAGAAGGAAGTATTCGATGGAGACTTGTCTGGTGGTTGCGATTACGACAAACTAAACAATATGGCACTTCTACATAACTCCATGAAGGAAGCATTGCGTCTTCGTCCTCCTCTTATCCTTTTGATCAGAAAGGCGATGAAAGATTTAGCTGTCAAAGCTGGTGGGAAGAAATATACTGTTCCCAAGGGTGACATGGTTTTGGTTAGTCCTACTGTGGGTATGCGAGTCCCAGAGGTTTTCAAGAATCCTGATGAGTTTGATCCCGATCGCTTTGGACCTGGAAGAGAGGAGGACAAGTCTTCTCCGTATGGATACCTTGGATTCGGTGGTGGAATGCATTCTTGCATGGGACAAAATTTTGCTTTTGTCCAAGTCAAGACTATATTAAGTGTTTTGTTCCGGGAGTATGACATTGAGATGGTTGCTGATAAGTTACCAGATATTGACTACAAGCAGATGGTGGTCGGACCGGAGGGAGATTGTACTATTCGATACAAGAAGAGGGTCAACTAGCAAACCGTAGGCTGTTCGCTTTCAAAATTACTAAGGTCATAGCTTGCAACTTTGACAGATTGTTACAGTCACACTTATTTATTTATGAGTAATGTATTCAGTATATGAATGTGCATACTTTTATGAAACAATGAAGATTATATCTTCGTGGTGTTGAAGATCATTCTGAGCCTACGCAGTCAGAGCAGCATGAACACGTAACTTTCTGACAATCCACCTTATATGCTCTCCCGACCGAACCATTGTGGCACAAAGCTGGAGGAATATATCCAATCATGTCGTTAGATTGCAAATTGAGGTATTCTGTGTTTGAGAAGAGAGTGGAGGATACAAGTTTTTATTTAGAAAAATCCCAAGGTATGACTGAGTACACTTTCATCATTGATATAATGCATTGAAAATTTACCTAATTTTGAAAGTCCTCCCCATTTGGTTGGCACTCGGCCATGAATGATATTATTTGATAAATCTATCCGGGTCACCTCAGCTAGATAATGCATCTCTTCTGGAAGGGTACCCTCCATTTGATTGTCCGCTGGGAATCAAGAACAGTGAGCTAATTTAAATGCAAAATATTCGGGACCTACATTCCATCATAAAAATTTCAAAAGATGTAGCACTTACAAAATTCAAGCTCAATGATTCTACCTTCTTCGTTACATTTGACACCCGGCACTGAGCATTCACTTTGTTCGGGTGACAAAATGAGAGAATCCTCCAAATCTTGACCTCCAAGACTGAAATATATAACAACCATTACATAACGCTCAGCGAAGCGAGGTGAGCCGGCATGAAGATTTACTATGTGCAACTTGTCCTCGTTCATCATCCATTTCATCGCAAGATGTTGGGGTGAATTTTCATTGGCGGTGGAATAGGGTGACAATCCTTGAATGGCTTTCTTGATTTGTGCACTTCGAGTTTCTTTCGACAATTCATTTCCGTCTGGTGAAATTGTCGGAGAGGAGGCAGATACGCAGTTGGTACAGCAGCTGCACTCCACCATATGCGCTACATGGTTAAGATCATCTAAGTCACAGTCAGCCGTTAATTTGACCAGGAAGTCATTCGAACGCTCATCACAAATCTCCTGGGGCATGACGCCTCCCAACAAATTATTGTGAAAGTACAAAAGACCTGGATAAAAGAAGATTTCAAAGAGGATTAGTTGAGCCCAAGATACCTTTCAATTCCTTTTGTAACCTGGAAAAAATGTTCAAATGCGCACTTACGAAGATTATCGAAATTTTGGAAAAGGTCTACTGGTATTTCTCCGACGAACATATTGTTGCTTAGGTCCAGGAATTCAATACTAGTAGAAAACACTTGTAGCTCAACAGGGATTTTTCCACTTATATTACATCCACCTGCGTCCATTAGAATATAATTACTTCGGAGTGAGAACAACATTCACAACGAGTAAACAAAATATTTCGAAGGCACACTTTTACATACCCAATTGTAAATCTAAAACTGCGTCACCCGTGTTGCATAGGATTCTAGACCATGAAAACCCTTGTGTATCTGTCGACAGCCAATGGCATACATCTACTCCAGACTGTCGATTGAAGCAAGTACCATCGCCCATCTCATGCAAAAGATTAATCACATATCGTTGGATTAAACGGTCGCTATCCGCCGCGATATCATCTTGTTTCATGATCCAATGCGCAGCCCTATGTTGTGGAGTGTTGTCCAGAACAACTGCATCTCCAGAAATCTCTTTCAATGTGTTCAAAATGGCCAATTCCCTGGCAGTAAGGCCTGCTGTAATATGACCAACACCATCTCCATTGTCGTCTGTACCATTAACACCTGGGCAGTTGGTACAACATTGGCAATGTACCTTCAAATTATCATGTTCGCAGTCCATGGAGAAAATCAATAAGTTTCCCTCTGCTTTTCTCGCACAGATTTCGTCTGGGACAATCCCTGTCAAACCATTTCCCTCCAAATATAGATGATCTACAAATTGTGAGATACACGAGGATGAATGCATGTTGTGAGCTATTGTTGTCATTGAAAGTATTTCAACGTACCAAGATTGTGTAGATTCACGAGGGTTGGCGGCACCATTCCAGACAAAGAATTCTCACTGAGGTCGAGATAACTAATATAAGAAAACACCTCGAGTTCCGGCGGTAGAAGCCCGGTCAGATTACAATGATCAAGCTTCAAATAGGTCAAATTCTTATCATCGTCGCAATCAATGCGATCCCATGTCACGCCATCATCAGGTTTTGAGACCCATTTGCATTCATTTTCTTCTGGTTTTAACTCAAAACACTGTTCACCATCCATCATATAATATAGTAGAGCTAGTACATAGCGCTGGTATAGGTTGGAACTATTGGCGGATTCTATCGTAGTATCCTCTTTGAGGATCCATTGTGCTGCTTGAAATTGTGGTGTGTTCTCGTCACTGAGTGCATCATTACCCGACAGCTGCTTCAATTTCTTTTGAATTTCCAATTGGTTAGAAGTGAGTCCAGTCTGAAGATCTGGAAGCATAGTCGGGCAGTTGGTACAGCAGCTGCAAGATACCTTTCTTGCAGATTCTTTGCAATCTGATGTCAAGGTTTTCAGAGTCCCTGAGGAGAGCTGACTGCAAATCTGAGGAGGCATTTCTCCCTCGAGCTCATTATCGTCCAAGAAAAGTTTTTCAATCTGAGTCAGGACTTGAAACTCTCGAGGGATTTCACCTGTGAGTTTGTTACCGCTCAAATCCAGGTATTGAAGCTCTACGACAGATTTCATCGTTATCATCAGACCACGAAATTATCTAGGTACACAGTCATAAAACAATGAAAGGAACGCAATGTACTTACTATTGAGAGCGTGGATCTCTTTCGATGGGATTGGACCTCTGAGATCACAATGATCAAACCTAAGATGGTGAATATACCCATTGCCATCACATTGAATTCTATCCCATGCGCATTCGTTCGTACTCTCAAGTAAAAAGAAGAACTTGTTGTTGTCGCCCATTTTGTAGTAGAACAATGCCATGACATACCTCTACAAGATAGAACAATAGGTGAGAACATGATTTGAAATAGTATACATCTTCGATACATTGCTTGATACACATTTGCTCACAAATGTGCGCTTTTCTCACCTGCCATAGATATGGACTATCAGCCTTGATTCCACTTTTATCAATCCACAACATCCAATGTGCAGCCTTATGATGAGGCGTACGAGGCTCAGAAATAACGCTCCCTGACAACCTCCTCATCTCAGTAATGAGGTCCATCTGCCTTTGCGAATAGGTGATTGGATTATTATTAGATCCATCCCCATTCGTGGAATGTTCATCATAATTTCCTTTACTCGTATCTTGTTCTGCATCAGCATCATGTACCACAGGAGGTTCCATGCGAATATGATGATCTTCGTAAGTAATACCAGCTAAAAAAATCACAAAGGCGAACACCAAAGTGAAAACTACACAGCCGACTCGACTGTAGCTGCAACAATTCTGGGTGCGCGCTCTACAAGTGTTCGCAACGATGGAGGTTGACGCTCTGATTCCCTTTGGACGGGGATGAACCATGGGAACATTGGGTAGACTATTGCCATTGCTTGTGAGATCATTAATTTCCTCAACTTCAGGATAGGGAACTACCGGTTTTGGTGGTTCCGGAACACGGAGGGCTTCCTCTTCGTCGACATCTACGCTAACGTAACTATTTAGATTCTGGTTTTTCTTTGGTCTCTTGAGTTTCTTCCGCTTTTTCTTACGAACCCTTTCTTCATCGGATGATACCATATTGTTGAGATTTGCACTTTTTGTATCAATAATACCAATGTCAGTGGAGAGATAATCGTATATTGATGATGAAGCCTTAATGATGCCTGTAGCTTGAAGAGTTTGCTTTTGAAAAGACTATGAGGTTGGGGAGAGTCATCTTGAAGATGGATGGGTCTTTTTGCCATGGGCAGTTAGGGACTAAAAGCAGCAAATTAGAGATGTGACTAAAGATTTCAGAATAGCGCGCGCCGAAATAATTAGCCGAATGAATGAATCCAATCGAGCCAGATGTTGAAAAGAATAGCCGATAAAACAGCCCCCGGAATTTCAAAAAATGTGTGGCTGTCTGCGTGCATCATCGCGCAAATCAGCGCGAAGTTCAAAGTGATGCTTCAGCCAGGCCCATCCCCATCACACTCCCATCACACACACAGATCACCAAAAGCCAAAACAGTTTTGCAACCTACACATACACTGTATTACCGCACATGGCATTGTTGAAGTCTTCTTTATAAGCCCAAAACGTTGTAAGTGTTTGTACACTTTAGGGAGAAAGTGCCATAATTCATGGATTCTGCTTTGACTTTGATTGTTTTGATGTGTTGTGTTGTGTGCCAAGAAGATCCGTACCTGGTATCCTCTGTTGAACCAAGGGTTGTTTACAACATTCCGATGATCCACCTTGATTATTTAAATGTATCAACCATCTCTCACGATCATCTTTGTTGTCATTGTTTGTGTATTTTTGAAGAAATTGCTTGATAATGCAAACAAGAGGATTGCTTCTGACCTGCTCCATTTTTGTCACCTCAAATCTACGAAATTGTCACGCCTTCTCCCCGTTACGATTCCAGCATTCTATCAGATCGCCACTAATCAATCGTTTGCCATCAAATCAACCCGTTAGTGAAACGAATTCATTAATTATCCTTTCAGCATTAGAAACTACTGATACCATGTCAGAGCAAAAAGAAGAACCTAAGCAATCTGCCTCCGTAAGACTAGTCAGCTACAACATCCTCTCATCAGAACTCGCGGACCCTGAGTTTTTCACTAAATGCAAACCCGAGGACTTGAAGGCATCGGCCCGCCTTCCCAAGATACTTGCTAAAATCCAAGAAGAAATCGATGGTTCTAGCGAAGAGAGTCCCGCTGTATTCTGTTTGCAAGAAGTGAGTCATAAATGGGCGACTGCCTTGCATATTTTCTTTGCAGAGAGGGGATATCATTTGATCACTGGGCTCTATGGTATGAAATTCAATGGATACATGTAAGTCTCTTGGAACGACCATTTTCTTTCACATGTAATAAGAATTACTAATTTACATCATGATTCAAAATAGGGGAATTGCAACAGCCTATCCCACCAAATATTTTGAGACTCTCAAGATCGATCTTGTTAGGCTAAGTGAGAAGAAGGCGGGTGGATGGCCACGAAAGCCAAGAGAACCTAAACCTGGTCCCTTGAAGAAATATGTTTTCAATCCTATTTATAATCCTATGAAGGCGGCGTACAAGTACTATCGTCCTCAGAAGCGTCAGGATGATGCTTGGGATTACAGTAAGTATCGCTACAACCAGTTTATCGCAGTAAAACTACAGAATCGTGGGGAGGGGAATCAACCCTTTTGGGTGGGCAATTATCACATGCCATGTGCGTTCCGGACGCCGGCTGTTATGAATATTCATGCCGATTTGGTTGGGAGCCGCATCCAGCAGTTGGCAGAAGAAGATACACCGTACGTGCTAGCGGGGGATTTCAACATTATGCCGGATTCTCCTCATTATAGCTTGCTCAGGACAGGAACTTTGTCTCCTGAAGATGAGACCTATCCAGATAAGAAATACGATACGAATTGGAAACCTGAGTTGAAAGGGATGAGATCTGCATATTTTGAGCTCAACGGGGAAGAGCCTGAATTCACAAATAATGCTCACAATGGTGCAATGAATGCAGAACCATTTATTGGTACTCTCGATTACATCTTCTTGTCTGATGGATGGAACGTATTAAAAGTGAAAGATACGCCAAAAAAGGATGAGCTCGAAGGTGTGTTTCCTGATGCCGAGGAGCCCAGTGATCATGTCGTGATTGCTGCAAGCCTAAAGATCTAAAGTGTTCTATGGGTACCGGCACACTACTTTAGCATAAAAGGGGAATAAAAACGCTAAAGTACACTACTTTATGTAATTTGAAATTGTAACCGTAAAATCGCAGAACGGAACAAATATCGTGCTCATCATTTCACCACTTTCCCTCCATAGCTTGGTCGAACACAAAACGGGCAACATCTTTGTACTCTTCGTCACTCATTCTACCTGCAAATGCAAGTGCACCACGATGGACATCACTATTCTTGACAAAATCGGAAATGTCTTCTTCACTCTTCAAAAAAAGAAACTTTTCCAGCGCCTCCTTTTCCAATGTCCTCGTTTTTGCAATGGCATTCTTTCCTCCAGCGTGGCATGAAGAACAATTTGCCTGAAACATGCGTTCGCCTCTGGTGCTGAAATCAGCTGCAGTCGTAGGAATTGAAGATGATGTTAAGATCATTGTCATACATGAAAGTGCGAAGAAAAGGTTTTTCTGGGTTCTTGGAATCGGGTCAGAGACTGCTGTAATAGATGCTTGCATTGGGATCGGGGGACGACCGGGACAGAGCGCCGCCGAGAACACGCCAAGATAAAGGATTAAGTACAACGTTTTCATTGTGCCAACATTCTGTTATACTGCTTATGAAGATAATACTATGAAACTTCAAAGTCCGAATTCTGAAATTTTTCAGCAGGTTCGCATACTGTACTGTGAATCTAATGACAGGAGGAACGTTCGTAATTCTGGTGTGAATAAATTACATATTTCGTCAATTGCAACCTGCAGATACATTATTGCTTGTGTTTTCATCTCTGACGCTGTTATACTGGAATAAGAAGAAGTTGGAGTTGTTGCCTTGTTGGTATTTTGAGAGTCGAGTGTCAAAAGTACTGTATGGCTCGATCGATATAAAACTTTTATGAGAAGTTACTTATGCCCTCAAATGCGCGAAAATGTTGTGCAAAAAATTAGTCTGTCGTAAGTTTGAGCGTCATCGAAACTCACAATTCCACACCACACATACACACAGTCAGTTTTCGATACACATTCCATTGAACCAAATTAAGCATATGATATTTCTGTACATATACACAACCCAGTCACCAGTTTCTTCGTTATTTTTCATAAAACAATGAAACTCACCTTTTCTACAATCATCACCGTGGCCGTCGGCTTCACAGCATGCGAAGCGTTTGCTCCGCGGCACCTCCAGTTAGCTGCTTCTTCACAATGCCTGTCATCAAGAAATGCCTTCTTTGGCTTCGGGGTTGACGAGAAGACTACTACTGCCAATGCAGCATCCCCGAATTCTAAAGCACTCATCGAAAGAGCAAAAGACATCATTAAGAATAAGTCCGGATTCTATAGCAACTTTGACGCTGACGTGTTCTCAGAAGAATTCGTGTTCAGAGGACCTTATATTGGACCACTTAACAAGAAAGACTACTTGGATACGATGGATGCTTTCAGCATTTACAAAGCCCTTCCCGACATCGATCCTAACGCATGGGGATTTTCCATCGACCCCAAAGATCCAAATCGCGTATGGTTCATGGTGAGGAATACAGGCACTTTCGACGGAGAGCCTTTTTTATCTGCCACCGTCAACTTCAAGCCCAACGGTGCGAAGCTGGAAGGATGTCCGGAAACCTTCAGTATCCTCTTCGACGAGGAGCAAAAGATGAAATATTTATCGGTTGGATATGTCGCAGATCGTTTTGAGGGAAATACAGATGGGAAGGGTGCCGCTGTTGGGATCTTTAAAGTCATCGGAATTCCATTTCCGAAAGTTGGACCCGTGTTGAAATTTACGCAATTTTTCTTGAGTGAGATTGTTAGACAGCCACCCCTTTCTTACTCCACTGATGTCCCAGAATGGTGGACTGATAAGAATAAAGCTTCAGAGGGGTACCTTTAGGCAGACACTGTATAGAGGATCACAGAAATCCGCAACGGAATGATTTTGTTTACACGTCGTACTGTAGGAAGAGAACGTTAACAATTCTTTTGTGGGACCCAATAGATTGATCTAATGCATCTGCCGTTACTACACATATATTAGAGAAATGAAATACATCATCTTTTGCTTATAAAATTATTTCAGATGTTCTTTGTCCTCGTAATCACTGAAATGCGGGTTGACATTGAGTAAATCGAGATCTCTGAATCCAAGATAAAGCTTTTGTGAAAATGAAAACGCTTACCGCGTCAACAATCGCTATCCAGTCCTTGCATTCGTCTAAACAAGGCGACATGGAAGTGAGAACTGCTCCAGAACCCAGGGATGTCTCGTGGCAGAATATTTATGTTTCGAAGGGAGCTAAACGGACGAGGGGATATATTGGCGACACTATTGTCATTCTTCTCATTTCATTTTACGTTGTGCCGGTCGCTCTGATTTCGTTGTTGGTGAGCGAGTCTGCTCTGATTTCGATCTACCCAAGACTTGCACAGCTTGATGAGGCATCCGCATTCTTCTCCACTGCAATTGCTTTGATGCAGCCTATTTGTTTGATCATCATTCAGCAGCTGCTACCACCAAATTTTCATGCAAATTGCAAAGGCTGAGGGGTTGGTTGCTTTCAGTGAAGTACAGATGAACGCGTTCTCTCGCTATTTTTTGTTCCAGGTGCTCAACGTGTTTTTGGTCACTGCGGTTGCCGGTTCAATTTTTTGACACATTGGCAATCATTTTAGAGAATCCTGAAGCGGCATTTGAGATGCTTGGAAGTTCACTACTGCGCATGTCGTCTTTCTTCGTCACCCTTGTGACGATGAAAACATTCCTGGGTCTGGGGGTTGAGTTGTAGCGCGCTTTTAGCATTGTGCAGTCTCTACTACGTTTCCTAATTCTTCAGAGTGGAACACTACGTGTGAAGAAGAATGTGATTATTGGTATGCGTGCAATCAATGATCCAGGATGGTTCCCATTTCATAAAGGTTTAGCTCAGGATATGCGTGTGGTTGTCATCAGCGTTGTATTCGCAGTCGTGGCTCCCATTGTGCTTCTGCCATGTGCGCTCTTTTGCCTTTTCAGTCGAGGGATTTGGACTCATCATCATCTTTACATTTATGAAAGTGTGTTTGAATCAGGTGGGTTATTCTGGCCCAAAATTTTGAGGCGGTTTGTGTTTGGTTTGATCATTGCACAAATGACAATTACTGGGCAATTCATCTTAAAAGAAGCGAGGCATGAAGCGTATGCAACAATGGCCCTTATGGTTTTTACATAAATCTTCGTACGAGAGCTCGATATGATCATCCAAGTACGACGCTGCTATTGGAAGTGGCAACTATGATGGATATAACTGTAGCTCAAGAAAGAGAAGAATCAAAACAACATCATGCAACCTCTCAAAATGACGATCCAGTAAAAAAGAAAGAAGATGAGGATAAATACTTGTTGATTGACTTTGATCCATATGCGCATGCTTACGTTTGGAAGCTGACATTTGGAAAAAGAAGAGCCATCGCGGTACCATGGCCGGTGCCAGTCATTCGGATAATCGTCTGTTTGATGTCCAATTGTCATGTTCGCCACGGTCTACAAAGAGCGGGATATGGGCGACAACAAAGAGTGCATTAGTGCCAATTTTCAAGGAGGGTGACTGTTTCACTCTGATGGCATCGATCAGCGTATGCATCGAAACGGCATTGATGTCGGGGAATGAAAATGAAGATTTGATTTGCAATTGACATTGAACGTGGTGATCATGGTCGTGATGCCGCTATTGAAGAATCAGATCACGGCAATGTTCGAATGGAAGGTCTCGTCCTGGGCTTCCTCTTGATCCCTTTTGAGAATCTTTTGCTTCGTGGTGATTCCAGAGCTGAGAATTTGAGGATTTACGATGCCGTTGACTTCGCCGTTCGAAAGGGTTCTAATAATGATGATCACTTCAAGACGACGACGGATTATTGACCCTACCACCATCTTTGATTATCGCGCTCCTCAAATTTGTACCATCGACGTATCAAACTCTGCATCGAATGACATTCAGGGCGATTGAGACAAATTTGCGGAGTATATCTATCAATGATATACAGTAGTTTCC
>Ga0115005_10002573_pt1 | contig 14459 bp, 12 predicted proteins | sample ArcOceMetagenome_FD_87163 | JGI IMG/M metagenome (GOLD analysis project Ga0115005, IMG submission 87163) | Marine eukaryotic phytoplankton communities from Arctic Ocean - Arctic Ocean - Greenland ARC118M Metagenome | ecosystem: Environmental > Aquatic > Marine > Oceanic | place: Arctic Ocean... | reverse complement strand
CAGCGAAGCAGCCCCCCCCCCCCCGCTGAACACTGTTTTTTTTGTTCCTGCACGTAGAATCTATGCAAAATCACTACCAAAAAAATGTCTTCCGAGGAATCAAAAAAGCAGCTGATCTGGAATTTGTAGTATTTGACGTATGTGTGTAGTGAACCCATTCAGGATGAAGTTCTAGGGAAAGTCATTTTGAAGTCATCAAACTGTCATCAAAAACATTCCAAACCTTTATTTGTATGTATAATTTATAATTTAGCTTGAGTATCGGGCATATTGTCAAAATTCTGCGTGGGGATTGGATGAATTGAGTGCTATTCTCAAGGATTTCCCGTCTTCGTTCGAAAGTTTGGTCATCAGTGATCGTTCAAAGAAATGGATTTATTTGTTTCGATTCTGATTTTTAATAACCTTCAAAAAGGAAAAGGGTCATTGTTGAGAGACGCCGTTCAATAAAGCAAGCATAAGAGATACAATTGAAATCTGTTGACATGTACTCGAGTTCCAGAAGTAAAGAAGAGGCCCAGACTGCCGTTGTGTTTCAAGATTTCGATGCTTTCATCACCAGGCAGCCTTGTTTGCAGCAGGTCTTTTATGTTGGCGGGGCTGATTCAGACGAAGTCTCTGATCCTACAGTGCAAGATCAGCATGATACTACCTCATTGTCAGATGACAACTTAAGCATAATGAGTGAGAAGAGCTTCCGCAATTCTCATGACATACCGGTACATAAGCCGGTTGGTGTTGTTCATGATGACGATGATCTATCCATCAGCAGTATCAACACTAAGGGTGTCAATTTAATTAATGACTTGAAAAAGAGATTGCAAACTCAAGAGAGTACGAAGCTTGGGCTTCTCAATCTATGCCTTAAATTGGAAAGAAAATTGGAGAAGTTTGAACGCAAACACATTTGTAGTATGGTAGATTACAAGGCGCAGAATCATCAATTGAGAGAAACCAGTGCAAAGATGGAGCACGACTTCATGAACGCAATGAATGATGTTGTTACCAAGATGGCTCACAAGGAGGAAGAATACAATGACAAAATACAATGGCGCGAGCAGAAGATCAGATTTCTCGAAGAAGAATTGAAATTATTCTTGAGATTGTTGGCAGTTAAGAAGAACCTTGATGACGATGATTCTACGATCGAGACTTCTTGTTTTTCTGCCAAGGTTAGCGTCTTTTCTGGATCTTTGACTTCTGAATATGACGAGATGTATTCATATAGCAAACAGGAGAGAAGTGATAATCTGCCCGCCCGTAGAACAACAAAAGAGGACAGTTTGATTCCTAGCGAAGTTATTGTTTCCATAAAGTGAGAGGAGACAATCACATCAGCATTCTTAGATTGTTTGAGTGAAACCAGCAACGTTGGCTGGATCGAGGTTCGAAACGATTCAAATATTCTACCAAGATTCTACCATACATTTTATTTTATATTAAATATACATTTGCCTGTGCACTACACGTACTTGATCGTTTGTTATTATAAACACCTCGAACAGGAAAACGGGTAACAGGGATTCATGACCGAGAGAAAAACAGTTTACTGCATTTTACTTCAATCTCAACAAGAAGCCCAAAAGAGAAATGCGCGCGCTATTTGACTCGTGATTTGTGGATATTTTTCTATGCGGGAGTCAGTCGGCTTATCATACAAAAAACACAGATAGAAGATAGATCTCAACATCAAGACACAAGACACCATACCACCACCCACCACACCACCACATAACACACCAAAATCAATACAAGTCAATGCCCGTTCAGACCTTTTACAAACGGTCAAAGTCAACATGAATGGTGCCAATACCAAAGGAAATGATCCTTCTAGAAACGATGAAGTTGTTAACCAAACTTCACCAAAAAAAGGCATGAAAAACCAAGCGTTGAAACCACAGAAACCAATGCTTTCTCCTCAGCCTCCTCGTGTCATGTCTGCCAAGGAACGTAAGCGTCTCATGCAATCTCGTCGGACACAAAACTCTCAACAATCTGTTGCTGGTAACGATAATGGTAATCCTCCACGGTCACAGCTACAGCAAGTGACAAGAAAGAGAAGAAGATCCACCACACCGATACCAGAGCTGAATGATAGCTTTTTTGCAAGTTCATCTAGAATGTTGGCGCAGTCACAGCAGTCCCATTCTTCGCAATCGCAATCCACACGATATTACAGCGGAAATAGTCAAAGTCAAACTTCAGGTAGCTTATTTGCTAACTTGGGTGGTGCATCTCAATCAACAGCAACGTCTAACAATTACAATGCAGAGGTCGGGGGAGAACAAAGTGCACCTGCACCTGCACCTGGTGCAACGTCAAAGCTTAGGCTTAGTGAGCTACAACGATTCGGCTCAAATTCAAATGGAGAACATATTGTCGAAGAAAGTAACATTGCTAGATCCAGATCTGCATTATTCGAAATGAACGACAACGAAACGAATTTCAAATCACCAAACCCCAATTTATCAGGCGGAAATCAAAAGACGCCATCTTCTCTTTTTGGAGAAATTATGAAACGGACGCACTGGGAATTAAATAAAGATGAAGTCGTTGAATCATCCAATGCACCACCTAATTTGAATGGTGGCGAGATGAATGATTTCGCATCGGCACTCGATTTGGAAGGGAAGAAACCTTTGAGTGCCCTCCATCCTCCACCAGTATTACGAACCATGTCTTCTTTGGAAGAAGGCTATGCCAATCAACATGAACGTGCACATGCACATGGAGATGGGAAAAGATTCGCCGAACACACAAAAAGCATTCAAATGCCATCATCAACACATTTTAGTCTTACGTCGCTGATGCCCTCCCTTGCCCTCGCACCGAGGCGGAAGAATATTTTCAAACAATGGAGCAAATCGTCGACGCATGCAAAAACGGTGGAAGCCACGAAAGGCATACCTGAACGAGATCCAGCACCCTTGTTCGCTGGATCGCCACCGCGTAAGGCGAGGACGCAATCCCATACATCTCCATCAGTACCCTTTTTCGCTGGATCGCCATCGCGTAAGGCGAGGACGCAATCCCATACATCTCCATCAGCAGCAACACTATCTGTGAATAGGAAATCGCAGGCATCCGATTATGGTACACCCATACGATCCAAACAAGATCATCATGTAGCATGGGATCATACTGCCACACCAACCCACAGAGGCGCACTATTCCGTCGCAGCCCCAAAACACCTGATGAGAGCAAATACAGGAACCACAAGACACCGCCGAGGAGTAAGAGACATGTAAATTGGGATCCACGGACTCCGGATGCTCAAAAGAAATTATCAATGACGCCGAATGGGATCAATCGGTACTATACTAGCCCTGGTGGTTTTGCCTTGCAGAGAGTGTTGGATGGTTGCATGAGCCCTCACCTGCTTTACAATCAACATTTAGATTTCGATGAGAAGAAAATTGAAGAGCCATTGGAAGATCAAGATGGGTCAAGAAGTAGTGTAGCTAGTCTCACGGGAGGTGTGGATGATTGGAAAGAGTGCTGGTTGCGTGTGCCATCTTTTGTCGGAACAGATACTGATTTTAGTCCGTTGGTGAGAGGAGAGGTTGGTTTTGTAGATTGGTCGATCAAGTGCAATGTGAGAATTGAGTGCAATCCCAGTGATTGTATTCCAGGAAAACCTCTGAATTGCCCTAGCGGGGGTACACGCAGTGTGCCTTCTAGCTTTTCATTCGCAGCTGTTTCCGATCATAATAAGATTGAAGAAATGGCAATGGATATCTTTACGAATCCTGATAAAGGGGTCCAAGACTTCAAGACTCGGAATGCAAAAGAGAAGCAAGATCTAGTTTTGGCACAATGGAAAGCCGCTCTAATGTATTGGCAATACCCATCTGCGCATCCATTGCCATGCTCATTTTTTCCAAAACCATCGAAAGGCGTGAGGTCTCTGACACGTAGTAGTTCGATCGACCCGTTTCGAGGTTCAAATTCCAAACTATCATCCGGGGGAGGATTAAAGAGGCAGCAGAGTTTACCGGTGAAAAGTGATGCCAAGTCTCAATCTGCAGGTTCAACAATTAAAAATCGGTCTACTGGAACTTTGGCTAATTCTGTTATTGGGAAAGAAGCTCGTTTACGCCAATCTATCACAAGATGTAGCGTGGGATCGCTTGGTGGGCTTGGTGAGAGTAAGCATGACAGCAAACATGTTTCAACAACAAATGCAATGCTACAGCAGAGGAGAGATGAATGGCAGGAATGCTTCCGAGGCCTATTTTTCAAGTGGAACAGTCAGATTCATGAACTCAATGCAATGAGTGCTGAAGATGCAGCGCCGGTAGATTCATCAATTTCGTCACGATCTTGTTTTTATTCAATATCTACAGGACGCACCGTCCTATTTCGACCCGCACTTTCATCAAACAATAAAAATGGTCCATTGTTTGAACCACTCATTGTCATATCATCGTCCACGAAAACAATGCGTTCTTTTATGGGATCAATGGGTATACGTCTTCAAATTTTGAGCCCAAATAATCATGCCAGCGGAAACCAGTACGACGATGTCACTGACATGGTAGTAGATCAGTGGTTGGAGTCAGATGAAATCGAAGATGATCTTGCCACAAATCAAGTTCACCAGGAACTGGAAGCCTTGCGCAGAGCAACAGCTCATGAATCGGTTGGAGCTGAAGTCTCCATATCAATGTTTCAAAAAAGAAAGCCTAAAGCTTCTGGATCAAAGTCACCATCAATCTTTCCCCCGTTGATTATCCGAGGCCACGACGACTGCATGTCTTTCTATGAATTATTTCTGAATTCCTATGGATCTTTAATGCGCAACACCACCGAAACTGTCATGACCGACGTCCCACTGCTGGTCTCTAGGTCTCTCGGCCCCACCAAAAACATGTCATTGCGCCATTTGGCCTCGTCTGTTGTTCAAGGTCGACAACAAGAAGGATCGACAGCCATCCAACAGCACCAACTTTCCTCTGTGGACTTACATGGGCCAATATTCCCATGCTCCGTGAGAGATATTACATGTGCCTCGGCTGCTTACTTTTCGCTGCATAAAAAGCTATTACACCCATCGCAAAATTTAGCTTTGAAAAATAATGGCGACGATACCGTTGATGAAAATATTCTTGGTTCTCATTATTTTATGATGCAGCTCCGTGATCATTCTGGAAAGGAAACAAGTACCGAAACCAAAAAATCTTTGGGATCTAGTGCGGTAACGATGGGTTCAGCCGGATCATTTTGTTTCAATGGATTAGTGAACCACAGTAATCAATCAAACGAGATGGGCACTATAGTGGAAGAGAGTCGGAATGGGGAGGTTACATCTATGGCTGTATGGGATGTGAATCGTCCCCTCAGTATTGCATACAAGAGCAGCAAAATTGATGAATCCCTTTTTCAAGAATAAGTCGCTTTGGTATTATAGTTGCCATTTACCTTCTGCTTGTACCAATTAATTAACGCGACCCATTACAATTGTACTGGATTTCCGTTGTATCTCTCAACTGCTTCATTATTTGATGCGTACACGTAAGAAAAATAAAAAGTCATTGGTCTTTTACTTTGTGTCTAAAACTCGCAACAGGTAAAACACCGGTATATGAAAGACGTGCTGACGTCAGTGGAATTCTTGATACCGACACACCCCTCGCGGCGACAAAATTCGAAAATTGTGATTGACCCTGCATTGACGCCCTCTTCGCCTGGATCTGTCTAGTCTCTTGTCGCGATAAGTTTATTTTGCAGAGGGCACAAATTTGAGTGAAGGCATCAGGATCAGGCATCAGGATCTTTGTTTGAAGTTAAACCCATCACCAACACCGAAGGCCTTAAATACATTGAACCATGTGCAAATCAAAGGTGATCATAACCATCTATGCATTCTTAGCTGCGGCTACAGTGGAAGCATTTCTACCAAGTTCCTCCCTGACCAAGAAAACTTTCTCGACTGCTAATTACGCTTTCTCTGATGGTGGTGATCGTGAAGAATATGAAAATGCCCTCTTGAACAATAAGAAACGTACATGTATTCAACATTTTCTATCTCAGCGGTCTTTTCAATCTTTCATGACTCTTTTGAGAGAGGTGAGAGATCCACATTCATCCGATTGGATCGAGCGCTTTCTTGAAGCTCCCTCTCTCCTCGAATATCATGGCACAGGTGCTTTCAACATGACAAGATTTGATACCTGGGATTCATATTTTTTAGAAATGGCAAAGAACCCAAATGAAAGGCTGATTATTCAATCAAGAAGAAACAGTGCAAGTGCAATGAGAGGTGGAAGCAAGAATAATCCATTTTTGAAAGATGATAGAGTAAGTCATTTTGTGATATATCATACCAACAAACTGTGTTTTCCTTGTTCTTTCGTATGCTACCCGCATTCGTCTACCAGCCACACAATTTGTCAGCACTAATGTTCCCTCTACATGATGCAGGATCATCACGTTGAAACTATCCTTGATATCAATCCCTCGTCTCTTGTGACTCGTATCATTTCGGTCCGGGAACAAATAGCTCGAGAATTCATTATTGACTTTGACCTCATCAGAACATACAATGATCAGAGTGAGTGATTTATTCCGTGAAAATTTATTTATAACATTCATCTTGTTTCCTAACAATACTCCACGCCGTGCAGTCCTGGAGACTTACGAATATAGAGTCAAAAATAAAAGGAAGATGAGAGTTGATTGTTGTTTTGAAAGGAACGCGATGATTATCTTGGAAAACAATATGGCCATGGCAGAATTCGCGTCGTCTCCAATTAGAAAGGGTACTTTTGATCTTCTTCTGCTTCTCTCCCTCCATGAAAGCATTCATCGTGTCCTTCGATATTACCAAGATATTGGTCAAGATAGGGAAGTTTCTTTCGAATGGTTAAGTGAATATTTCACAGATAGGGTAGAGGACTTTTTCGACGGTTACCAGCACTATGGTCGCGCAGACGATTTCATTGAAGAATTGCTGATGACAGCTCCTACGGTGAGAAATACAGATGAAGGGACAGCGTTGGTCGACCCGCAGAAGGTCGCGTCAGATATTATCAAAATGAGGTCTGAGGTCTTGCTGGATTGGATAGATGTCATGAAAAATGCTCCTGAAGATCATGAAAGTTTAAAGCAAATTGTTTTGTTTCAGCAAACTAAAGGATGGGCAGCAGATATTGCTTCTGATGCCGTGGTGCCTTCAGAACGAGATATTGGTGCTTTCGAATAAATTCAAGCATTAGAGTAAACTTTACGATCACAGGCACCAGAGATATAAATTGAGTTTGGACATACGTGAAACCTCATGTCCCAGGTGGCATTAAGATCGTTCCCAGCTTTCCTGCCCAACTCAAGAAGAGATATAAAATTAAATATATATTAAAAATTTAAACATGTACACTACACGTTTATGAATATGTTCATCAATTTCAATTCATTCCATTGTTTGTGCACCAACCACAGGTTTCGCGACAGGTAGCAGCAACACCATTCTTTCCGCATCTCTTGGGGGTCAATTGTTTTTTCCTCTTGACCCAATTGCAGGTCCGCGCTTTCTTCAATTTGTTTTTCTTCCCCCATAAAAACCAAAATTTATCAGAGTCCTTGCAGGCATACTGACTGCATGCCCCACATTCATCTGGGCAATGAGATTTGACATCAGTGTACGCACACCGCCTTGCTTTCTTATTAGGTCTGGCGCCCACCCATTTACAACTCTTTTTCGTTGCACTACCAGGGCCCCCAAGACGAAATTTGACTCCTGAACTTTTGCAAGATTGGTTGTTTGGAGCTTGAGTTGGTTGGTTGTTTGGAGCTTGGGTTGGTTGGTTGTTTGGAGCTTGAGTTGGTTGGTTGTTTGGAGCTGGAGTGGTTGGTTTTTTTGTTGGCGTTCCGGGGGGTACTGTGGGTGTTTGTGACGGGAAGGCTGTGGGTATTTGTGACGGGACAGAGGACGGGTATTCGTAGGAGAAGGAGAGGGAAGTCTCGGCTTGAAGGTAACGCAAAAATAACTCTTCCTCATCAGAAAGTTTTAGTCCAGCCTCGTTTTCAGTAGATATGGAAGGATTGGAGTTCTTGTCCAGAACTGATGCTGATACAGGCCCATCACGTTTTCGTATTAACTTCCTACTATTTCCAGGAACAGATTCATCCGTGCAATGAACTTCATGGAAATAAATGCACAATAATATTGCAGAGAGAATGCGATGTAGCATGGTGATTTCGTAGATAAGGGAAGTGATTGGATGTGTTTCATGTGCAATTTCTGTTGAACCCCAGAAAAATTAATAATTTGGTTGCGTTGAAAAATTCGAGACCGGTGGGACAAAGCTCATATATGTATTAGTCTTACAGCATTGTCACTATTGGTTATTTTGTACTGACGCTTGACATTGTGACTCTCAACGGAAATTTGCACAGTCATTTTCAACTGAAATTGTGACAATGCTGGAAGACTAATACGGAAATTTTCACAGTCAACCGTTGATTTCTTCCTGATGCGACACGATGCCGTCATGCACACATACATACATCATGGAAGCATGATTCAAAAACCTTCGGATTCATTCCCTCGCTGCGCGCTATTCACATCATGCGAGCATGTTTCAAAAATCTTTGGATTCCCTCGCTGCGCGCTAGTTTTTCGTGGTGCAAGTAAATGTACAGTAGGTGACCCATGGCGGACCACGCATCAGAGGCATGATCATTGGTGGAGGAATGACGGAGTGGCTGGCTGGTGGCTGGAAATGAAAAGGTTTACATTCCTCAGATAGAAAAGGTGGAAATTGTCATCCATTTCATTTATAATTAAATACAAGAAAGAAAACTTTTTAATCTCAAAACATCCAATTTCAAATAACTTTACTATCTTGAATCTGCCTGCTCGCCCAAGATAAGAAACCAAGTTCAAAGTATAAAGGGTTCGTTTCATGTTCAATTTTAAAGATTTTCTGTTTGTAAATGTTTTGATAATACGTCGTTCATAATCGACCTCCCCCTTGTGCGTATTCAGCCTTGACGGTGTTGGCGATTCAAAACCCTTTTGGGATAGTTATACCTTGATCTTCCGATTTGAGATATTCTATAGTGTAACTATTAAAAATCTTTGCGTTATTATTATAAATGGTTTGATAATACTGTATTAAAATGAATACTGCGACTGAGACTGAACACTTTGAAGTTAAAAGTTCTGTCACCTCCTCTTTTGTCTTTCATACACAAGTTGCAGACCACCACCAGCTGCTGCTGACTGTCGCCTATTCATTTCAACGAGAACAGCTATATAGATAGCTTAATTTCTATTGACTCAAGGACACAAGGTTATAACACTATAACAAATGAGAGGCTAAAATAAATCAAAGAAACATTTCGAAATTGATGTGGGGTCATGTCGCATGAATGATAAAAGGCAAAAAGAATGTGTTCACAAAAAAGGCGTTGTTGTGGACGGTTTATAAAAAAGGATGAAGATAAGAAGGGGTGGGAGTAGTCAACAAAAATAGCGATGAGCGATTGGATTGGAGGGCGTAACGGATAATAGATTGAAACAACGCAATGACCATCGTGTTGAACTTGAAATAAAATCTACCTTGCTCCCTCAATTCAATTCACGAAACAAAAATGACTCCAGGATCTGAAGATGTGCTCCAATCATCAGACTCTCGGAATTCAGTGTTTGAATCTGAAAGCTCCTACTATTCAGACGACGACGATGATGACGATGATGATCATGTGCCTTTCTTTGCCGATGCAACGCTCGATCTAGAAGAGGCACAGGGGATCGCGGCCACTCCTGATCCGCATGTGAAATCTCTAACGGGTGCTGCCCAGATTTCCGGTCTTGAGGTCCCAAATTTGCTTGATCAAAGTTCAGCTGAAGCCAGTGGTGGCGTTGGTGTTGTCGTTGTTAGTGGTAATGCTAATGCTAATGGTAATGGTAATGTTCCTCCACCGCCTGCAATGATTATAAAGAATAGATCAGTTTCTATTGGTGACGCGGACGAATCTTCATCCAGCATATCCTCACGTACCGGTAGAAACGCATCAACCTACACAGTCCATGCTATACACGGAGGAGCTCCTAATGCAGGCAATGATAATGATATCGGTAACGGTACTACACGCACTGGTAGCACATTCAATATCAATAATCAGCCAGTCTATCGCCCCCGACCACCGCACAGGCCCCGTGATACCAAATGGACCACAAGCTTCCTCGTCTCTTTGCCCTTTCTCTTTCTCCCCCGTCTTCTGAGCCCCAATGCAAATGCAGACGACGCAGATACAAACACAAACACATCTATACACCACCAAATCCACAGAGCAGATATTTACATCATCTTCACCCTCGGAATCAGCGTATTATTAGCACGAGTCTTTTACCTCTCAAGGGGTGGAGGGGAGGGAGATGATCGGAGGCATACCGCGGGTCAAATCCTTCTAGTGGCGAATATTGCCTCCTGTGGGATATTGCCACTTGTCACTATTTCATTTTACAATCTGCACATTTCAGGAGGATTCTACGCCTTCATTCTGCTGGGGTTGGCGTATTGGACCATCAGAGATATTTTTTTTGCGGCGAAATTGTTTCAATCGGGGCGATACATTGTAGAGGGTGTGAATGATGGCCAGCGAGCGTTTTTTCGAATGCTCGTGAATGCCAGTTTGGACATACTCTCGAGATCGTTCCGGTGTCAGAGTTTTTACAGGGTTATTGTGATTCTTTTGACATTGCAGTTGGGGATTTTGTTGGGGCTGAGGAAGGCGCTGGAGTATGCTATTGCGATGCCTTATCCATTTCACTTTTGGTGGGTTTTATTTGTGGGTGTGATTGGCTATTGGTGTGTGAATGTCGTCATTAGGGTTTTGGGGTATCTTGCCTGTGGAGGTGTCACGGCTTGGTTTGCGCAGCAGGGTGCTTTGATTGAGGACATTGAGCGGATGAGAAGGAGAGAAGAGGGGGGTGATTTTGATGAGGATGAGTTGGATAGTACGGAGGTGAATGCGAATACAATGATGCCCGAAGCTTACCGTAATGTGGATTCTAGTGCATATAGTATGGGCATTGAATTTGATGAAGGCATGGATGATGATTTTGGGGATGATGCCCCCACGATTTCTAGTATCACCGGTATGAATGGGCGCAATGCATCTGCATCTTCCGGTGAAAATGATTCGAGGTATGCGTCAACTGGCACTGGCACAGGCACTGGAACCACGTTCAGAAGCGATGGCGGTGGAAACGTAAAAAGTTTTTGTAAATCTGCCATTGGAATTTCATTTGGATCCATAGTGCACTGCGCAATAGCGGGAGGAGTTGCAAATATTGCATGGGACTTTCTACGCACTGTAGAATGGATAGCATCATTATCCTCTCGCTTTGCGCCCCTTCGACCGGGAAATTTTCGAGGAATGACTGTGGGGGGTGATTTTAGTGATGGAAATTTGCGGGACAGATTGATTGCGAAATGGCAAAGGCTCATCTCAGCCTCTAGAGCATTTGTGAGGAATCGCAACGACCTTGCACTGTGCCATGTTGCAGCTTATTACAAAGGTTACACTAGGGCAGCAAATGATGTAATGACTGTTATCGACGTATCAGGTAAGTAGAAATCGCATGGCATGGGCTTGCTGCGTCGTGATATTATATGGTGGTCGGTCAATTTATCAAACAAATATGTTTGCTAACTGTACTTTCTGATACCGATACGTGTGTACACCTACTGCAGGCATCGAACAAATCATTTACGAGGACATATCCGCACACATGTGTTCCTCCATATCAAAATCAATATCGGGAATCATCGTTATTTTCATTGGACAATCATTTCCAACGGCAGATAATGATCACATGATAATATGTGAGATCATGGTGACTTCTTTCATCATGTGTTATACGTTAATATATACAATGATGGAGCCATTGCAAGCAAGTATAAAGGCGTTGTATATCTGTTTTGCACAGAACCAGGTCACTTTGAGTCAAGCCTTTCCAATTGTCTACCGTCGATTGCAAAGGATGACAAACGAGAGGGAGAGCAATATGATTTGAGTTGGGTTATTTCGAGGAGAGCTGTACTTGGATGGAGAGAGATAATGAATCTTGCGGAAGGAGAGGAGAGGAGAGTTGGAAATACACCACATCCACGGCTTGAGTTCCACGGCTCTTATTATTCTGTAGATTGTTAATGTTCAGAAACTAAAAATATAAAAGTCAAGTGCGGATGGCGTATGCATATTAATTTACATTGAATCATTTAGTAGTATTCTTTTCGTCAATGCATTCATTTAATCGGTCGTGGCATTTGATTGGAACGTCCCCAGTTACTCCATTCAACTCGTCCAACGTGTTTGTTTCGGAGCCACAAGCCACTATATATATTCTCACCACGGGTTCATTGGCGAGGACTTCTCCTGGCAGTGATAAGTATCACCTTTTCGCACAGGCACTTTAAAAATTCCCGTTTTATTTGTCTACATGAGTTGAGCCATTTGAACTACTGAGGTCACACTATCAAGGGTGCTTCCTGCTATACTACTCACACCATCTACAGCCTGACTTCCACTTGAGATTACATCGTTCAATGATCCAATGTTCGAGACTAGTTCATTTCCTACTTGTTGTGAAAAGTCCCCAATAGATGAAGAGAGTTCGCCCAAGCTCTTGTGTGTAAGATCGTAAGATATTGCACTTGCTTGTGCGGTAAGTTGGTTTGCTTGGTGATTCAACGCACTGGTGGCTGCGAGAGCCCACTCGGAAGCTTCTTTGCCGCTCAAAAGTTTGATCACCGCATTCAAGACAGTTAGCAATAGATTGGAAACTGCAATGATCAAGGCGACCAAGTTTTGCACCGCTTGTGCAATGGTCATATTTCCAATATCGTTGATGGTAGTAATGGCGGACTGAGTCGCACCATCAATAACCGTACTGACCGATGTTTGGGCACTATGCACAAGCTGAGCCACGTTTGTTCCGCCAAGTTTGTCCAGGATTAAGTCAAGAAGTTTTACGAGTAAACCTCCCATGAATTTGATACCTTCAACAACGCCGTTTGCAACGTCTGATAGAGATTGATCACCGACAGTTTTTACTGTGGAAGAAGTTCCTGCGACAATAGTCATCTTTTGTGCCTGAAGTGCACCGCCAACTGCCTGTGCAGATGTGGCTCCAGTGTTAGCCACTTCGGCCGAACCTAATTCTACAGCTTTACTAACAACTTTGACTGAAGCAGTTCCTGCCTCGGATACTTTATTCGGAATTTCTTCAAGAGACGAACTTACTTGCCCAAACAACTTACTGATTTGTGCCGCACCTGCATTCTTGACTGAAGAAAATGCTTCATTCATGGAAGCACCTGAACTTGCGGCAAACTCAGAAAATTTGCTCGTGGCCTGCTCCTGTGCATCGGTTCCAGAAAACTTTGATGTCAAGGATTCAGCAAAACTGGAAGAAGCTTTTGTGGTTTTTTCATCTACCAAAGACCCGTATGATAGATCAGACAATTGAGATGACAAAGAATCAGACATGTCACTGGCAGCAATTTGGAGGGAGTTCCTGGCTACCTCCTCGTCTACTGGAGAGTCGAGTGCCAGAGCAGACACCATCAATGAATCCGCAAGGCCTTCTGCGCCACTAGTGGAGGTAATTGTACTAGAATCCACCAATTCACCAGCTGCACTAGTAGCTTCTGCTAGCTGAATTGATGCCAACGGATCTGCAAGACCTTCTGCTGCACTAGTAGCGGAGGTAATTGTACTAGCATCCACCAATTCACCAGCTGCACTAGTAGCTTCTACTAGCTGAATAGTGGAGGCACCAACATCCACCAATTCACCGTAGAAACCTCCAGATTCAAAGTTAGTTCCAGTTGCACTAGTAGCTTCTGCGAGCTGAATAGTGGAGGAGCCAACATCCACCAATTCACCGTAGAAACCAGTTGCGCTAGCAGCTTCTGCGAGCTGGGTTGACAAATTGGTTAGAAATTCTTCGGGGTTTACACTGCTGGAGTGCGAGTCCAAACCTGTAGATGTGTCAGCGATCTGCGATAAACTATTCAAATAGTCACCCGTTCCAAAGTTCCTAGGCGTTTCGACGACTGCGGTCAGGGTATCCAAATAATTGGAAGTTGAAGCAAAGGCGTGAAGAGGGGATGTGGCTTTGGCCGTTACACGTGGAGTCCTTTGGACTCGGAATGCAGGTGATCGTTGGGTAGAAGGAATGGAAAACGAGGTAACATCTTTGGGAACAGCAAGTAATCCACATAGAAGAAGCAATTGATTTTGAGAATTCATGATGGAGGAGGCGATGGCTTTTCTTTCTCCGTTGTGAGTGTACTACGTGTACTGTAGATGAAGATGATTGCTAAATGAAGAGTGTTTGGATCAATCACAAGAAATGGCGGAAAATACGGTATGATGATAGCGGTCAAAGCACAAGCAGCTCGAAAGTGCTGGCACAGTTTTGTTGTACCTGAGTCTGTACTGT
>Ga0115005_10002572_pt1 | contig 14460 bp, 7 predicted proteins | sample ArcOceMetagenome_FD_87163 | JGI IMG/M metagenome (GOLD analysis project Ga0115005, IMG submission 87163) | Marine eukaryotic phytoplankton communities from Arctic Ocean - Arctic Ocean - Greenland ARC118M Metagenome | ecosystem: Environmental > Aquatic > Marine > Oceanic | place: Arctic Ocean... | reverse complement strand
TTAGCCGCAACGTCACCACGCAATAATAATCAAACGTGGCAAGTTGGTATTGAGTATCCAGGACTTTTTGATAAGAGCACAGGTAAACATAAAACCAAAACGGTAATCGTTTCTTTATTAAAAGGGGCTTTAGCCACCAGTGGTGACGCTAATCGTTTTTTATTAAAAGAAGGTAAACGTTATAGCCACATATTAAATGGGCAAACAGGTTGGCCCATTGATAATGCTCCACATTCAATGACAGTTGTTGCACCACAATGCATTCAAGCCGGTATCTTAGCGACTTTGGCATTAATGCAAGGTAGTAACGCCGAATCTTTTTTAACTGAGCAAAAAGTCAAACATTGGGCTATAAGATAAGCCTCTCATCCAAACCACACTATTTTTTTATACTTTTTAATTAATAACTAATAAAGCCAGTGTTAACCTGCAATTTACTATCTTCCTTATTCTTTTGTATTGTCTTCTCGTATTTGTTAGCTTTAATTGGTTGCTGTAACTGAGGAGATAGCTTACATATTGGGTTTAAATAGGAGAGCTACTTTTTCTTTAAATAGCTTAGAAAATAATAGGAAGCATTTAGAATATGAATAAAAATTTATTAGTGACATTAGGTGCTTCATTACTGTCATTTGCTGGTGTTGTCAGTGCTTTTGAAAAAAGTGATAATTTTAATGAGGCTTATTGGTCTTTTAACGCTGAAAAAATAAAAAGTCATGTCAAAACGCTAGCCTCTGATCAGTTTGCTGGTCGAGAGCCATCAACAGTTGGTGAGCAGCTAACAACAAGTTTGTTAGTGAATGAATTTAAAAGATTAGGTTTATCGCCAGGAAACGGTGATAGTTATTTACAAGCGGTCCCTATGGTTTCTATCATTAGTACACCTCAAACGTCACTTGAAATTGCAGATATTGATTTTGAGTATCCTAAAAACTTTGTTGCTAGCTCGAGAAAAACAAAATCAAATTTGAGTTTGAATGATTCAGATTTAGTTTTTGTTGGTTATGGTATCAATGCGCCAGAGTATCAATGGAACGATTATCAAGATATAGATGTTAAAGGTAAGACAGTCGTGATATTGGTGAATGACCCGGGCTATGGCAGACAAAACTCTATTCTGTTTGAAGGTAATACCATGACGTATTACGGCCGTTGGATCTATAAATATGAAGAAGCAGCAAGACAAGGAGCTTCAGGAGCTATTATTATTCATGAAACAAAGCCTGCCAGTTATGGTTGGAATGTCATTGAAAGTAGCTGGACAGGAGCTCAATACCATTTACCCGCAAGAGAAGTTAATGAACCTGCTATTGACGTGGAAATGTGGATCAGCTACGAAAAAGCTACAGAGTTATTAAAAAAAGCAGGTCATGATTTTGAAATAGTAAAGCAGCAAGCAGCTCACCACGGTTTTAGAGCATTCCCACTTAATTTGACGGCTTCAATTAAAGTGAAAAATGAAATTGTTGAGTCTACCTCTAATAATGTGATTGCGATGATTGAAGGGACAAAAAGTAGTGATGAACATGTTGTCTATATGGCACATTGGGATCATCTTGGCTCATCGATTGTTGATGGTAAAGAAGAAATTTATAATGGTGCTCATGACAATGCTACCGGTACTGCTGGTCTAATACATATTGCCAACGCATTTAAAACCTTGAATAAAACACCGGACCGCTCAATCACAATTATTGCGGTAACAGCTGAAGAGCATGGCCGTTTAGGCTCTCGCTATTATGCGAATCATCCGACTATTCCTTTAAATAAAATTATTGGTTTAATCAATATGGACAGCTTAGATATTAGTGGTCTTAAAAAGGACATAACAGTTGTCGGTTTTGGTAAATCACAATTAGAAGATTATTTAGCTGTTGCCGCTAAACGTCAAAATAGAAAATTAACGCCTGAACAAACTCCCGAACGTGGTTATTATTATCGCTCGGATCACTTTAGTTTAGCTAAAAAAGGTGTACCAGCATTAAAAGCAAGTGGGGGATCAATGTTGTTAAATGATAATCAAATAAAGGTCAATGAAAAGGTAAAAGCACTAATAGCAAAATGTTATCACCAAACTTGTGATGAGTACAATGATGGATGGAGCTGGAAGACTATGGTGGCTGAGTTACAGATTTTATTTGAACTGGGCTATTTATTAGGTAACCCTCAGGAAGCGTTTGAGTATAATACTCTTCCTGAGTACCCAAACTGGCGTGAGGGTACGGAGTTTAAAAAAATAAGAGACAAGATGATGAAATAAACTTACACCTCATAACTTTTAAACCGCTTTTAAACCGCTTTTTGAGCGTTTTTTTTTATTGTATAGCTCAGTTTTCCTAACCTTTATTTAAGTTTTAATTTTGACTTATCGCTTTAACGGTTGGTTGTTAAAATGTATTTACTTTGTGTTATGGTACCAAAATAAAGGACTCGTGTTATGAGCATCATTTCATCTTAATTTAAATTTTATTTCGAGTTTAAGCCTATTGGTTCGAAATTTATAGGATAAAGTTTTTTCTATGGTTTTTTTATAAATGCCCAGTATTTAAAATGGTTAAAAGCCAAAATTAACTAGCACATTCTGTTATTTACTGTCTAAAATGCGCTCATAAATCCTATTGTAATTATAACTGTAATTAAATAGTATCAAGTGGCTATTTAACAATTTTGAGGGCAAAAATATGCTTTTTAATGACTCGTTTATCGCTGACTGTCCATTACGTCAGAAAATTCGTGAATTTTATCGTATCGATGAAAATGTCGCCGTAGATCACATCTTACCGGCAGCCGAAGTTAACGTCAGTGCCAGAAGTCGAGCTTGGGAAAGAGCACGAAAAATGGTTTTGAAAATTCGTCAAGACCAAGCAGGTAAAGGTGCGATAGATGCGCTATTAAACGAATATTCACTTTCTAGTGAAGAAGGTGTAGTGCTGATGTGTTTAGCCGAAGCATTATTACGTGTACCTGATAAGCATACCCAAGACGTTTTAATTCGTGACAAAATTTCTCAAGGCCAATGGAGTACCCATCTGGGTAGCAGTGATTCTCTTTTCGTTAATGCCTCTTCATGGGGTTTATTGATCACTGGTTCTATGGTCGAATATGCAGATAAACGAAAACAAGAAAGCTTTAGTCTCTTGAAAAGAACAATTGGTCGCTTAGGTGAACCCGTTATTCGAAAGTCGATGAACTTTGCTATGAAAATTATGGGCCAGCAGTTTGTTATGGGTGAAACCATTGTTGCGGCAACTGAACGTGCGGCGACTAAAGAGCAACAAGGCTACGTGTATTCATACGACATGCTTGGTGAAGGTGCTCGCAATATGAATGATGCTGATCGTTATTTTAAATCTTATCAAGATGCTATAAAAACAATAGGCACTGTTGCACGTACTTCAGGTAAAAACGATCCTAGAAAAGTTCCTGGTATTTCAGTGAAACTTTCTGCTATACATCCACGCTATGAATTTACTCATAAAACACGCGTAATGGCTGAAATTGTTCCAAAACTTAAAGCCCTTTGTTTGCAAGCTAAAAGCTACAATATTGGTTTGACTGTTGATGCAGAAGAGTCTGAACGATTAGATATATCCCTCGATGTTATTGAAGCGGTATTTAGTGACGATGAATTAGCCGACTGGGATGGCTTTGGTATGGCATTACAAGCTTACCAGAAACGTGCTATCTGTGTGGTTGACTGGTTACGTGATTTAACGTTGCGCGTTAACCGGAAAATGATGGTGCGCTTGGTAAAAGGCGCTTACTGGGACACTGAAATAAAAAATGCCCAAAAAGATGGGCATACTGATTTTCCTGTGTTCACTCGAAAGTCGTCTACTGATGTGTCTTATCACGCTTGTGCCAATAAATTATTAGATTATAGAGATTCTATTTATCCTCAATTTGCTACTCATAATGCCTACACAGCGGCAACTATCGTTGAACTTGCGGGTGATGATAAAGAAGGTTTTGAATTTCAATGTTTACACGGTATGGGCGATTCTTTATATGACCAAATTGTCAGTGATGAGGGTATTCAATGCCGTATTTACGCACCAGTGGGCCATCATGAAGACCTATTGGCATACCTAGTACGCCGCTTATTAGAAAATGGTGCTAACTCTTCTTTTGTTAATGCGATTGTTGATGAGTCAAAGCCAGTTGAGTCGTTACTTGAAGACCCAGTAGAAAAAACACAGCGTTTAAAAGATAAATATAATAAACAAATAATCAAACCTATTGCTCTTTATTATGACAAAGTTGGCGCGGGCCGAGATAATTCTAAAGGCTTAGACTTAACTGATATTAATGAAATTACTCCGTTGAAATTTTCATTAGATAGCTGGGTTACTGAACACTTACTTAATAAAAGTGATCTGCCAGAGGGTTCAAATGCGGTATTAAATCCAGCGAACCATAGCGAAATTATTGGCTTTCATCATCATCATACTAAAGATGATATGTTTGAAATGATCGAGACTGCCGAAACGGCATTCACATCTTGGTCACAAACCCCTGTATTAGAAAGAGCTGAGTTACTGTACCGTATTAGCGATATATTAGAACGTCATATGGACGAGCTTATTGCTTTGTGTATTAAAGAAGCAGGTAAAGTTGCCCAAGATGGTATTGATGAAGTTCGAGAAGCCGTTGACTTTTGTCGCTATTACGCAGCTCGCGCAATAGAACTGGCTAAAGATGAACGCCTAGAACCTCGTGGTGTGGTGTTATGTATTAGCCCTTGGAATTTTCCATTGGCGATATTTTTAGGCCAAGTTGCTGCAGCCATTGCGACGGGTAACACAGTATTAGCAAAACCAGCAGAGCAAACCAGTTTAATTGCGTTACGCGCTATTGAATTGATGAAATCTGTGGGTTTACCTGAAGGCGTAGTGCAAGCAGTTATTGCCCGTGGAAGTCAAGTGGGTAGTGTTATTGTGCCTGACAGTAGAATTCAAACAGTTATGTTTACGGGCTCTACTGAAACCGGTACAAAAATTTCGCAAACTTTAGCTGAACGTGGTGGTGATCAAGTCCCATTTATTGCTGAAACCGGTGGTCAAAATTGCATGATAGTTGACTCCACTGCCTTACCAGAACAAGTAGTCGATGATGTTATCTCTTCTGGTTTCCAATCAGCAGGTCAACGTTGTTCAGCCCTACGAGTTTTATATCTACAGGAAGATATAGCCGATAATGTTATAAATATGCTTAAAGGTGCATTAGCCGAATTACATGTGGGTAATCCGGCCAACTTAAGCACTGATATTGGACCTGTGATTGATCAAAAAGCATTAGATTCTCTTAATGCGCACACTGAATATATGAAAACTAACGGCAAGTTATTATATCAGTGCGATATTTCTGATGAAGTCTCAGACAATGAACATTTTTTCTTTGCACCTAGACTTTATGAAATTAACAATATTGATGTCTTAAAGCAGGAAGTCTTTGGTCCTTGTGTTCACATTATTCGTTTTAAAGGTAATGAAATCGAGACTGTTGTTGATAACATTAACGGTACAGGTTTTGGTTTAACCATGGGTATTCATACTCGTATTGAGCATCGTGCTTTTGATTTGGCCAAATTATCGCGTGCCGGTAATGTTTATATCAACCGCAATATGATTGGCGCTATCGTTGGCGTTCAACCCTTTGGTGGTCGTGGTCTTTCTGGTACAGGTCCAAAAGCAGGTGGACCAAATTATCTAACTCGTTTAGTTAAAGAAAAAGCTACTCCTAATGCCGAAAAATTTAATGTATTACCATCACAAGCACAAGCTTTAGTTGGCGACAAAAAATCACAAACAGAAGCTGTTTTGTTTATGACTAAGGCCAATGCAGCAGAAAAAGACTGGCGTTTAACTGAGTTAAACACCCGTATTTCTTGTGTTCGTCAGTTATTGGCAAAAATTGCTCATGTTGATATTGTCGATGATTTGGCAGACGATTTAAATTACACCCTAACGGCGGCGCGTTCACAATTAATTGATATTGAAAAACGTTTGAAAAAACCACAAGTGTTACCAGGCCCAACGGGTGAGTCTAATATTATCTACTTGGAAAACCGGGGTAATATCATTTGTTTTGCTGATCAAAAAGCAAGCTTTCACTTTTGGGTGCTTTCTATCGTAACCGCATTAGCAACAGGCAATACTGTCATTATTGTTGTTTCTGACTTGTTTTATGATGAAGCTTTAGCATTTAGAGATAAGTTTATTGCCACGGGTGCTGATAAAAATGTTTTTCAAGTAGCTAGGTTAAGTCATTTATCAACCATGCTTGCCCACCCTAAATTATCAGGAGTTGTAGTTGATAGTAATTGTGACCGCAAACATTATATCAGTGATAAATTGGCCGAGCGAGCAGGCGCAATATTACCGGTCATCAGCTCAGAATATTTTGATAATCTAATTCAACGTTTGGTAACAGAGAAAACGATTAGTATTGATACCACAGCTTCTGGTGGTAACACATCACTTATGACGTTAATAGAAGAGGATTAACGGTTTATCTAACCTTTATAAAAGCGAACATTTAAAGTGTTCGCTTTTTTTTTAGCCGTTACTATGGCACTATTGATTAAGTAATAGAATAAAGTAACGGTAAGATGAATAAAGACAAGACAAAGCCATTAGATCGTATTGACATGATCATTTTGAAAACTCTGCAACATGAAGGGCGCATATCAAATGTTGAGTTAGCTAAGAAAATTAACTTAAGTGCTAGCCCTTGTTTAGACAGAGTAAAGCGTTTAGAAAATGAAGGCTATATTAAACATTATGGTGCTTTTTTAAATGCCGCCAAATTAAACTACTCTATGACCGCATTTATTCAAGTGACAATGGCCCGAACTACAGCTGATGTATTTAAGCTTTTTAAAATAGAAGTAGTCAAAATAAAAGAGATTGTAGAGTGCCACCTTGTTGCCGGTGGTTATGATTATTTACTTAAAATACGTTTTGCTAATATGGACAATTACCGACTTGTGTTAGAAAAAGTCGGTAATTTACCTGACATCGTTCAAACACATACTTACATAGTCACTGAGCATATTAAAGAAGACAGCAGTGTGCCACTTGATTAAATATGTTTGAGTAGTTATTACGATTGATGTTTTCTGTTACCTTGCTTATTAACGAAATATTAAAAGTTAATTCACCCTTACAGCCCATCTAAAATATAGATGTAATTAGAATCAAACCCTTCATAGCCATTTTCTAACTGATGTTTATATAATCCATTGGCCAGTGTTATAATATTAGCCGTTAAAGTCGTTGTTTGTTAATGTAAATCAATGAATGAGGTTTACCTCATAATGAGCGAGTAACGGCAAGGATATTAGTATAGCTGAGGCTATGAAGTGATCTCACTCATCGTTAAGTCAGCAACACCCTCATTAGCGATACTTTTTGTATTTAATGTCGAGTAAGGCTGGTTTCTACAGCAATTTCGCTATGAATGGATATATTTTATAGACGAAAAAAAACCCGCATTATATGCAGGTTTTTTAATGTGGCTCCCCAAATTGGACTTGAACCAATGACACACGGATTAACAGTCCGTCGCTCTACCAACTGAGCTATTGGGGAATAAAACTTTACAACAGTAACCGCCATGGCCATTACTTAAATATGGCTCCCCAAATTGGACTTGAACCAATGACACACGGATTAACAGTCCGTCGCTCTACCAACTGAGCTATTGGGGAATTGTTTATTTAAAAACTAGCTAGCGTCTCTGCTAACGGGGCGGAATATTAAAGGGGGATCGCGATCCTGTCAACAGATAAATCACAATAAATCTAATAATTTGTTCGTTTGCTTAAATAGCAGTCGTTAAGGAGGGAATATAGTCGGTTTTTGGTGGTTTTTTACTCCGAGCATAGTTTGTGGCTCTTTTATCTTTTAAAACATAGTTATCCACTAATCCTGTGGATAACACTGTGGATTAAAATGTAATAAAGTACGACATTTAGAGTAAACAAGGCTTCAAGCGTATTTGTTAAAAAAAGGTAAAATAAATAAAACATAGTATTATCATCGCCTTATCTGTTTTTGGGTTAAATAGCTCTCAAATAGTGTAATTTTTCAACAAGTCGTATTTTTGCTGTGAATGTTTATTTTGTTCAATTGCTAAAAGATAAGTTATTGTTCGTGATTTTAACTAAATCTAACCTATTTATGGTAAAATCTGATATATGGATAGCGGCAATAACGAGTATCTTTTACAATACCTTTTTTGTGGCTCACAATCAGATTAATTTCCTAGAAGTCAAAATAATTTAATGACAAAAATAAAGACAAACAAAAAAGTCGACTTATTAATCGATCCCGTACCGAGCGTATTAAAAAAAATGACAGTTCCGATGATTTATGGAATGATTTTGTTAATGACTTTTAATTTGGTAGATACTTTTTTTGTCAGTTTACTCGGTACTGAACCACTTGCTGCCATTAGCTTTACCTTTCCTATTACTTTTACTGTATTGAGCCTAACTATTGGTCTTGGTATTGGCACATCAGCCGTTATTGCTAAATTTTTAGGCCGAGGTGAACATGAACTAGCTAAAAATTCTGCTACTGCAGCTCTGTATTTAGCCGCAATTATTGTTGGTCTGCTCTCTTTTATTGGTTATCACTTTATTGATGAGATATTTTTTTTATTAGGGGCTAGTCAAGAATTATTGCCGTTAATTCATGATTATATGGATATTTGGTTTTTTGGTAGTGTTTGTTTAATTGGACCTATGATTGGAAATTCAGTTTTACGGGCCTCTGGCGATACCAAAACGCCCAGTATTATTATGGGTAGTGCAGGGTTAATTAATGCCATATTAGACCCTATATTAATTTTTGGCTTAGGTCCTATCCCTGCAATGGGAATTAAAGGGGCCGCTATCGCTACTTTAGTTTCTTGGTTGGTAGGCTTAGTATTTGTTTTATATATACTTATTGTTAACAAAAAACTAATTCACACTAAGCTTATTTCATTAATCGATATGATTAGTGCTTGTAAAGGAATTTTACGTATTGGTCTACCTGCAGCCGGAGCCAGTATGTTAACCCCTATTGCTGCAGGTATTATGACCGCTATTGTTGCAAATTTTGGTGACTCAGCTGTCGCTGCATTTGGCGTTGGCTCCAGAATAGAATCAATTGCTTGTTTAGTTATATTGGCAATGTCTATGAGTTTACCGCCTTTTATTAGTCAAAATTTTGGTGCGGGTAATATGCAACGCGTTGAAGAAGCTTATAAAACGTCAATTAAATTCGTACTTATATGGCAAGTGCTTATTTTTGTTATCTTGTTGTTAATCGCTCCGTTAATTGCTGAGGTATTTACTAAAGAAAAAGCGGTTGCTGACATTATTATTTTGTTTATGTGGATTTTACCCTTTGGCTATGGATTACAAGGGGTTATAATTCTAACCAATTCCTCATTTAATGCCCTTCACAAACCTATGATAGCTTTAGTACTTAGCTTTATCCGACTGTTTGTCTGTTATGTCCCTCTCGCTTATATCGGCAGTCTTCTTTATGGGCTACAGGGGCTCTTTATTGGTGCGTTATTAGGCAACCTTTTTATGGCCGTTATCTCTTATAACTTTTTTGTTGAGCAATTTTGTTATGAAAAAATTCAAGCAGGAGTTGTTTAATCATGAAAGCGATGGAGTTAAGATCAGATTATACGCCAAATGGTGACCAACCTACGGCAATAAAAAAGTTACTTGAAGGGGTTAAAGATGGTTTAGCGCATCAAACACTTTTAGGGGTTACTGGCTCTGGAAAAACATTTACTATTGCTAATGTTATTGCTGAACTGAATCGGCCAACAATGATTATGGCACCTAATAAAACCTTGGCGGCTCAATTGTACGGAGAAATGAAAGAGTTCTTCCCTAATAATGCGGTTGAGTACTTTGTTTCTTATTATGATTATTATCAGCCAGAAGCCTATGTGCCTACTACGGATACCTTTATCGAAAAAGATGCAGCTATCAACGAACATATTGAACAAATGCGTCTATCGGCTACTAAGGCGTTATTAGAGCGACGTGATGTTATTATTATTGCCTCTGTTTCTGCTATTTATGGTTTAGGTGACCCCGACTCTTATTTAAAAATGATGTTGCACCTCCGTCAAGGTGACATTATTAATCAAAGAGATATTTTAAGGCGATTAGCTGAGTTGCAATATAAGCGAAATGATACTGCTTTTACTCGTGCTACTTATCGAGTTAGAGGAGATGTTATCGATATATTTCCAGCTGAGTCAGACAAGTTTGCCTTACGAGTAGAGCTTTTTGATGAAGAAATTGAGCGTATTAGCCAATTTGATCCGCTAACCGGTTCTGTAGAGCGAGTATTGGCAAGAGTCACGGTTTATCCTAAAACGCATTACGCAACCCCTAAAGAAAAAATTATTGCTGCCGTTGACATGATCAAAGTAGAGCTAAAAGAACGCGCCAAGCAATTAAAAGATCATGGCAAATTAGTTGAAGAGCAACGTATCAGTCAACGGACTCAATTTGATATTGAAATGATGGCTGAGTTAGGTTACTGCTCAGGTATCGAAAACTACTCACGTTATCTTTCCGGCCGAGAGCAGGGCGACTCACCACCGACATTATTTGATTACTTACCTGACGATGGTTTACTTATTCTTGATGAATCACATGTCACGGTTCCTCAAATAGGTGCTATGTACAAAGGTGATAGATCACGCAAAGAAAATTTAGTTGAATATGGTTTTCGACTACCATCTGCTCTAGATAATCGACCTATGAAGTTTGAAGAGTTTGAAGCGCTTTCTCCTCAAACTATTTATGTTTCAGCAACGCCGAGTAAATATGAGCTCGATAAATCTGGTGATGACATTGCTGAGCAAGTTGTCCGACCTACTGGCCTGTTAGACCCTATTATTGAAGTAAGAGATGTTGAAACTCAAGTCGATGACTTACTATCAGAAATACGAAAAAGATTGCCATTAAATGAACGAGTTATTGCCACAACATTAACCAAACGTATGGCAGAGGACTTAACTGATTACTTAGATGAGCATGGAATAAAAACACGTTATTTACATTCAGATGTTGATACGGTTGAACGTGTCGAGATTATCCGCGATTTTCGTTTAGGTAAATTTGATGTCATTGTTGGTATTAACTTATTAAGAGAAGGTTTAGATTTACCTGAGGTATCTTTAGTGGCTATTTTAGATGCAGACAAAGAAGGTTTTTTACGTTCAGAGAGATCATTAATCCAAACGATTGGACGAGCAGCAAGAAACCTTAATGGTAAAGCTATTTTATATGCAGGTCGTATTACTAAATCCATGCGAAAAGCGATAGATGAAACTGAGCGGCGCCGAGAGAAACAACATCAATATAACCTTGATAATAATATCACCCCTCGAGGAGTCACCAGTAAAATCACTGATGTTATGGACGTGGGTTCATCAAGTTCGAATAAAAATCAATTAAGTGAAGTCGCAGAGGCCCAAGCTGCCTACGCCTTATTAAGCACTCGAGAAATTGACAAAAAAGTGAAGCAGTTAGAGGAAGAAATGTACAAACACGCTCAGAATTTAGAGTTTGAAGCTGCTGCTGCGATCCGAGATGATATTGCAATGCTCAGAACGCAACAACTGTCGACTTAATTAATTGTACTGCTGACTTATATCATTTAATTTCAAGCATAGAATAGTGTTTAATGATACTAGCAACAGCATCACTCTTACAGTGGGTTAAATGACTAACTTCTTCGATGATCTTATCTTGAATATCGACTGGAAATAACATCAATTGTTCAAGATATAAATGCGCCTGAGTTTCGTTACTCTCCTTGATCATATTAGCTAATATGATGGCGTGATTTTTCCAAATTACACTCATATAGACATCCTCAATAAAAATTATCGAACTATACCAATGCAGATAAGGTAATCCCCTTTAGGGGAACTATTTTAATTACATTGTTATTAATTAGTCTAGGACATCTGTATAGCTTGGTTATAATTATTTGCTGTATCAGATAAATTATCTACGGGTAATAATTATATATAAATTTTTAATAATCCCTTTTATTTATAAAATTTCGAAATATTAACGAGTTAAAATTAAGGCAACGTTAATTTTTATAATTGATATAACCCCCTTTTTTCCTATCTATAATTCTTTTTCTTAGTTTTCCATCATCTGTGATTATCGCCAATACTTTATATCATTAATGATTAATAGTGAAAAGTGGTTGGACCAGTGGCTTTATTTGTTATACTCTATATCGAGTTTACTTGAAGATAATTAGATTTGGAGTTCAGTCATGCTTAGTTTTAAAGCACCAATAATGGATATAAAGTTTTTATTTGAAGATGTCTTTGGCTATTACCCTCACTATGAGAAACATCCAGAGTTTTCTGAGGCGACTCCTGATTTGGTTGATGCTATTTTACAGGAGTGTGCCAAGTTTTGTGAAAATGAATTATTACCATTAAATCAAAGTGGTGATAAAGAAGGTTGTCAGTTTGATCATGGTAAAGTTATCACTCCGACAGGCTTTAAAGAAGCTTATCAGCAGTATGTCGATGGTGGCTGGCAAAGCCTTTCTCATCCTATTGAACATGGTGGGCAAGGGCTACCACCGTCATTAGGCATGGTGAAATCAGAAATGATGGGTACAGCTAATTGGTCATGGTCTATGTATCCAGGCTTAAGCCATGGTGCAATGAATACGGTTCAATTGCATGGTAGTGATGAACAAAAAAATCTTTATCTTACCCGTTTAACTGAAGGAACTTGGACCGGCACTATGTGCCTAACTGAACCTCAATGCGGGACAGATTTAGGGCAAATTAAAACCAAAGCCTCGCCAAATGGTGACGGAACCTATGATATTACCGGCACCAAGATTTTTATTTCAGCCGGTGAACATGATTTAACTGAAAATATTATTCATATTGTACTCGCTCGCTTACCCGATGCACCAGCAGGTACTCGAGGTATTTCATTATTTATTGTGCCTAAAATTCAAGTTAATCCACAAGGTGATTTAGGTGAAGCCAATAATGTTATTTGTGGTTCTATTGAAGATAAAATGGGCATTAAAGGCTCTGCAACAGCGGTATTAAATTTTGATAATGCTAAAGGTGTTTTGATTGGTTCCGAAAATAAAGGTCTTGAATGTATGTTCACCTTTATGAATACCGCCCGTGTTGGTACCGCCCTTCAAGGACTCTGTGCTTCAGAGCTTGCTTATCAAAACTCATTGTTATACGCCAAAGAACGTCTATCTATGCGTGCTTTAACCGGTAAAAAATTCCCTGACCAAGTTGCTGACCCTATTATCGTCCACCCTGATGTTCGTAAAATGTTGATGACACAAAAAGCAATTTCAGAAGGGGGCCGCGCAATGATCTATTATACCGCCAAAATTGTTGATGAAATAGAAACAGCTAAAACAGAAGAAGACCTAAAAGAAGCGGATGACCGTTTAGGTTTTATCACGCCAATTTTAAAAGCATTTTTAACTGAACTGGGCTGTGAAAGTGCTAGTCATGGAATGCAGATATTTGGAGGCCATGGTTATATAAAAGAGTGGGGTATGGAGCAAATTGTTCGTGACGTACGTATTTCAACATTATATGAAGGCACAACCGGTATTCAAGCGCTTGATTTATTAGGTCGTAAAATTTTATTAACGCGTGGTAAATCGTTAAATAAATTTACTAAAGAAATACTAATCTTTTGTAAAGACAAAAGTATGATTTCAAGTAATGCACATAAACGTCAAATGAATAAATTTATTTGGCCATTAAGTAAAAACGTTATAAGTTGGCAGCAATATTCGCTTCGTTTAGCCTTGAAAGCGAAAAAGAATCGCGACATTGTTGGCTCTGCATCGGTTGATTATTTAATGTATTCAGGATATATCATTATGGGCTATTTTTGGGCGCAAATGGCGCAAGCTGCTTATGAAAAATTAGCGGGGGACCCAGAAAATCGCGATTTTTACCGTGCGAAAATTAAAACTGCAGAATTTTATTTTGAACGTTTGTTGCCAAGAACTCAATCTTTAGCAAAAACCATGATGGCTAATCCTAAATCGTTAATGCAATTAGATGAAGAGTTATTATCGTTTTTATAAAATAACAAATTAATATCTGTTTTTGTTATAAAAAGCCACAATTAATCAGATGATTAACGGTGGCTTTTTTAAATATATTTTTAAAAACTAATAATTTCTTGATGTAAGTGTCAGGTCTGAGACAATAAGGAACTTGCTACAAAAAGTCTGAACCATCATTGTCTAAAAAAAGCCCTAGATTGCCGATCGTATTTTAATAAGTCTTACTTGGCCTATTTTTGTTGATTTGTTTTTTATTTTTATGATCAATGTAACCGACGCCTTATTGTTGAGCCAAATTTCAAATAATGCGGCTGTTGGTGCAATGTTGCCAATA
>Ga0115005_10002568_pt1 | contig 14467 bp, 11 predicted proteins | sample ArcOceMetagenome_FD_87163 | JGI IMG/M metagenome (GOLD analysis project Ga0115005, IMG submission 87163) | Marine eukaryotic phytoplankton communities from Arctic Ocean - Arctic Ocean - Greenland ARC118M Metagenome | ecosystem: Environmental > Aquatic > Marine > Oceanic | place: Arctic Ocean... | reverse complement strand
TTGGTAGACCAGAAGAAGAGTTGCTCGCAATTTTGTTTGTATGTGAGTTCAAAGTGGAAAGTGGAAAAGGGAAAAGGATTTGAGAATTTCGAAATTGAGAAGAATGATTTGAACCAGCTTTTGCATTCCAGGCTTGCGACTTCTTGTCGCTCGCTTTTATTGTTGTTGAAACAGTGATGTTAGATTTTTGCAATTTTACCATTCCATTTCGTGGGACTTTTACCACCGCTTTTTTCTCTTTTTGGCCTTTCCACGCCCATTTGGGTTGGGATTTCCCTTGCTTCTACGCGCGGTAGCTCGAACTCCGTACCCCCCCACCCAGTCCCTCCCCCACCCCCCCATCATCAGGCCCAAAATATTTATCCCCCCTCTAAAAAGGGGGGAGCGCTGGATTGGAAATCCAAAGCATCGTATCCTACGTACATACCGTCGTCCGTCGCGTCGTGGTGTGACGCCTTCTATTTTGTGTGCTCACCTCCTCGACCGGAAATCAATTTGAGCTGCGACAAGCGCTACTGTAGCGACAATTATCTTCATAGACGGTAGAGGCAGGGTAGAGGTATCAAACTTTGAAAGGAACCAATCACTAACCAATGCTGTATTGATCTATATCATGTCAACTTCAACTCCAGCAACAGAAGCATCCCCAACTAAATCGCAAAATGCAATCCCATCTAAAACACAAATAACCCAACCCCCACCACCGCAAGAAGTCCGACTGCGGAGACAGCTCTACCAATTCAACAAAAAGATCACCAAACGCGAGCCCTTGGATCCAAGCTACAAATTCCTCCTTCAAACCAATAGCAATGTCAAAGCTCCCCATATTCACAAAGACAAAATGTACAAATACTTTGGAGCAGCTTTCCGCGAGAGGGTGGAGAGCTACATGGGGAAATACGGGGTTGAGAATCCGGTCATGGACGGCAGAAAGCTCAAAATTGGGAGGAATCGGGAGAATCTCGATGTCGAGAGCATGAGGGCTGCCTTTACGCTCAGAGAGTGTAAGAAATTCGAGCAGGATGCTTTTATCCAGGCGGAACTTTCGGCAGAGAAAGCTAGACGACTAAGAGGCAGCTTGATTGAAGAGGGAACGAGGAAGAGATCCGTAAAAGCAATGGCGCTCGGCCTCCAAGAGCGCGAACGAAAGAAGAACCGCCGCGACGGGAAACTCCTCGCATCCCTCTGCCAAAAAATGCTCCAAGCCGAAAAAGCTAGCCTGGAAAAGAAAAAAGCTCTCGCTTCGGATGAAAAGGAAACAAGAGCCATTGAAGAGAAACTTGTCCAGAAGGAGAAGGAATCCAAGGCCGCTAAGGAGAAGCAGATTGGTGAGGAGCAGAGGCGGAGAGAGATTGTGGAAGCCAAGGTAAGGGAGAGGCAAAGGGAGAGGGAGAGGATCAGGGAAGAAGAGGAGGAGAGGATTCGGCTTGAGGAGGAGAGAGAGGAGAGGATGCTTAGGGCGAGGATGATGGAAACTCCGCAGCAGGCTCTTCATCGTCTTTACGATCCTATTTTTCAAGCGGTTTGGGATATGGAATTTTTCGATGGCTCGAATCCTTTTCGAATTGTCATTGACAGAGAGAATTGTGCTGTGATGGGAGCTCCTGATTACTTTGATTACATAAAAACTCCCATGAATTTGACATATGTTCGAGAGAAAGTGTCTCAGTACCAGTATGAAACACTGCAAGAATTCTTTCAGGATATGGAGCTCATTATTTCGAATGCCTTGGTTTACAACTCGGACCCAAACAATCCTTATCATAAAGCAGCGAATGTGATGCTGAAAAAGTACAATAAATTGAAGAGTAAGGTCTTGAAGCAATGCAAGGTTAATGGATAGAGAAAGATATTGCAATATGGTCAGCTTGGCAAATCGCAGCATGATTCATTTGGATTGAAGTTGTACACGTACAAAGTTTCATAGCTCTATTTTCGAATTTCCTCTTGCAAGCAAGTTCTACCAAACCAGTTTTGAGGAATGGTTCCGTACCCATACTTGTTATAACTTTACTTTTATAATAATATAAAACAAAATCATCTACTATTTGAAAATGAATTCACCATGATTGTTTGAATTTCTCCACGTTTGGTGGGAGAGAATACACCATCTGCTTACCAAAGTTATACGAAGCCTTTTGATCTTCATACTCGTATTTCCCCTCCTCATCCTTAACCAATTCCTGCTGCTGTAGTCTAATTCTGTTATCTTCCACGTCCTCTTTCATATCATCAGCCAAATCATGCAGATGAGGATTGGACAATGGCTTTATCGGCAGGAGCACTATTTTGCTCTGGATTACTGCTCTGATGCTGGTTTGTTGTAAATGCATTTGACTCATTGCTCCTCGTTTCACGTGTACTTCTTGCTCTTGACAGGAGCGACTTCAAAGACCTTTGTACATGTTGCAATGATACCCTGATACTAGTACGAGTATTTCTTGAGTTTAAATTTCTACCCATTCTTCTCCTCTCGCCTCTCGACATGTATGCCTTGATAAAAGCTTGACGCCAGGTCAAGTTCTCTCCTTTCCTTGGTTGTTTAGCGCTTCTCACTTTCGGGGACATGAACACTAGAAAGTTGAAGAGACCTTGAAGGGGAGTCAGGCAAGCAGCCAATATGTTTAATTCATAAGATTGGCGCAAGAAAAAAGGTACCATGAAAGGTAAAAATACGAAAGTCCATGCCAAAGCATAACCAGCAGCCATATGTAGGATAGCTCGTTTTTGGGACGTTGCCCTGTTTGACCTCGATGTGGGGGGCTGATCATCACGATGAAGGCAGCGGGGAATCATGCACATGAGGACCGATCTCTTGACTCTACTCATGATTCCTTGGTCAGTAGCGCTTCGTGCGCTATTGGTTTCAGCATTTTCGCCACGATTGCCTCCTCCTGATCGAGCGTTGAGGCGAAGAGCATTGACGCCATAGTTTTGCATCCTTTGCTCGATCTTGGACACGGACCTATACATGAGCAGCATGGTCCCAACAATTACTGTCGGTGTGACAATCAGCGTTGATCCAAATCCTACCATTGCCGTTACAAGATAAAGTGTTGGGTTCTCTCCTCCATCACCACGTCTACATGGTATACTGAAGCCCTCGGGCGTTTCTCCACTTTCGTATCCTCCGATGCAATGTGGTGGATCATTTTGTCTCAAAAAGCAAGCTGATCCATATGCATTGTATCCCTTCATTGCCATGAATACGAAGCCAACCACGAGAGGAATTATGATAGATATCCCATGAAACCAGGGTTCCAACTTATTCCGAATGTATTCATCCTTCTTATTATACCTGATGATTGCGAGGTAATACAAACAAATACTACAATTGTACAGGTTCGCGGCAATAATTCCAACAGCAACAAGGAATCCATTCGCAGTGCAAGTCATCATGTTGCCTTTTGCGCCTGGTATAAAATAGTTCATTTCCTTCGGTGCCATTGTTGAACCAAGAGCATTTGTAAATGATGACATGATGTCTGCGATAGATAGTCCAAACACCAACCGATGATATGTCGTGGATAGACCACGGTGCGAACGTAGAATGTGCAGAACAAGGCACGTTGATGCGATGGTTGATACAGATCCAGTTGTATGCCTGATGACGCCTATAGTACTGATCTGGTTGCGTCTTGCCGCTATTAAATCTGAGGTTAGAAATGCCTCAAAGTCGAAGAGGAGAGGTTGATCCAATTTCCAAAGATCATCCCAGGAGTCCGGGAAAGTGCTGGTGTTTGCTGTTGTATTGTTGGTATTCATGGTGTGTTGTTGTTATGTTGTGATGCTTCGTATCTTCTATTTACACGTAACAGTCTTTAGGATACCCAGAACCTGTACCAGCAGGTGCGTTCCTTGGATACTTCAATAGGATCCAAATTTAGATGCGTGCGTGTGTGCTTGCTTACAGTGTAGTTTGCGGCAAAAGCATCTGCCATATTTTAGTGGGGTGTCACAGTTTTTGTCACTATTATCTTGCTATTATGTACATTGCTATGTACCGTGTACCCTAAAATTCGTTCAAAGAAAGAAAAGAAAAAGAAGAAAAGAGAGGCCCGCCGGACTGTAATGTCCAAGACAAAAGGGTGAATGTGTCAGTCACATTTCATTTTTAGAAATGTGGCTCCAAGCGGCGGATATTGATTCGCTCGTTGACCGCAAATTTTTGGATCCTGAGTGACAATACAGTTCGTAAAAACTTCTGGTATTGGGAACTGTCCAAACTTTGGGCCATCTACCTTGCGATTTATACCATATTTGGTTGATTAGACTTGGCTACCAATCTGGTAGTCATTGTCTACTCGATTACTATTGTTTTCACGCAAGTTGTCTTTGTCGACTTGACTCTACTTGCGTGGGGAAATATCTTTCCTGTTGATGATTTTTTAAGGTTGAAAATCATATCGCGACCATAGGATTTACCGGATAGTACTGGTGTGATGCACAGCCCAAGCAATAGATGGTAGCATGATTCAAAGAATAGATGATATCATAGTTTTCAAGACTGAAACGAATTGTTGCTAACCCAATCACATCTGTTTCCAAAATACCCATATCCAACACGAAGTTTGTGTTCTGTGCATTATTTGTATCTACCATACAATTTGTGGCAGTGTTTACCTCTTATCTCTGCTGGCGCTGAGGACACCTTCTCCGTTGTCATCAGCCAGCTCAAACTATATTTCATGATGCATGAGAAATCCTCGCAATCGTGCTTTATGCCTTGACATTCTGGTGAAAGATGAATTTGTTCCCTCATTCACTGATACGAAGACAAACTATTGATCAAATATGCATATACATTTAAAATACTTGTTTCGTTCAATTTTACGACGGTTCATAGTACGTGTAGTAGTTGGGATCTCAATGAGAAGCCATGTACTCCACTTCAGTTCCTTGGACATGAGATAGTGTATTTAAAACGCCCTTTTTCTCTCTTCTAAAGCAAAAGCCATCTTTCTACTTCTTTCATAAAAATCACACGCACGCGAAATAGGAATAGTTTTCGGCTTGGGGATGCCTTTCTCCTTCTCTTCAGCCGCGTCTTTTTTCTTCTCTCTCAATCGCCTCTCCTTCTCAAACTTCATGTTCAAGCTTCTTTTGTAAAAATCGGCGGCTTGAGAAATGGGCATAGTTCTACTTTTTGTATATTCGGGAACTTGTCTCTTTGTTGCACTTGCTCTTGCGATGGCTTCACGACGTTGCTTTCCTTCCGTTTGGATGGCTCGGACCTTATTGCAGTCATAGAAGAGACGGTCGAGGGTTTCATCATTTCTCCGTTTGCTGGTTTTGCTCGAATCACTGCTAATTTTCTTAGAAGTTGAATACGTGAGCTCGAAGGAGATACTTCTGCCAATAGTGTCGGACACCATTTTCATTTTTGGTTTTGTTTTGGATAGGGGAAGATAAAAAGAATGCAAGCTATAATTGTACTGCGCAAGGTACGGCCTTTGCTTGAAGATATCGATTTCCGTTAGATAGAAACTCAAAACGGCAGCCTTTTTTAAAGAATTCTTACCATTTTGTAGGACCATGTTGTACCATACGAAATAGTTCAAGATGTCAGCGATTGATTCATGTCCATTCAACGGCTTAAAATAATAGCTAAATTGTAAACGGACTAATTTTTTTATAAGTCCTAAAGTTTTCGGACGGTTTCAATTTTTACATCTTTTCAATTTGAAATCTTGCTGATTTACCATGGAGAGTTGTTCACGTACGTCCCAACCTGCTTGTTTTGCGCTGATTTTTTTTCATTACACAGCTCAAATTTAAAGCCTAAGTTATCTTTGGCACAGCCATCTCCAAATCATTTTGCTACTCTTACCACACGGCGGACTCAAACACTCTTCTCTTGCACTTTGAACTTTATACTTTTTTGTGACTTTTGCTCACGGGGCTAAAGAATCGCGCGAATTTTTCGGCCGCCGCGCGTGCGTCCGCATGGAAGAAGCTCACCACATCTCACAAAAACGTCTCAAAAATCCGAAACTCGCGTCATTCGAAATTCGAAGAACTCGAACATTCTTGAATCGAATGAATCTGCCCATTGCTCTTTCTTACAACTTACAAGTAGGTCCTATCGTACTTTTATCGCTTCTCAGACCAAAAACTATGCGAACCATTTTCTCCCAAAGTTTCCTTATGCTGGCTTCAGCAACCGCTCTCTCGGCATCATCGACGGTTCCACGAAGAAAGGTTGTCGTGTCAGGCGCCGGTGGCCAGACTGGACAATTCCTCTTCCGCAAGATGCTCGCCCTCCCTGATGAATTTGATGCCATCGGCTTGGTTAGGTCCGAAGAGAGCAAAAAATCTTTGATAGAGTCTGGCGATGTGCCTGAATCGTCCGTAAAAGTTGTCGACGTGACTGATGCAGATGCTGTGAAACAGGTGGCGAAGGACTGCAGTGCTTTTTGTATCTGTACTTCGGCAAAACCTAAACCAACTGGTGAAACAGATGAAACCACTGGAAGACCAATTTTTGGTTTCCCCAATGGTATTCCAGAAGAAGTTGATTGGCAGGGACAGAAAAATCAGATTGATGCCTGTGGTCCAGAAGGGCATGTTTTGATCTGTTCGTCCATGGGTGGGACTGATCCTAATCATGTGTTAAATGTATTGGGTCGGACAATTAATCCTGACGGAACGGCGAGCGGAGGTAATATTCTGAAATGGAAGAGGAAAGCTGAGGTTCATCTAATGGAGAGTGGCAAAACGTACACGATTGTTCATCCTGGTGGACTCATCAATGAATCTGGTGGTGAGCGAGAACTCGTCTTGGGTGTCGATGATTCCACGGAGGGTACAGATTCTCGCACGGTACCAAGAGAAGATGTTGCCGAGGTTATGCTTCAGGCTCTGAAACATCCAGACCTCTATGGTAATAGGTCATTCGATCTTAGAGCAAAGCCATCCGAAGAAGGATCGCCCACCACTGACTTTAGGGCATTGGTAGAATCCCTCAATGGGAAGAATTGCGATTACAGCCTTGGAGAGATTTTATGATTATGAATTGTACACGTACAAGTACTGTGTTTATAGCAATGAAGGCATGTACAAAAATGAAACAAGCTCTCACGATAAACATCTGAAATGAATTTGCTATGTGGTAAATATAAACTTCTAAGAATAATACTTCGTATTGAATATGCCTTAGTGCTATATTTCATTGCTACACGTACTTCACTTTCTACATGTTGTGTATAGTAAAATAAGAACTTCAGAAATTTAGGAATTCCCCTTTTTTTTCAAAGGTTCTTCCTATCATACAAAAAAACTTGCTACACGTACACGGTACATTGATCTGTTTTTATGGAATTTATCAAGTTGTCGTTGTTCCCATTTTTTAATGTTATTAAAAGCGTTACCAGACAGAGAAAAAGGCCAGGATTGGGTTCGCCTAAAATGCTTCGTTTTGTGGTCGAAAGAAAATGTGAGCTGAAGTTCGAGTTCTTTGAATCTAGGACAATTACCGTTTTTGTTGCTACGTGTACGCGTGTAGCTACTGTAACAAGTAGTTACGGGCGGGGGCACGACGACGCGTCGCGACGCGACGGGGTAAACTCGTACGAAACAGTAACATAATAGCACCTTGGAATTTCTACCATACTAGCTTCGAAGTTGATCGAAACAAAACGCAACTGGAAGAACAAATCATTTCAATATATTAATATATAGTAAAGAAGGATATGGATCCAATCCGAAAGAGATCCCGGACAACCGAAACCGGTTCGACGACGACAACCCAACAACACCATCAGTCCAACCACCACCTTCTCAATGAAATCGACAAACTCAAAACAGAACTCGCCCAATCCCAATCCCAGAGAAAGCTCGACAAGATCCAATTCGAAAACAAAGCGAAACGTCAGCAGCGGCACATTCTCACTCTCGAGCAAGATACCAAAGATGCCAATCATCTAGCAGAGGAGATTCGCAGTCAGAGTGAAATTGACCTGGAGGAACTAGTGCAAAAGAGGGCAGAGGCTGTCAAAGATGCCGAAGATTGGCAAAGGGCTTACTGGGAATTAAATGATGGCGGTACGGGCAGTGAAGGTGCTGGCAATGCACGTAGTATTGAGTTGGAAAATGAACTATCGTTGGCCAATCGCAAAAATGAACTCATGAATCAAAAGTTGACCGCCCTGGAGGAGGAAATTAAATTGTTGAAAAGGCTCAATGATGACACACGCGCTGGTAGTGCAATCGCACAAGACACGGATGCATCCTCAACTACCGATGCAAATGTAAATGTAAATGCAAATGCAAGGAATACTTCAACTCCATCCAAAAATTCACAGGGGCAAATCAACCAAGCGCTATCGCCCGCACCACCCGCAGTCCTCACTGAACTCAACCGAACTCGGATCAAATTAGCAGAATCCGAACGTCAGAACCGACAGCAAATGCGTAACATTGACTCACTCCAATCCAAAGCCAATGAAATGATTCAATACCGCGAATCTTCCAAGAACTTATCCGAAAAGGTGCAGCGTTTGGAAATGGATCTGAAGGTGGTAAGGAGGGAAAGGGAAGCTCTTAGAGTTGTCGAGAAGCGATGGGTGGAGATGAGGAAGGAATTGGTGAAGAATAATCTCGGCAGTGAGGTGTTGGAAGGCGGTGCTACTGCTGGTGCTGCTGGAGATGAGAACATTCCGCCCGAGATTGCGACTGTGGTGCGTCACTTCAGTGATCTTGAACATCAAGTGCGAGAATTGCAAAATAGCACTTCTTCGCTTAGGGGAAAGTATGAACAAGCCCAACGACGCATTGATACCTTGGATACAGAAAACCAACGATTGAAATTGGAAAGTTCAAAATTCCACAAGGAAAAAACTGCAATCAAAGATCAATTTTCCAAGGCCGAGATGGAATTGAGAACTATTCAATTGCAGGAAAAGGTTTGGAAGAGGGAAGCGGAGAGTATGAGGTCTTTATTAGATACTTATAAACAAATGGAGGATAAAATGGTGAAAGAAAAGGGTTCCAAGGGCAAGCTGGGTACTAGCGTAACACCACCTGTCTCCGACAGCGATGCGTCCGTGCAGGGACTCCAACTTAGTTTGTCCACCTCCAAGGAGGAGATCCAACTCCTCAGGAAACAGATTGATCAATCCAAGATAGATCGGGATGCCTTGCAAACAGAAATGGTCACTCTGAAGGAAGAACACGAAAATGTACGCACGAAATTTATGAAATTGCGTAGTGCCCTCTTTGAAGAGCGGGAAAAGGCGGAAAGAGCTGAAGATCGTGCCGCCCAGGCGGAGACAATGGCCGGCAAGGGCGCCTTCGAACACGATACGACGCGGGTGCTTCATTTGCAGAATAATCCTCTGACAAACGCAATCCGACAAAAATACGAGAAGGAGATTGAGGAACTCAAGACTGAGCTATCCGAGCTTATTGACGTCCAAAAAGGGTTGAAAATAGCGCCAATAACATCGAGCAAATCATCCGATCCGGCATTGGATGCGGAGAAATTTAGCAAGCGATTGAAGGATCAGTTTCGAAATCAAATTCAACTTTTTCGTGAAGGGGTTCATATTATTACTGGTTACAAGATTGATATGAATGTGACGGATCCAGACGCACCGAGATTCACTGTAAGATCCATGTTTGCGGAGAGGGAAAGTGATCATTTGAATTTCCTGTGGCGCACGGACAAATACGGAAAATTGCAGCGTTCCATGGATATTCTTGATACGGAACTTGCGCAATTGTTATCGAAAGAGCCTTCGTTCGAGTATGTGAAGAAATTCAATTCAATTCCTGCTTTTACTGCCAGTGTTTGCCTTAGTCTGTTTGAGAAGCAGACCATAATGTCATAAGTCGTAAACTTCATCATATGGTATGTCCTAATTACTAGTTACTAGTAGAGTTACTGTACTTAATTAATATGCAGCCGATTGTAATCTCAAAAAATGTGCGATGCCCCCCCTACCGGTAGGTTCATTTACCGGCAGCTCTCTGGTACCGTATCAGCATGTAGAACGAACATTACATCATCGCTCTCAATTTCGTCCTGAACAGGGAAGTGTCGGGATTTTGATTCTTTCATGGGTGTCAAAGAGACCCTACTCCGCAACCGATCCAAATTTGATTGATTCAGAGTTTCCGTTGGAGTGTCGATACCGCCCCTGTTTATTATTTCATTGTAGAGATGATCCAGTGAGTTCCTTCTATTGCAGCTTCTCATCCCTTTTTCGGAAGCAAAATCTTGTTTAAAAAGTTCAATATCCAGGTAATCATAGAACATGTGTCTGTTCTCGTCGTCGCTTCTTCTTTCTATATGTACTATTGTAGTGAGGGGTGTAGCAAAGTGAACGGACATCCGTCGTTTTTTAATCGACATGGTTCTTCCGGCAAAAGAATCATCTCCTTCAGAGGCATACGTCTCGATGGTGGTGACACTTGAATGCAAATTAATGTCCGTTATCTCGTGCATTCTTGTTTCTTTGCTCATTGAGGATCTCTATTCTCAATTCATAGATACAAAAACTATAACATAAAGTTTCTCAGACAGAGTTTGTCGTCTGTGATGGCTTGTTGATAGGACGCGTGCGACGACGCGTGCTCTGAGCAGAGTTTTGAGTTTTTGTTTTGGCCCTACTGACTGTACTGTACATACAGTAGATTAGAGGGAAGAAAGTTTCAAATCCTGAATTTTGATTGGCTGAAGTTTTGAAAGGACAATATTCGGAGATTTTTTGGTTATTCGGAACGAATTCTCGACAAAGCATCTTATTAATCAATGACCCAGAACGAATGTCGATTGTCGCTATTTCAAAGTTCGAAAGAATCTAAATTCATTTCTTCAGAAGAATTGTTGAAAAATATCAGAAAAGATCCTTTGGAACCCAACCAAGTGCAATTTAGAAGATTTTCATAGGGTTTCGGCAAATATTGCCGCTACGTGTAGCTTGCAACTATTTGTACCTATCTCGGGTTTTGAGTAGACAGTACATATTTTGTACCTATCACAAACATTCTTCAGAGCGGTGGATAGGAATTCGTAGTAATGGAGTTCGCTCCTTCCAAAACTCGCACACGTACATCTCAAATACAGATTGTAGCACCTTCAATTTTTAAAATAATGACTTCCATCTTTTGTGACACGTTCTACCCGGTACACTGTACTCTGTTGTTTTATTTATAATGTCACTTCAAAAAGTAGCCTTCGTCGCCATGTTTTTGGTTTATATCAATTGATTAGTTTTATCACCTACGGCTTTAACACCAATTGGACATGATTCTACTAGCTAGGCTATAAGTAGTACATATCATACTTTTACTCTGATTTTCCCTTTGTCAAAGTATCAAACATGAAATCATACGCAAGGGCAGTCATGAAGGCACTCTGCTTCGCATCCGCAGCTCCTCCATGACCACCTTCAATATTCTCATAATAGTAAAGAGGCCAATCCTTGCCCTCCCCAAGATCCCAAAGCTTCTTGACCATCTTCCTCGCATGTCCAGGGTGAACGCGGTCATCACGAGTTGAGGTCGTCACGAGCATTGGAGGGTATTTATCATTCGATTCATCAATGAGATGATAGGGAGAATACTTGTGTAAGAACTCATCCCAATCGGAACTATCAGGATCCCCATATTCTGCCATCCATGAAGCTCCGGCGAGAAGAGTATGAAAGCGTTTCATATCCAAGAGGGGTACAGCGCAATGGATCGCACCGAACAAATCTGGACGAGAAACGTACATCATTCCCATGAGGAGTCCACCATTGGATCCGCCCCTAGCGGCAAGTGTAGCAGGTTTGCAGATTCGACTTCCCACGAGATCTTCTCCGACTGCAATAAAGTCTTCATAACATTTATGACGTTTGGATTTCAACCCGGCCTGATGCCAGGTAGGTCCGAATTCTCCTCCTCCCCGAATGTTCGCTTCGACGTACACCCCGCCGCGCTCGAGCCAAGATACTCCAACGGTGGCAATGTATTTCGGTCCGAGACTGATTTCGAATCCACCGTATCCGTAGAGAAGTGTAGGGTTATTTCCATCGAGAACCACGTCCTTTTTGGAAACGCAAAAGTATGGAATTTTGGTTCCATCTTTGCTCGTTGCGAATTTTTGAGTGACGACCAGATCCGTCGCATCGTACATGGCAGGCAAGGACTTGAGGTCTGACACGTGGTAGCTCTGATTCGGTAATGTTTCCTCTTCATCGGCATCAGCAACGGCCATCTGAACCTTGGACGCGTCCCCCAACGATAGAGCACTAGGCTGTGTATAACCACTTGTATACAACCAAACCTCGTCACTTTCTGTAGAATCAATCGCGCCAGCGTCACAAGCCCGAATCTGTGCTTCCTTATCCCCACCGACAAAGGTAAACCCGTCGTCCTCAATTTTGTAGAAAGTCAATTTGGTTTTGACATTGTCCATGGTAGAAAGTATCAAATAATTTTTTGTGCAGGAATACCCTTCAGACGCCGTCCGTTCTGTAGGCTCAAATAAGGCTGTATACTCACAAGCTTCCTTGCCATTTGTGAGGAACACATCCGCCTCAACATCAAGCAACGAGCCTGATTTGTAAACCTTCCCCCCTGGGACAGGTTCCCAATCCGATCTCAAAGAAATAATCATCCTCTTCCCCACCATCGTCACACTAGCATCCTCCTGCACGTCCACTTCTTGAAACTCCTCTGGATCCTCCAACACCTGTCTCTGTGGATCATTGGGAGCTAGAAGATGCTCGAATTGGACCGTCCTCACCCATCGCTTCGTCGTGTAGAATGTAAGAGACCTAGAACGAATTTCGTAAATGGGCCCATTCCTCGCTCTTTGATCATTCAAGTATGCCGAGACGGACACATCCGTCTTTTCTCCCTCAAACACGACAGGGGCATCTTCGATGTTTGTCCCTCTTACCCACTCCTTGATGACACGAGGATAACCGCTATCCGTCAAACTTCCTTCTCCAAAATCACTCCCGACGTACAAGACATCTCGGGATTTGTAAGATGCGCTCGTCTTGGCTTCGGGGAGGACAAATCCGCCCTCTTTCTCCGATACAAATTCCTCCTTGACGAGATCGAATTCCTTCACGTGTGTAGCATCTGCCCCACCCCTGGAGATACTCAAGAGGGTCCTGGTCACAATATCACTTTCTCCACCCATGCTGCCCGAGAGAGGATCAATGGAACGGGATAATTTAGTGTTACCCTTGTATACCCAGCTAATCCCATCTTGTTTGGCGAGGGCGTCAATATCCAGCACCGTCTCCCACACCGGTTGATCGGATTTGTAACTTTCAAAAGTAGTCTTGCGCCATAAACCCTTGGGATTATCCGAATCCTTCCAGAGGTTGTACATCATGACTTCCCCTTGAGGATTAGTACCGTATTTGGTAACGTAGGCAATGCGATCGTTGGATTCAAGGATGGAGAGGACTTTGGTGTAAGTTCCGGAAGAGGAACTGGTGGGGTCTCCCAGCGCAGTGAGGCATTGGGCGTTGGAGGATTTGGCAAATGAGAGGGAGCGCTCGGATTCTACCTCTTCCAACCAAATGTACGGGTCTTCTAAAGTACTCGTAGGAGGAGTGGTAGAGGATGTCGACATTTTAGTGCGGAACAATGATGCTGTTGGTGAAGGTCGATTCTGATGGAATGCAGTCCTTAGCGGTGATGCGAATGCGAATGCGTGGGTAAGAGTGGTAATACGTGATTGAGAATGTGCAAAGGTGATGAGTGCTGTCAGTGCTCTAGTTGTTGGTTTCATGATACAGCAGTATCGATATCAACTTATGATGATAATTGGAGGAACATGGTCGAAGGTCGACGAAGAAGGTTTCGAAGATTTTGGACTTTCTCCTCGGAGGGGGTGCAATTTTTATGAAGCAAAAAAGCACTCCCCCCCCTAATTTTTGAGTGCGCCGCAAAATCACACATTTTTAAATAATAAAATTTCAAATTTCAAATTTCGAAATTGCTAACCAAAATTCAAGGCAAACCACAAACAATCCTATCATTAATCCTTTTTAAAGACATACGGTACGTGTACCTACACTACCTCTGTAACTTCTCCAGTGGCCATTCTAGCCCGGGCCGCAATGAATACTGTAAAGTTTGCAATCGGAAGGCAGAATCAAGAGTTGGATCATCGCCCATGTTGCTAAAGGAAGTATATCCCATGTTCCCGACGATAATAGTCCTCTCCTCTTGTTCTCTGCGCATTCTGTTCTATTAGTACTTGTTGTATCTCACCAGTGCCATTTGCACCGAATTAGAATGTACGAGCTCGCATGTAGAGTTGTTTTTAAAAGGTGCATGTACCCGAGAACTTGGTGCCGATGCGAAAGACTATATATAATCTTCAATTTTCGCAAACTACGAGAGGAAAGGATCCAACTAGTGATCTATCACAAATATCAGATCATTCGCTCGTTTTCCATACAGTTATTATAAATTTATAAAAAATGAAAGGGACACGTACGTGTACGTGTAGTGC
>Ga0115005_10002565_pt1 | contig 14483 bp, 13 predicted proteins | sample ArcOceMetagenome_FD_87163 | JGI IMG/M metagenome (GOLD analysis project Ga0115005, IMG submission 87163) | Marine eukaryotic phytoplankton communities from Arctic Ocean - Arctic Ocean - Greenland ARC118M Metagenome | ecosystem: Environmental > Aquatic > Marine > Oceanic | place: Arctic Ocean... | reverse complement strand
CATTATGATAGACACTGTTAAAGCAATGTTCAAGCAAGCTAAATCACAATACTCAAATGAAAAATACATGACACATTGGATCAATAGTGCTAGGAAAAATCAAACGAATGATGAAATGACAAAAGAAAGACTTGGTCTCTTGATGACACCATGATAATTTAATTCGTATTGAAAATTAGGACGCTCTATAAATCCTGGTGGCTTGTGATAGAGGTGGATAGCCCCCATCATCTCACTGTCTTGACCTTACTAAGACGACAATAAAGGAAGATGCACCAACAAACATGATCCACAGTTACGATTTCCTTCGCTCAACTTTCTGATTGTACCTATAGATGTATTGCAACCATAACTATCTATTTATCTCGCTTGTTGAGAGAACCGAGGCAGAAGTTTTGATCACAAAAACAGAAATTAGTTGAGAGTACGTGTACACGTACTGTAGAAGAGGAACACTTTGTACGACCGATTTGAGATTACTTATTCCGATGGTTCCTAGATAAACTATTTTAAAAGGTTACTTCTAGCTAGCTAAACGGAGGGTCGTTTTCACTTACACCATGAAAGAACTTTTGAGAGGACTTCACTCTAATTTATACAACGTTTTTTCAACCAGTTGGTTCGTAACATCCAGGAAAATATCTGACGTCAGTTCACTGATGCCAACTTGCTCACTCATTGACAACATTTCAGAGCAAACATTAACGTTTCCGACGATGAGATTGAATGTCAACCGTGCTTCAATCCATCTCAACCCGTGCATAATTTTTTTGGCTTCAGAGGCGCTCTCTGCTTCAAATAAGAACATGCTACCATCATGAAGGGTAATCATAATGCTATTGAATGGATTGGCATGAGGAAACACGTTCAGTTTTATTGAGTCTGCTGCCTTTTGAATGGACGAAATGTCAAAGAGACTTAAGCTTTCTCTTCGAGCTGCACAATATCTGCTTCTTCTAGAATGCCCTTTTTCTTTAATTTCCCAGACGAGGTTTGGCTCTACTTGTCCTCCACCACCCTCTGCGCCTGATATTTGTATGTTGACAATAACTTTGCACGCTAATTCTTTCGATGATGGGCTAGATCGAGGTCGGTGCCAAGTAAGATGGATGCCCTCGCCTGTAATGTCCTTTGAAACAAAAAACAGTCCAATGTGTTAAAAAATGAGTAGCAATAAAGGAATGAAGCTAACCACATGTAAAACTTACATCCATAAAGTTTCTATTGGAACCTCCTTCCGAAGATGCACGTGGTGTCTCAAACTCTTCATCCTCTTCGTCTGATTCACTCTCATCGTCCCATTCATTCTCCCCATTGTTCCCATGTCCTCTTCTTTTTTCAGACGAATGGCCTCTCTTCGATCTACGTCCTCTATCAGCAGAGTCAAATTCAGAATCCTCATCGTTGTCGGAATAGTATGATGACGCTTCAGAACACGAATCATCATCATAATCGCTATCCTCGTATCTAGAATGTTCAGAATGGTTATCATCGTCTTTTCTATGCCCCATTACTGCTTCAAACAATGCAGCTTGGGATTGATTCCACGCATCTTCTATAGGCTTTGTAAGCACCGAAATATCGATAAAACTAGAGTCCTCTTTAGTTGGATCACTCGAAAGTGTCCCAGTAATAGACTCTTCACTCTTTCGGGATTTTGGAGGTTTGGATTTTTCACCAAGGTTTTCTGAAAGGGCATCTAATAGTTCTTCTCCACGCTTATGCATTTGCATAATCTCGGCCTCTTCCCTCGTCGCCCGATGACGAAGGTTGCGCCATTTTTCATGTTTTTCTTTTCGAATTTCTTCATAGGATTTACCAGCAGATTTTAGAGGTTCTGCCTTGGAAGTATCTGCGCTTTCGTTAATTTGGCGATATCTCATCCTTGCAATTGCACTCAAGTCTTCGGGATGCTTCCTACCACCAAGCATCTCGTCAAAAGGAAGGGAAACATCCAACACGTTATCACGTTCATCCTCGTCAAAAGGTTGAGCTTCGTCATCGTCAAAACTAGCGGAGATGATTCGACCTGGCTCTTCTTCATTAGTATTGGAAGCTGCGATTTCTTCTTTTCTTGTCTTGGCTGCTCCTCCATTGCCTGCAGGGGAGCTGTCTGCTGTAACGATCCCAGCCGCAACAGCAATATCGGTAAGCTGATCAAAGGCGTCAGTGAAAATATCACTTGGTATCTGTATTCTTGACAGCGTTGACGTATTAATGTCCATTTCAGCTGAAGAGTCAAGGATAGAGCTTTCTGCAGTTTCAGCTGTCGTGTTCAACTTATTTGCATGTGTTTCAACCGGTACGTGTACAGATTCTGCTCCTTTAGGGGCGGAAGCGTCTTTTTTCGATGCAGTTGGACTGATTGAAACCAATGGTTCCTGGCTGTCGATAGTCATCTCAAACTCTTGGTCGAAAAGCGGAAAGGGCATTTCTTTGCCAGTCTCATCCTCATCTTCATTCTGTTTCTTTTCGGGAGGACACACCTGAACTTCAACGCATCCATTTGAAGGGCTCGTTTCTATTTCATCCATCTTCAAGGAAGACGTTAGTATGTGGATAACCAGGTAAGGTCAAAATTACAGTGATTAGTGGCATACAAGTATGTACAGTGCAGCAATAGTGAATGGTATGATATTAGGATTTGATGGTTATTCTAGGAAGCGAGCACCCTCAAAATTCGGGATTGAGCTGATTTAGTCTTGCAATAGGTCTTGTGAGGCACACAGCATATGTACACGTACTCTAGTAGCAAACAGGAAAGACTTTTTTAAAAAGGAAAACTAAACAGTTACGTATTCCTTTGGCGGCGCAAAGCAAGCTTGAATTCAATATATATATATATCGCAGAGCTGAAAGCTTTACAGCGTCAGCTACCAAGTCAAATAATCACATTTTGAACACAGGAGATTGAAGATGCGAGATTTGAAGATTTTTGGGGGGTCGTCCTCTGCAAAAAAGAGGTCATTTATTTATTGTGACATCCGTCCAACGGCGGACAACGCGCACTTCAGTAAAGTCAAGACCCAACACCACAAGACATTGCATTCATTACAAACCACATTGGCGATGAGATCAGAGGGAATGCGGAATGGAATGCTTTTGTGGATGGAAAGGACGGATTTTTGTACGGCATTCCCTGCAATGCTCGCCGTGTCGTGAAGTTCAATCCTCTCGACAAATCATAAACGGAGATTGGACCTGATCTCGGTGATGGTGACTACAAGTGGATGTGTGGTGTGCTAGCCAAAAACGGCAGCATATACTGTGCACCTTCCAACTCCAATAGCATCCTGAAAATCAACATCAACGATGGCGCAGTGGAAACACTTGACAATGTCAGCTTCGTGCGAGAATAGTCAGGTGTCAGTAATTTATCATTTATTGAGGAGGAATGTGCATGATGCGTTGTCAGGAAATAATGGCATCAGTAAAAAGCGCAAGCTTGGCGACAGCAACTGATCATTCATTATATTTTAAATTTATAAAAGTAACTCAGTAGTTCCGTATTCTGCTGCGCCCAGTGTTATGAACAGACCGTTCTGTAATTCTCTCAGTTTTCTTTGATACTGAGTACTTTGAGTTACGGCTCCAACTTTTTGGTAACTTGGATACTGATGTTACAACGTGTTCCGTCCTCAATAAGTTCCTCAGAGTATTTGCAGGTGCAATACGTACAAGGATGTTCAAAATCTTATCATCCAGTACTCCTGCTTTACAACAGTCGTCAAATGATCTCTCCAGCAATTTGATGAGCTCGTTACCCCCCGTTAGATTCCCTATCACAGAAAAGAACTCAGCGTACGTGTAACTCGTGGGTTTGATATGAGGCATTTCTTGCATTTTTGTGAACACCTTGACGGCAAGTAGGAGGGCATGACGTCTAATCTGATGGTCTTTGGAAGCGGGGCTTTTGCAAACTTGTAGTACTGCATCATATGTAAAATTATTCGGACGTAATCTGACATTCTCGAGATCCTGTTCCATTCTACTCAAGATACGTTCGGCTAAAAGCGCCTTTTTGGGCAGTTTAGATCTCGCCAAAATTCTAAGAAACGCTGTGAATGTTATCGCTTCGAGTCGAATGGATGGATCATTACTACTCATCTCTTCCATCTGTTGCAGTAAATCTTTTGCTTTTATATAATTGTCCCCTCCGCAATATTGGATCGTCGATAGCACGCTGTTGTAAGTGACAGAAGTCGGACTGGCGCAAGTGTATCCTTCGCATTTGAATTTATTCATCTTTGCCAGTATGGCTTCCGCCTTTTCAATTGCATCTGGCTCCCTACTTTTTGCATGACAATTGATTAAAATGTTGTAAATGACCGTATTCGGACGCATCTCCTCGTACCCTTCAATATTCATGAGTTGTTCCATATGATCAACAATTGCTTCAGCTCTAGAAATATTTCCTTGCCGAGCCCACGAGTGAAGCACCGAGCCAAATGAGACGACACTCGGTTTCATTGCCTCATCTCCCTGTTCATACATGCTCTGCATTGCATTTAATATATTCTCAGCCCTTTCAGGGTTATTACTATGTGCCCAAGCCGATATTACATTAGTCATGGTGAAAGAGTCTGGACGCAGGAATTCGTCATCGCCACGTTCTTGCATTCGGTGCAGAATAGCCTCACAACGCTGCGCTTCCTTCTTACTGTCAGCTTTCGAGAATGAGCTGAGACATGCATTATAGCTCACTGTATTTGGCCGCAGGGCCTCATCCTGCAATTCCTCATATTTACTCTCGAGCTCATTCAAATAATATTCGGCCTTTTCATTCAGCTCCAATTTAGAGAAGAGATTGATAACGCTGTTGTATGTAACTATTGGAGAAATTCAAACCGTGGGCTTGTTTAGATCTGAATGTAGCATAGCTACTTCAAGTAAGCAAGAGTAGCAGATGGATTTTGTTCTTACCTGAAGATGGCTTCATTTCATTTCTACCAGAGTTGTATAGATGCCACATTCTATTAAGCAAATCTACAGCCGTTTCACCAATCATTCTCTTACCTCCAGGCAGATGCTGTGCTTTACTTAGTCCTTCAATCACGGCAGTATGCGATACTGCTGTGGCGACTCCATCCCTCTCCATCTCCTTCAGAAGCTCGATGCATTTTACAAGAGAGTCTTTTTGTCTTGACTTGAGGTGCGCATTTATAATACCATTGTAGCAGAAGGAGTCTGGCTTCAAATGAATCCACCCTTCATCGTTTCGGAGGGTCTTCATCAAATCTAATATTCGAACGGCATCTTTCGGTTTACCATTGTTGGCATACGCATTGATCGCCGAAGAGAAACTGAACATGGTCGGTGTGCAGGTCTCATTGCCCATTTTTGCCGCGTGTATCATCCTTGACAATACACGTTCTGCCTTTCGACTCTGTCCACTTCTACCATACGCATCAATCACAGAAGTATACGTTGTTGCATCAGGCGTGATGTCGTCTCCATTTTCCATTTCTTCCAACCAATATGCTGCCCTTTCACCAGAGCCATCATACTTTTGAGTCTTTGCCCATACATTTATGAGCGCATTCATAGTGATGGTGCAAGGTTTCACTTTGTGATTTCCATGTTCATACATTTCCTTCATTTCCTTTACAACGGCTTCTGCCTTCATTGCAGCCTCTCCTCCATCACCATCTAGCGCCCGCGAAGCAGATTGAGCTAAACAATCAATAAAAGCAGTATATGTAAATGAAGTGGGCATCGAAGCCGCATCACCTGAATCTTGTGCTTTCAATAACAGTGCCTCTGCCTGATGTATACCATTCTTACTCTCGCAATTAGCATATGCCCCTATGAGTGCAGTCGTGCTTTCGATGTTATTGGCATCGGAGACTCCAACATCTTTACCTTGCATTTCCTCAAATATGCGCGTGGCCCTATCAACGGAATTAGATGCACCGCTATTTGACCAGGCATTGATGACACTCGAGTAGCAGATATGAGTCGGCATGATAGTAAGCCACTCTCCGTCACCACCATTTTCAGCGAGTGATGCATGATACATTTCAATCATTTGATCCAAAATATCCTCAGCGTTCTGGGCGAATGACTCGGAGACCGTTGCTGCGTTTGCGCAAGCTGCAATAACCGTCGAAAACGAGATGACATCGGGTTTTATGTCTGGACTTTTTGTTTCATTGTACAGATCTAACATGTCATGTAATATGTCGATTGCCGCTTTAGCATGGGTTATTTTGTCGTTTGAAGACGTTGACATGTGTATTGCATTGGCGTACGCAGATATCAGGGTATTGTAGGTAATGGTATCGGGACGGCATTGAGGTTGGCCGTTATTGGAAATCTCAAGCATTTCTTCAAGTAGAGTTCTGGCTTCCTCGGTCATTCCATATTTGGCATAGGAGTCAAAAATGATGTTGAAGGATTTATCATTAGGTTGCAGATGAATGTTGTGCGCAGGTTCACATAATCTGCGCAAAACTTTGACACCACGATGGATCATTGAGTTGTTGCTGGATTGTGGTGAAGACCGTTTCATGAACCTACTCGGTGCCGTTTCGTTGCAAATGATTCTCCAAGCATCTAATACTCGATTTATGGTGTCAATACCGATCTGAGATTGTATTCGCACTGAACAATTTTTAGAAAAAAATTCATCCACTAGTCTATACAGCAAGGCCTCGGCGCGATCATAAGAATGTTCTTCGCGGGGATTTGATATGGCATGAGCATGCCATGATGATATGGATGTGGTAATCTCCAGAATGGAAGCTTGGTTTAGTGAACCTATCTTGGATTCGAGAAGTCTGTCGGTAACTCTGTTGAGATGATCGATAGGCGCCGACTCTGCAGAAGAAATGATAATATTTTGATTCCCCGCTGCTATTTTTTCTTCTTCTATTGTTGAGAAGAACTTTACAGAGTTGACGAGGCCATGAGCTTTGGTGTATATTCCATACGTGTAATGTCGTTTGCTATAAAGGTTCACTGTCTCATTAATTTCTGTTCGCAGTCTAAGTCGTTCACTTGAATTCAGGAGCCCAATTTTCTGCAGATTGCATGAACTCCGGGGCCTACACATACGAGATGATAATATTTGCTTCATGTTAGTTAGTCATGCGTTTGATGTTAGAGCATAACATTACATACATATGTGCGCGCTTGCTCCACATTCCACATTCAATTTTTGTTGGTGAGGAGGGGATAGATGGTGAGTGAGATGAGGGAGCGGAGAGGGACGTCGGAGGAAATCTTATTTTTGGCGGGAAACGGGTGCGGTCTTCGGGATGAAATTCATTTTAGTAAGAGAAAGGCCTTTCGGAGTGTATTCAAATTATTCTCTTCACTTCATTTGTGTGAAAACATTGGCCTCAGTACCGGTACGTACAGGTACTACAGTACTGTACTGGTACTACAGTACTGTACAGGTACTACAGTGTTGTACTGGTGTACATATTATACTGTACAGAAGTAGGTAGTTGTAGTTGTCTTCAGTTTACTTTCATTAAAAATCTTGGAATTGTTTATCTTCGTAGAGCTGCTACACACGTGTGTATGATAAATACGATATTATTGTAGCTGGATTTCCCTGTGAGTAAGGTAATTCCGAAGCAGTCGTAGTACCTGGTAAACAAATATCCGTGTACTTTTAAAAGGTGCCCAATCCGCCATCTTGTTTCTTCACGTAGCCTACGAAAATGTTATGTTATATTTGTTACTTCTTTATGACTTTGCTGCCACAAAGTTAGTTATCCACGCATCGATTTATTCACTAAGATTCCGACAACTGTTTGCATCATAAACGTTTATGCCAATTGGATTGTCACAGACTCTTCAGTGATCAAAGACGATATCAATGAAATGATCATAGGAGCGTTCAAAATCATTTTGCAAACCCACAGTTGCATCAAGCAACAAACAATAGATAGAATAGCCGAGGAAATTGACCATCTCTTTCTGTGTCTACCAGTTTCTGATACCGACAATACAGCGCAAATAGCCAAAATATCCAAAGCAATGGTTAGATAAAACCAGCTTTTGTTAGCTTCTTGAATGCCGCTGTTGAGGAGTTGCAACACAACTAATGTTGAAATGGCTGTTAAAGTTGTGATGAACAACATCAAAAAGGAGAAGATTCCTAACCTACAGTAAGAGCAGAAAATGTAAGTATAAGATCGATTGACTTTGCACTACAGAGGAAAACTATAAGTATACTCTCCACTCGTCGACTCACCATCGGTTCCAATTCCAACTATTTGAATTATTACTGCCAGGTAGATCGGCAGGTGCTCCGCTGGGGATGCCGATTGCGATATGAATGGATTGCCGTCTCGTCGTGTACATTGCTAATATCTCTTCCAATACTCTTTGTTTATGATTTGTGATTTTTGTGTGTTTTCCTCTATTAGGTCCTCGCCGTTGTATTCAAATATCGAATAAATTCCAAACATTTTTGATAGGTCCTTACTTCTCTCTTGAAAAGTGACGTTGGTTGAAATGTCAATAGGCTTTTCTATCAGCATCCATGTCATTCCCCAATATAAGTACACCATTTTTTTTGTCATTACGTACGCGTGTACACATCATACAGTCACAAAAGTTTTCTACGCGCGCGTGCATGAGACGCGGCCGCAAGTCGCAAGAAGAAAATGAGTTGGAAGTTGGCAATGCAAGTGTACACGGTCTGTACGTAAAACAAAAATTAGAGGATATAAAATAGAAAGTACAGCCTAAGTGTCAGCTACCATGCATTCAACCACGACAAGAAAAGGCAAAGCTCATTATACATCTCGAGACCTACTACTCTATGCACTTGGCATTGGTTGCAGTTCAAATGAGCCATCTGAAATGAAATATCTATACGAACATGATGCGAAATTTTCTGCATTTGCGACCTTTCCACTGACATTACCATTTCGTGCTTCTGATACTTCTAATGAGCATGATGATGTCAGGAGGAAGAATGATATAGGCAACAACCATGACTTTGACTCTTCAGGTTCTGCTTCATTTGATATGCCACCGTTTCCTCCCCCCCTGATGAGACCACCTCCCTTCATGGAGTCTACTCCCAATGTTCACGGCGACAAAAAGATCGGAGGACCAGCCATTCATCTTTCTCAAAAGTTTAGAGTTCACAAACCCATACCGATACCAACGTCGTTTCCATCGTCTGGCCCTATGCAAGTGGAAATCACGACGAACATCGTCTCCGTTCTTCCTCACAAACGGGGGTCAATTGTCATTACTGAATCTCAATATCACGCACCTAATGGCAGTCAATTCCAATTACTTGCTACCTCTCAGTCCGCAGTTCTATACCCCCAAAAGCTTGATTCTAAACCTACACGTACTGATACCATGAGCAAGGAAAGACATTCCAAAACTGCAATAGCTTCCACATTACAACCAATCTCATTTCCTACTGGAAGATCCAACGCAAAACCGTCTGCCGTGAAACGATACTCAATATCTAATAATCAAGCTTTACTGTATCGGTTGAGTGGAGATACCAATCGTATCCACGTCGAAGGATTCCCTGAGTTGTTCCACACTACACAACCGATTCTTCATGGATTATGTACTTTAGGGTATGCGGTACGAGCTGTCCTGTCCACGTGCACCGATAAATCTATCAATACAGGGGAGAGAGAATGCCAATATGTAGAATGCCGATTCAAAAAGCCAGTTTTTGTAGGGGATGAGATTGAGGTACGGATGTGGATGGAAACAGACGACGGAAGATCGGGTGGGCGAGGTGCAGGCGTCGAGAGCCTTGTATTGTTTGAGGTATGGAATTTGAAGCATGGCGTGATTGTAGTAGATCGTGGTGTTGTGGGTATAGGACCTAGATTATGTGATGCAAAGAAAGATGTATTGACTTCAATGCTCTGACCATGATTTAAGTTACGAGTACGACCTAACATGATTGGCAAATGGTGCGATTTTCTCCAAATTGAAAATGGTTCATTTTTGAAATTTAAACCTCTCTCTTTTTGATGAGTAAATGGAGTCCATTCCTAGTATGAATGGTAGCACCACTTCTCATGCCGACAGGATGCTCCAGGTTCTCGGGTTTGTCCATTATATCAACATTTGTTCCCTTGCTCTTGTCAAATTCAAAGTTAAACCTTCTCAAAACCATAGCAAGAGTGACGGTAGCTTCAAGTGTGGCGAATTCATCACCGATGCACCTTCTTGCTCCTCCACCAAAAGGCAAATAGGCAAAGTCTGCTGCCGCCTCGTTAGGATAGAGCCTTCCTTCCCATTTGTCTGGGTTGAATCCCTCCCATTCGGGTATATCAGGATTTACATAATGCCTTGTGAATCGCAAGGGATCAAATTTCCTTGGTTCTGGCCAGAACCTTTCATCGTTATGAATATTGTACAGTGCGATGAACATATCCATACCACGAATCACAGTAGCTTCGCGTCCACCACCCTTTGGCAACTTATCCTCTGTTCTGCATCGGCGAATGAGCAAGGGTGGTTGAGGGTACATACGTAGGGTCTCAGAAACAACCAATCTGAGGTACTTCATTTCCTCAATGTCTTCCAAAGTAGGGGTTCTATCACCAATTACTCGATCAATTTCAGCCTGGGCCTCTTTCATACATTCAGGATTTCTCAAAAGTTCGAAAAGTGACCACGTCAATACAGCGGCTGTGGTCTCGTGACCTGCGATGAGCATGGTCATCAAATCATCCCTCAACTGCTTATTGTCGATATCAGCTCCGCGCATATCAACCAAAAAACGAAGAAGACTGGGATCCTTCACATTCGCATAGTCACGATTTTCAAGCTCTTCAATATCCTCCACTACACGAGTACTCTTCGCCCTATCGATGAGATCATCCAATACACCATTGAGCAAATCAAGATCCGCGTTGAATGTTCGCAAGCGGGGGATGAGCTGGTTCACCAATGGCAAATCCCAATACGGAGCGGGTGTCATGGAACGGTGCTCTACTTCTACGAGAGCACGGTAGACTGCTTTGATAACTGGACTTTCCTTCGTGACAGAATCAAATTCGTAGTTGAAAACGGACTTTCCAATAATATCCAGTGCGACAGAACAAAACTTCTCTTCCATTTCTACTTTGCTATCCCCGTCTGCAATTTTATTCAAACTTGTTATGAGAGGGCCATTACAATATCCGAATAGACCAACCATATGTTTAAGCCAAGCTGCGATTGATTTGATATGTGTAGTGTTTCAAAAAATGCAATGAGGCACACATATTGGAAAACATATTTTCTTCATTCGTTCAAACTCTTGATACCAGCGAGACGCACCTTTGTGAAATCCTGGAACAATCTGACGCCTGCGTTTGCTCCACGTTACTGGATCAGCTGGAATCAATCCCTTACCCATGATAGGTTCCAAAAGTTCTATTTTTCAAAGATCATAAACACTTTTGAGAGTTATGAAAGGATGCAATCATATTGCAATGGATTGTTCACTTACCTCCCAAAAGTCCCTTATCGTATTGCACATTTGCATCTTTGAGAACATGCTTCGCCTGAACAGGATCGGAAATGACCAAAAATGATTTGGGCCCAAAGCAAAGTTTGTACGGACTCCCAAACTCATCACTATATCTTTGCAATCCAACAAACTGAGTTCCATCAGCCATATCAGAGAGCTCTCCTTCAGCAAGAGGACAACCGTCTAGACTGGGGTACCCTCCATAAATCTGTTCAATATTTGTACGAAGTACATTGGCAGAATCTCCAAATGTGCAATCGGTTCCTTGCTCGGTTGTCTGCATAACATCCAACTTCCATACCAAATCCCACCACCATGGGAGTCCTTCTGTATCGGGTTCAACTCCTTCTGCATCAGGGACAACTTCTGGAGCAGCATTCATTGCGTCCTTCTTCTCCTCTTCAGTTTCTGTCTTTTCGTCTTCAACGGTTGCAAAATTCCGAGTGATACTTTTGAATTGGTTTGCAGATCCAGAAGAAAGGGTGTGTGATTTGAATTGAGCAGTCCCAGGGGTGAATGCAACAGCATTATTAGGAATGAATGAAAGGATTGCGGCGATGGCCACAGCAGAGGATGAAAACTTCATGTGTGTTTTAGGTTTTGTAGATTGCAGATGATGGATGGATAATCAATAAGTCAATAAGTGGTATTCAAGTGAGATAGCAGAACAAGCACTGAAGGTAGGCAATGTGTATTGAAATGTATCTTCAACTGCCAGTTGTATGTTTGATTTTATGTATTCATCATTATCATTCCTGCAGATCCATCGGCCATCATCGGCCATCGGTTGAAGCAAGATTGCGTTGATACTTGTTTTGATGACACGACACGAACGTATCAAAATCTAAAAGGGCGAAAATAAGTAGAAAGGGGAAAGAGTGAAACAGAGTCAAAGCTGTGATGTCTTTTTCTCAAAAGCGAAGATATTTTTTTCAAATTAGGCCTTTGACAGCTTTTGACTGGCCTTTCCCTATTATTATTCATCGTAGTACATACTTCTGGCAAAAGTATGGAGTACCGTATGGAATCACTCGCAAAGAACGCAGTGACATTCAAACGAAACGACTACTTGTATCCAGTTCCATGAAATTGAATTTCAATACCCCCTATACGGACGTGATCATAATAGAATTCTATCGAAACGATGAAGATGATCATCCAGTCAAAATCACAATGACTATGCTCAATGTGGTGCTCATCATAAATACCCTCCTCTACCTCTTCTGTCTCATAATCGCAAAACGCAAACTATCGTCGCTCCATCGAATCAATCCATCTCTCGGTCTCAAGAAGCTCTTGGTATTATCAGTTTTTGTAGTATGCGCCATACGAATCATGACGTTTGTGGGTGTAACGTGCATGGATGTCGCCAATGTCCGAGCGCATTATTCCCCGAGCCCAGCTTGGGATGCGAAACATCCTTTCACAAGGGGGGATACCAACAAGCATGCACAATATAATGATATTGATATTGGTGATTCAAATGAGGAGTCGCAAGATGAAGATTATCAGAAATTCTACGATGCGTCAATGGCTTGCCTGTTTGATTTACCAAACACAATCGTGGTTTCAACGTATATCCTACTGACACTAGTATGGAGCGAGTGCTTTCTACAATCACGAATACACACTGAAAGTGCTGTGAAGTGGAAAAGAAGATGGTTGCTTGGGTATACCATCTTCAATTCATGCCTCTATTTTACACAGCTTGTTCTCTACATATTAGTTATCGTTGACGGATCCAAAATTGTGAAGAACATATTGTATGCGGCCATGACGGGCACGAATTGCTGTGCGGTTGCCTTAGTCGCCTTTCTCTACTTTTACCTCAACATTCAATTTGCTGGATTTCCACCGAGATCTACACAGGCGAAGAAGTCTCTCAAGAGGATATCGAAGGTGATGGCGCTGTGGACTTTGTCAAGAGTCCTCTGGGCGATCGTAATGCTGATTGTTTATGTGCGGGGTATAGAGCTGCTACACTTTTCTTCTTCTTTGTTACTTTTCCTGTTCGTCTTTTGTGAGATTGTGCCAATTATTGTGATGTTGGATTATTCATATGTGCCAATGATTGGGTTTGATGGTGATGGTGATCATTTGGAAGTGAGTGATTTGGTAGAACAAGAATTCAGTAATGGAGGTGATACCACGAGGAATGGGACAGTAACTAGTACTCGTAGGAGTGACGAGGGCGGTGGTAGTAGTGGTGATATTGACAACTGGTTAGATGGTTTCGATGATCAATTTGGTTTCAACTCGGGGGCTGTGGAAGGGGATCAGGAACCATTGTTGTTACAGGTCTGAATGTATAAAATTGAGTATAAAATTGTATTACTTTTTTAACTGTTGTAATAGTGTAGCAGTGTACACGTAGCTCTATAGAAGACACTCATTCTTTTCTATTTTCAATCACATGGAACCAGAGCGTCAACTATCGATGCCGATGAGATCATTGTATTGTTGATGTCATCTTATTCAAACACCAGCTACATCATGTAGCACTACTAAAAAATCCCCTAATCCATCTCGTCCACCTCTGCCCAAAAATTGAGATCAGCCTCATTCTTGGCAGTCCCAATGTTCTATTGGCAAAATGGTTTGCTAGGTTTCTTCGTCACCTTATGGTCTCTGAACTTCTTCTTGAAGGTCGATTGTGCCTATTCTCGTTTCTAACATACATATCTGTACATTTCGTCGGGCTTGCTGCCCTTCCTTATCTGGAGGCACTCCGAATTGCAGGACATCGCTAAGCTCCCTACCTGAAGCATAATTCTCCGCGGAGCTGCTTGACGTACTCGCAATACTTTTGTAAATCATCGGCTCCTAATGCCTTGTGAGAGGCCTTGAATTTGCAATCATCGTAGCAAAGGCCCTTGCTGTGATATTTGCAACAGCCGTGGCATCCAAAGGATAAAACAGGGCCTCACATGCTTTTACCTTTGAAAACTGTATCCCATGCTTCATTTGCACGGAGTTTGCACTTGATGCTCAACTTCTGGTTCCGTTCTTGTTCTTGTTCTTG
>Ga0115005_10002562_pt1 | contig 14486 bp, 5 predicted proteins | sample ArcOceMetagenome_FD_87163 | JGI IMG/M metagenome (GOLD analysis project Ga0115005, IMG submission 87163) | Marine eukaryotic phytoplankton communities from Arctic Ocean - Arctic Ocean - Greenland ARC118M Metagenome | ecosystem: Environmental > Aquatic > Marine > Oceanic | place: Arctic Ocean... | reverse complement strand
CAGTTGAGCCTGCATTTCCTTCTGCATTGGCAACGTCAGACCTCATGGCTGGATCCCCGTTGTTGTCCGAGTTTACGTCTTCAACTATAGGAATATCGAAGGTCTCCACGATGTCCTTCTCTTCTGCAGTTGCTCCTGCATTTCCTTCTGGATTGGCAACGTCAGACCTCATGGCTGGATCCCCGTCGTCGTCCGAGTTTACGTCTTCAACTATAGAAATATCGAAGGTCTCCACGATGTCGGTTGAATCTCTATTTCCTACCTCATTGACATCTCTAGCTCTCTCAGCAGTACCTTTCAATTGGTCGATTGAATCTTTCTTTCCATCCCCAACACCTTTTGAAAAATCAGATCTTGCAGTAGATTTATTTGAATTCGCAATGCTGATAGAATTAGCCATCTCTGATTTTTGCAGGTCACTAGGTTTTACAATCTCATCTGTCACTGTTAGTGGAGAATCCCGATCGTTCATCTGTGCCATCCTATTTTGAGCTTGTAATTGTTTTAATATGAAATCAGCCTCCTTAGTGTCCACGTCCATGACACCCTCCACAATAGATACAAGCTCATTATAATTATCATATGCTTTCAATTCTGCATTGTTCAGAGCAAGTGTCAGTTTATGATTCTCCTCAATTGCCTCTGCTAGCTTCTGCGTCAATTGCTCTATTTGGCTTTGAAGATCATTTCCTTCCTTACTATCAGCCGCCATTGGTTGCTCTACCGCCACCGATGGATGCTGTAATGACAAGAAGAACGAGGGGATCAACTCTCCTTTCCCAACTTTTAGTGCAGTGCGGATGGTATTCGTTACGATTAAAGCAGTAGTTGGGTTATTCAAAATCATTACATTCTTCGCTAGAGAGAGTTCGCACAATTCATCAAGATCAGCGTCGTAGGGTTGTTGGCAATTCGAAGCAGCCCCAGGATCCTCAAACACGATTATCCCGCCAATTCGCCCTTCGCTCATTAGCGAAGTAAGGTTGGTGTAATTGCTTACCACTTTATCATCGTTCCGAGGCCTGTAGACTACATTCGTGTTCCCTTGGTATACATTGCACAACATGGTCATGGTCTCATCGTCCCCCGTCAAAATAAATTTTGACAATAAGTTTTTGTTCGATATTATAAATTTGCGCATTGTATCCCTCATCCCACTTTGTGAGATGAGGGCTAGATAGCGCATGCTTTGCGGTGTATATACCGATTCAAAATCTTCGTCGTGATCGATAGGGACCACACTTGTTATCTCCTCATGGCTGCTGATAGATTCACCCGTTTCAATCTTTTCCATGCCTAGGAGGTCCCGATCACAAGGATTTATCTTCTCTGGTATGCCTTGTAACAAGAGCTTCTGCTCTGTTATTATTTGTCGTTCGTGCATTTGTGTGTCACTCTCACTCAAATGATCCATCATACCCAATAAAGTGTTCATACAAATTTCGTCATCGGCGATTCCTCTAGCATTTTTTTTTCGAACCTCAATCTCTTGTGCTTCGGTAATTTTCTTGTTCATTACTGCAGAGAGTGCATTTTGGAGATCGAGCTTCATACCGTGCGGTGTGCGTTTTCGATCATTAGTGGTCGGATCGTTTCTTGTACTTTGAACTTGTAAATGAGGAAAAAATCATTATAAAAAGTACAAATTGACTTCTCGCACGCACGGGGCACGGGGCGGTGCACTTTGCAGGGTCGGTCGGTGTCCACACTAGGCCCTAACTCCTGGCCTGTGTAATAGTTGTACCGGCCGGTACAGTTACCGGTACGTACCGCCAGTATGCACAATAAAATGGAAGAAGGAAATCTTCAATCTACTCACAACAGCACTGGCGGATTGAAAGGTATGGCGCGCCCCGACATAAATAGTCGCTCATTGAACTAAATCTATCCTGTATTTTGTTCCTCAGCACGAGGGATACATTCATGTGAGTTTAGAGTTTATATCTGGTGACGGTGTCAGAATTTGACTCTTTTGCTGAGAAATGACATTACAGACAATTTCAATTTGCATTTTCATCTCACATGGATTTCGGCAAAATAATTCGAAAATATGCTGTCACGTTTCAACGCAGAACCTGCGGTACCGTACGGTACCGGTACGCTGTATTGTACGGTACATTGAAGAACAGTTGGTGTTCTCAGGCGAGGTGTCACCGAACTCAGAGCTCGATAAAGATCAATGCCACAACAGCAATCGAGAAAGAATATCAAAGACCGGACTAAAGATCACAGTACATATTTGTCACGCCCAAAAGTAACTGATATCGAAAGCTACATACCTAGCACTTATCGTTGAAGTAATCTTCTGTCATTTCTCTACATCAAGCTATCCGATCAATTCTTGTACGGTATCCTCCCCAAAATCCATTGCATCAATATGTCTGCACAGACAGCAAGAAGAACGATCCTAGATTCCATCTACACCCTCCGCAGACGCCGCTCTGTTCTTCCTTTGTCGGAGCTAACCAACCGTTTCCCAGAACCCTTTCAACCCGTGCACAAGTCCAAGTCACTTATCCAAGGACAAAGGATCAAGGCAGGTACGTGTAACAATGGTAATTTATCCATTGGAAGAACACCCGGCGTGACATGTGCCTTAACGCGCCCATCGCTTCTCCACGGCCCGAACTCAAACAGCTTTGGCATTCGGAAAAACTACGCTGCGACAAATGACGGCTACACCAACTTCAGCCAGGACGATCTCAACTCTTACATTGAAAAACAGAACTCGAACAAACTAAACACTGATACACACGAATCTGACCTCGTTGTAGTTTTAGATCTAGACGAATGTTTAATTCACTCCCAGTTCCTCAACTCTGGACCTGAGGTATACCGTCAAGATGAGGAGCGTCCACAATCCCACGCATTCAACAGTACCGAAGAAGCTGACAGCGTCATACCTTCCGCATGTGAAAGTTTCCGCATCTCGCTGCCTGACGGCGATCTGGTCCACGTAAACAAACGCCCTCATCTAGATACCTTTCTCAAGGAAATAACGAGTAAATATGAAACTCACATATTTACAGCAGCAATGGAAGTATACGCCGCGCCACTGCTGGATCAATTAGATCCCAAGAATGAAATGTTCAAAGGAAGATATTATAGAGAGGACTGCACTTTTGACCCATCACTAGGTGTATACGTCAAAGATCTCAAGCGTGCCTTGCGAAACCGTTCCAATGACAATTTGAATGAGGGAAGGGTTGTCCTGGTGGATAACAATCCCATGAGCTTCTTAGCCAATCCATTAAATGGAATTTTGGTGTGCAACTTTTATGACGACCCAAAGGATGATACACTACGAGCTGTTACGGATCTGCTGTTACAACTGGATAAGGAAGAGGACGTGAGACCATTTTTGAATGACAAGTTTAAACTAAAGGATGCGCTGGAGGAGGCTGTATCCGCGCCCGCTAATTCAACTTGGAATTGAAAGAGACGAAATGATTGATTCGGTGAGCTTTTCCTATATTCAATATTGTATATTATATATTATACTGCTATAAAGCAACTACGTGTACACAGGCTATCGCGCTAGCATAGCTACCTGTTTGAAGAGTGCAAAAGTATTAAATGATTGAGAAACTAGAAATTTAATAAATTCAAAATACGTTTTTAATAGTTCATGTGTGTACTATTTGTTTATGCATAAATTTGACAAGTGAAGTTTGAAGTTTCAACGCAGTTTTAGATTTCTGGCAGAAACAATTCTGGCAATCAAGTGAATGAATGGACCAAAAGATTTGTTATTAAGTTCAAACGCTATATCTAGTTACACATACGAATACTACTATGGAAAGTAAGGTCTCCAACGAAACGAGTTGGCACCAAGCTCGTCGCCTAAGCTCTCTGCAAGACTTTTGTCGATCTTGTCATGCTCGACCCCCGTGCACTCGACGGTCAAACCTACGTCAACGGCTTCCCGTATCATTTCACAAATTCTTTGGTGTGCGCTAATTTTCTCTTTTGCTTCACATATGTTTGGTTGCATCAATTCATCATATTGCTTTGAGCAGGAAGTCATAAGGGCGACACTGAGCTCGTCGATTCCCTTCATCTTTAACATTTGAAGCATCCTTCTCCGGTCTTCCACATTCGCCAGAACTAATCCGTTTGTAACGATTCGGATGGATAAATCACTGCAAGGATTTCTGGAGTGTTGGATATGTTCAGAAAGAGATAAAAGAGTGTTTAGCCGAAGAGTCGGTTCACCTTCTCCCGCAAAGACAATCGACTGTTTTTCATTTGTACTCGTAGACTGTAAATACTGTTGTATTTCTTGACGGAGACTATCGGCTATTGGGGAAGACTCTTTATCATCTGATAATGCATCATTCTGAGCGCTTCTTGTTTGGTGAATGATCGGGTACACAGGAGGTGGTAATATGCTCTTTCCTTTTACATCATCAAAGAGATGCTGAGAAACTAGTTGCTTCTCTTTCCCATCGTAGCAGTCATCACGATAATGTTCATCCCGATAATGTCCATATTCTATTTCAGCCTTCCGCACTCGAAGGAGAGACGATATTACGGTATTTGGTAGAAGAAAATTGGGCCCTCTAGTTTGTGGCAGAGTTATTGAATTGCATCTTGCTGTGAGAGGGATATAGAGCGAATTTCCCAGCATGTAAGAGAAGGTGTTCAAAGGAGGCTTCATCATCTTTGAATGAATCTGCGGACTTCCAGAGGTACGCGGTGTAGCGGTGCCGATACCAAGTTACAGTCAGATAATCATACAAGTACTGTACAAGGAGTATTGACAGCATAGTTATTTATTAAGAAGCGTAGACCTAATAAAAGGAAAGTTTCAAAAAGATATCAGCTGTAAGCTTGGATGGTGGAAAAGCAAAAATATGACTCGAGTGGGATTTGAACCCACGCTAATGAAAACAACGGCCTTAACGTTGCGCCTTAGACCGCTCGGCCATCGAGTCATTCTGTTGGGATAAAGAGCTGTATCTAAAATCATATTGCTAAAATAATGGAGAGCATTTTTGAGAATGTTTTGCACCCAAAAAAAGCATTTGGTGTCGTCAAATCAATTATAAAACGACGACGACAACAACACCAAACCTCATTACAGACATTGCACATCAAAACGACGGGTTGTAACCATGACGACCATTGCCGCTTGGGACGATGAATACGCCCGTATATCCCGTGCAGCGTCCCAGCTCCGCACCACACCCCAAAACGGGTACAACCAACAAAATCCCACCGCGAGAAACCATCAAAAACGTTCGGTTCAAAGCGGCCTAGCACGACTCAAGTCCAGCTTGATGACAATGAGAAATAGCGGTTTGGTAAACTCCGCGGATGTCCAAAGAAGAATTGGTCTCATTGATAACTTGGAACAACAGGTTGGGGGCTCCCGCTCAGGTTTGGGTGGAGGTGGAGGTGGAGGTGGTACCGCAGATTTGTTGGGGATGGGAGGTGCCGGAGGTGGTCAAAGGCAGAGTTTGGCAGCGCAAGCGCTGAGGCACCAAGATGATATGATTGATGAACTTGCTTCGGGCGTATCGAGACTGAAAGATCAGACGTTGCTAGTGAACGATGAAGCAAATATGCAAAACCGAATGTTGGGCGATATGGATACAGACGTGGAGATGGCTAGGACCGGGTTAGAAGCGGAGACGCTGAGAGCGATGAAGTTGAAAGAAGATCAGAGCGTATGGCGGTTGTATATGATTATTGCTGGATTGAGTATTTTGCTTTTTATGTTAATTATGAGTGGGTTGGGATGAGCAATTGATCCCTGTTGATCCACGATAACTGGAATGGAAACTTAGAAAAAGTATATATTGAAAATAATACTAAAACTTGTATTTGTTGAATAACTACGTGTAGTATGTACTATTCTATTTATGCCGGTATCTATCTTGAAGAAATCCGCCATGCTTTTCTCATTTGCATAGTTCACGGGAACTTAATAGCTGTATCGTCAAATTTCGCATTGCCATTACACATCAAGAAGTACAAAAAGATGAAACGGTGCAACAATACCGGTACGTAAAAGAGTTTGTAACATTTTGAACCCGATTATGTACACGGTACGTGTATGTATGTATTTAATTTTATTATAAGTTATGAATTCAAAGATGGGGTAAAATTTTATCAAGATAGTCTAGCTTCGTGGTTTTTGTGAAGGTGAATTTATTTAATGCATCTCACTAAATCACAAAGTTCTGTTGGGTGCGTGTTGCGCCGTTGCCCTCTTCTTCAGGGTTGCTGCAAGGTGGATTTGTGATTGTGGGTGTGGTTGTGAAATGCAGAGATGAAGATTTCATCTGAGGGCCGGAAAATGCTGAGGATTGTGCCTCTTGTGGAGGGATGAGGAAATCGGCGGTTTCACGGACTGGGTTATCTTCAGGTATAGAGGCTGGAGACACAACACGGACTTTCTTTTGTCGTCTCCGGTGCAACTTGGCTTCAGTTCTTTCTTTTGATTCTAACAATCTCTTGTTGAGCTGTATGAGCTCTTCTTCCAGCTTATTCTTATCGACAATTTCATCTTTGAGTTGATCTATACTTTTTAGCCCGTCAGAGAACTCTAACCGATCGTTGAAGGACATTGGATCTTCATCTTGCGTCCAGAATACGAGGCTTTCGTCTCTGCTATCGTAAACACGGTGAAGTCCAGTGTAGTATCCAAGTGGGTCCTGACGTTGGTAAAATGCCTGTAATGAGTTTAGTTCTGAGCCTGTATCAACAAGGTCGTGGTCACGTCTTGTCGTCTCGATTGATTGTGGAATGTATACGTTGGAATGAAGTCCCTTGAATTCCCTGCGTACAACGCGTTGGATCGTAGCAAATTCGATGATACTAGATCTAACAGAGGGATTTTGTTTATGAACAAGACCAAGACTGCCTTCATTCCATTCTTTTGGAATTGCAGAAGTATTCAGGCCAAGTAAACGGGCAAGACCATTGAGCCCATCGTTGGCTGTTGCAATCATGACAGCAATATTTATAAATGGAAGTAGGAACTCTTCGAGCTCATTTTCTTCCTTTTGTATCTTGATTGGGTACGTGCCGTCTGTGTGGAATGAAATGCTTAAAGCATCAAATGCCAATGATGGACATCCCCGATGTTCATCAATGATATACATGAACTGATCTTCGTAGCACTCTAATAATGATACCACTTCTTCGTGAATGAGCATTGCGGCAGCCTTCATCGGATCGCGAATAAAAGCGCGGGCGTGAGAGATGTTCATTTCCTCATCAAGCATTTCAATGCAAATGGCTTCAAAAGCTTTGGTGTGGTTGACAGCTGAGACGATTTCTTCTGCGATAGTCTCAGACCCTTCTTCCCGGGCACGCTGGATCCAATTGATGATCTTTGCTTTAAACTCTTTTCCTTTTTCTTCGGCAAGATTTTCCTTGACGCGAAGCCAAAAATAAAGTTTTGCAGTCAATGTATTGATATTAAGCAGATGCTTACCAATCTTCTCTGCTTTCGCCAAGTTACGAGAGTCCATCGGAGCTTCATAAATATGGCGAGTATCGTTCCACTCCAATTTATACGGCAAGATGATAAAACCCGTAGGAACCTTAATTTCGTCCAATCTTGCAAATACAATTTTGCAAATCTTCTCCATAGAAATATGATTGAAATGCGGTGCAGACTCCTGGCTTGTTGGAGAAGGGATATTTGCTGTAGGAAGTAGTATAGACTCCATCTCGTCGGAGGGAGAGGAGAAGGCTTCTGAAGATGCATCTTCACTGGATGATTCCCCAATCAAAAGTTGGTCATCGCAGTCTTCGAGAATCTTTCGAGCAGCTGGACTAGACCATGGACCGAAAAAAGGGTGTCTCAAAACCGCAGTCATCGAAGGCATTCTTTCCTCTTTCCTGGTAAGAATCTTAAGGAGCAAATCTTGTGCGATTGGATTTTTAATTGCCGATTTAATTTTGAACTTGGCAAAATCGCTATTCCAATTATGTAGCTGTTCGTAGGCCTTTGTACCTTGCAAGTCTCCATCAAGCGTTTGGTGGAACAAGGTACTGCGGCTGCATAAGGAAAACAGTAGGACTCCAAAACCCCAAACATCAATCTGATTTGACGATTGTACGATATCGTAGGGTAACTCGACTTTGCTTTTCCTAGTATTTTCCATGTCGTTATAAAACTTCACGACGTAAGCGCATTTTCCATCAGGAGACAATCGGGGGCGTATTCGTGACCAAAGAATTTGATTCGTCTTGAGACGTGTCCACACTGCCGTGAAGTCCTGAAAGGTTTGACAACTAGAGAGTGAAATAGGAAGGTCGTCTGTGGATATACTATCAAGAGCTTCGGATACTTTATCTCGCCAGCAGTCTTCAGGATTGTCTACCTTAGGATTCAAGGACGACCGTATGTTTGCACTAGAACTTGATCGGCTGGACTTTAAGACCTCTATTTGATCTTGCAAGGACTTGATAGCCCGTGATATTGCCCGGATGTCGTCTGGATTTAAAAGGTCCAAATCAATTGCATCGTCGTGCACATGACCCCAATATATTTCGTGCTTTTGCAAGTCAATTGAATTTTCGGAGAGGTCGATCTTCCCAATGACTTCTGGAGGCAACATCGAAGAAGCAACTTTCTGAGAAATACCAGCTATCTTGTCACTCAGGATCGTCGAAGACCACTCCCCTTCTCCACTCAGCGTTGCACTCTCGAGATCGATTATTGCCACGTGAGAACCAAGCTTCACAATATTGGATAAGGTCAAGTTCCCGTGAATAACGTCTATCAAAGAGTTGGGGAGAAAATCAGTAAATTGAAGGACGAATGTTACGGTGGAACGTTTTGAAACAACTTACGGCGAGTATGCATTTCTTTTATAGCGTTGCCAACCTTTAATGCAAGGTCACGAACTTCCCAAATCTCCAACTCTTCGTGAATAGTCATATCATTCAAATCTCTATCACCTCGTGGTAAAACTAGAGCATAACTGAAGGACGAAAAATCATATCCAAATTCATTCATTTCTTTCAGATCTGTGGCGAAAAAGTTATCCTTTCTTTCAGAAAATACCCAACTGTTCTTCGGCATTATTTCATCAACGCTTTCAACTTCGTCATCTTCAGCTCGATCAATATCGTAATCCTCTATGACAGGGAATACATACCAATCGGATTTGGACAGATTAAGTCTTGCCCTTGAAACCTTTTCTCTCAAAAATTGTCTTCTGTGCTTCATGAACTTTATGACAACATCACGTACACCGTTGCGGTCAACATTGTGAGCACTACAAAACTCCCGAAAAACGTCTAGCGTCAAATCTCCTTTTCCTTCACTGGCTCGAGATTCATCATCTCCAATCCCATTTGATTTCGACACGAGGAGGTCAAATTCTTGCCGTGCGAAGTCTTCATCAAGACCAATTTTCATTGCAAAATCAACAAAGTGCAGTAACGTATCATCACCACATGATAATACATGGACGATGCTACCTCCTGTGACCGAATCCAAGTCATCGAAATCCAAGGCATCGATATCAGAAAGTTGTTCTTCTTGCTTGAATGTTGAAAGGAGTTTCTTATACGAATCAGCTGCACCATAATCTTTCGCTTTCACCACGACACTTTCGTGGGATTTGTGCAAAACGAAATTATTCTCATCAAATGTGAATCTTCCAACAAAAAGAACTCTGATCGTTATGAGTTTTTTACATTTCTCGGTAGCACAATCGGACAGGACCTGATGGGGAGGAGATGAGAAAGGATTGGTGACAGATGCAAGTAGCTTCACCGCAGGTATAGATAGACTCTTTAAAATACTTCCGACTTCATCGGCATAATGATCGTTCAAATCATCCGAATTCTGATACGTGCAGAAGAAACACCAAGCTAGCCGGGTCATTGTAGACATTTTCATCTCTCCATAAACTTTTCTTTGCTCAACACAATCACATGCTTCACGCCTTATCAAATTACGCAGCCGTCTGATTCGATTTTTGTCCTGTCGATGAAGACCAGGTGTTAAAGGGTAGTGTACAAAAATCAAGTCTGAACGCAAGTTGAAATCTGCTTCTTCTAAATCATAATTGGCTGCCTCGTTAGATAGTCTTTGTATAGACTCTTCGCCCAAAGTTCTAGTACTGCTCTGCGATTTGGTTGGTGAAGGTTGTAGCTTTTCTGCTCGATTACTTTCAAATACATCAATAGGATACTCATCTTCAGACGATTCTGATCGTCGCCCAGGGATCGATGCAGCAGCTCCAAAAGCTGATAATAATCTTTCAAGAACTTCATAAGAACAGTTGTATTGTGCAGCAATGTGCAATGGCAGTTGCAAACCCTGACCTCCACTGATACTGCAAATTGTCTCAGAGTCCATGATGGGTCGGAGGAGCATTTCCACCGACGCGGTTGTGGCATTTCCACTTCGAACCAAAAAATGCACAGGAAGGTCACCATCTCTTGTCTGTCGATAGCACCCATCGGGATAGGCATCTGTCAAGAGTTCCAAAATAGCATTGCTTGCACCAATTTCGGCTGCGATGTGCAAAGGAACTTTGTAGTCACGATCTTTTAATTTCGTTGCATTCTCCCCAGGAGTCTGAAGCAAAAGTTTCACTGTGCCCAAAGTTGGTGCCTCATTCTTGGACATCATAAAAACTGCGTGCAGTGGGGTTCTTCCTGCCGAATCTGTTTCCAACAAGAGAGATGGATTCGAGGCAATAAAGGCCTCGAGAACATCTGTAGAAACTTTATTTCTCAATGCAAAATGTAGTAGAAAGCTACTTGTGATATCAGAGAATCCATACCTCTCATCAATCAGAGTTGTTATTTGGGTGGCAAGTGGCGAGTGCAAATATTCGGGTTTGCTTGTCAAAAGCACTTGCAAAGGTGTTCTTTTGTGCCGATCCAAGCAGTAGACCACCTGGTACACGATGCGGTTAGAGCTTTTGTGTGGGCAATGAAAGATTAACATGAAAAAAGGCCCAATTAATGCGCTTACCTGTCGAGCTCTTGCATTTGAAATAGATACGCGACCTCCTTTCCCAGAACCATAAACTCGAAGGCTATATGATCTCCCTGGTTTAAATTCGAAAGAAAGTTGGACTTCACAGCCAGATAAATTCAGATATTGGGAATGCACCAATCTTTTCTGATGTTGCGCTTCGATGGTGGCTTCTCTCTCATCTGCATAAGTGACGTCTTCACTTGTCACCAATAAACCACCAATCCTATTCTCACTCGATGAATTATTTTCCTTTGCATCAGTTGAAGCCAATTCACTCACTTCAAGGTAGTAAGTTATGAAGACAGTATGAGTACTTTGCAACAGCATCAATTTTGAATCTAAATGTTGCCAACATTCAGTTTGTTGCGGCTCGAGTAATTCGTCTCGACCTGGTAGATTCCAAGTACGCCCAGTTTCCTTCAATTTTACTTCTGGAAATAGTCGGACACCGGCTTTCACAGTTCTGCGACAGGTGTTACTGAAGGCCAGAGCGCTATTTGCGTCCAGGTACTCGCATAAGGTGTGCACGAAGTTTCTTTCTTCACTTTCGTTGAGAACTAGTATAGCATTCATTGTCATATTAGGATCCCTGGCCCCAGCATATTGTATGATAGTCTTCCCCTGAATCAAGCAAGGAACGTCCTTAAGAGTTTCAAGATCTTGTTCCAGCGAGATCCCTAAATCGTTGGCAATGTGCGAAATAAAACTCAATTTAAGGAGTGCTTGCTCAGGACATCCCGTAATGATCCTTCCAACACTCCCTTGAAATTCTCGACTGACTTCATCGTCGGTAGAATTAATTCCACGATAGAGCCAAAGCCAAACGTATCTCGCAACCAAGCTGAAAGTATCCGAAGAAGAATCCAATGCTTCGTACCTAATCAGCTGTTCTAGCCGTTGGAGTCGCTTAAGGTCTTTGCGAAAAGGAACTTTTTGAAAAACCTTATCGTTCTTTTTGCTTTCTCGAAAGATGGAAGGCACTGCATCCGGATAGAATGCAAATAGTAAATCGCTTCTATCCTCAAAACTTTTCAATACCCCTTTTGATTTCTCATATACGTTTTTATCAACTGAGAGTCCATTCGCATCTTCAAAATCAGCAATTACATTATCTGCAGCTTGACTTGCTTCGATTGCAGCGCGCCCTTTCTGAAATGACTCAATGGGGAAAATCTCAGGCGATTTGAATGCATCCTCCACAGCACTTAGGCTGCTACAGGAGGATGCAATCATCGACTTAGAAATTGGCTGAGGGGTTGCAGGACCTTCTGGATTCTGTAAACAAAACGCTTTCAAGATTTCAAACGAGGCGCCATGCTCTGCGGCGATATGGATTGGAAGGTTCACATTTCTAGAACCCGTCAATCGCATCGCCAAATTGATTGCTGCACTGTGATCAACATAATCACCATTATCATCACTATTATTGGCAATTTTCTCGAATGTCAAACAGAGAGGTTCCAGGAGAGCTTCAACTTGATCAAGAGTAGTAACATCAAATGTCTTGCTCTTCTTCAGTCTGAAAACACCACTACCACCGCGCCAACTTCCCTGCCGCACCAGGAGTCCATCCATATCTTCCCTAGCAGTGTCTTCCGCATGATATTGTAACACGTGTATTGGTAAATCCCCACTGGTAGTTGCAGTCATAGCAGCTGTTGGATAAATAGAAATTAACAGACGCAATATATCTGCCGAAGCTCCCTTGGATGCAGCAAGATGGAGGGGCAGGTAAGAGTTCGTATCCTGCGTGGCTAAAGCTTTCGAAGCAAAGCTTTTCAATCCTTTTGAGGAATCACCCTCAAAGTTTTCCGATCCCGAAGAAGCCATTTCTTCTTCATCGGTCTCAGAATGAAGACCCAGTAAAATTCTTAACGTTCCCAAACTAGGCAGGTCTTCATTATCAAAAATGCAGTGCAGGGGCGTTTGTCCCCATTGATTCTGCATATTAATGACTTCTGGACCAAACTCCAGCAGTAGTTCCAGAACTTTCCTCAACTCAAACTTCTCCTGTTCCTCCTCAACGCCCGCCTTCCACGAACACACGAAATGCAATGGGTACGTCCCACTCCTATCCGCAGTCTTGACGCTCTGCGGACAACTAGCAAGCAGTAATTGGATTATATCAGGCGGAGCTCGTGCGCAGCTCAGCATAAGCGGAGTCCACGCATGCGGACCTTCGCATGTAAGGAGTAGTTTCACTATAGAATTGTCTGAGGAGCTTTGAAGAGTATGGAGGTATTGCGCTAGTTGGTCCCACTCAGCACTCTCAGCAAGCTTGTGAAGCACACTCGTGAATTGCGGTGGTGTTGATGTCATAGTGCTGCCAAGGAATCTAATTAAATCAGAGCTGGAACGTCAATGCTTATTCAATCCTGATCGCAATTTTATAGTTTCCATCCAAGCAAGCTGCTGCCAATGATTGGTATAGATTTCAAGTTTATAGGAAAGGTCCCGGAAATTAGCAGAAATCGCACCTTCAGTTGTTGCTGTTCGATCTACGACACAGAGAACGTTTCTGAAGTATCCCGGATCGTTCCTCGCGGAGTATTCTTTTTGGAAAAATGTGAAATACCAAATCACCCCTGGTACAGTACGTGGTGTGTAGTAGAAGTGAGTTCAAATGGAATGAATGAATCAGAACCCTGTACGTTGAAAAAGCTCTTTTGAATTCCCGTGTTTGCTGCGAATGTAAACCAAAATGCCTGCACAATGCCTTGCTCAATCTTGACGGGGTACTGGCTATATTTTTTGAAGATGATTTGTGGCCAAATTGCTCCACTGGTGGGAACACGGGATGTCTACACTTGCTAAATGTGTAGTTTGTATGAATGAAAACCGCTGGCCATAACAAAAATGACCGTCAGTTTCGATAAATTTAGACCAAAGTGCGAATCTATCGCTAACTTTTGTGAGCAATCATTTGTGCCAACAGACTAACTACCCGGCCGGGTCTGAACTCTGAAATGAACCTGGAGATTGTTTTTGTACCCAGCCATCCTACAGTACGAAGCGGAGCATAGCATAGCTAGCACACATAGCATAGCATAGCATGTATCAATTACCTTGTTGGATTGGGATGATCTTGTGACCGCTTCAACTAAAATGGTGTTCCTTCCTAAGAAGGTCATTGCAACGGATGAATCAATCCTGTCGCTGAAATCATACGAACATTATTGAGTTTGAAAAGCGCCAGTGATATGATACTTGCTTGCATGTGTTGGGGCATGATACAAGACAAGAGGATGATATATCTCCTCTACAGTACGCTGCCGACGACACTTTTCATTTTCACACTCGGTTAAGATGAACTATGAGTCGGACATACATGCGGATGCAAGAAATGAACGATTGCGGATAAGATGGAATTGCTCTGCGCTTCTGACGACGACATATGCTCGGAAAGTGGTATAAGTTGGGGCACGAGGATGCAAGAAATGAACAAATGAGGGCAAGATGATTCTGCTTTACACCTTCAGTTTGTCCTCTTTCTTTGAATGGTAGAGTTGCTCAAATCTTATCT
>Ga0115005_10002561_pt1 | contig 14486 bp, 16 predicted proteins | sample ArcOceMetagenome_FD_87163 | JGI IMG/M metagenome (GOLD analysis project Ga0115005, IMG submission 87163) | Marine eukaryotic phytoplankton communities from Arctic Ocean - Arctic Ocean - Greenland ARC118M Metagenome | ecosystem: Environmental > Aquatic > Marine > Oceanic | place: Arctic Ocean... | reverse complement strand
GGAACAAAGGAAAAGAATGTCGTTTCGACTGCGGTTTCGTCATCTTCGTCGGGGACTTTGGCGGCAGGGACGCAGCCCATTACTAATTTTTTCATGAACCATAACAAACCAAAGGCCAAAGGAGGCGTCAGAGGGACGACGACGGCGAGCAGCAACGCCAATATCCATAGCAGTAGTACTTCTGCCTTGTCCGTCAAAGTGGAGGAGAACGCTGCTGCTTCCAATCTCTATCATGGAAACAATGCCATATCTTCTTCTCAGCCACAAAGAATCAACAAAGCATCTATTTCAAATGATCCAGCCACGGTGCAAGAAATGGAACGTCTCAGAGAAATCATTGCACAACTTACAGAATCACTTGATGAAAAATCATCTCAACTCAAAGCCGTATCGAACAATCAGACCATTATCCATTCTCAATTGAAAAAGGCACTGCACCAACGTGAAGAGGAGATGGAATCTCTAGAGGAGGAAATGAAGCGGAAAAATGGGATTGTACGGGATGCACTGGAGGAGCTGATTCGGAAAGACTCCATGAGGGAACAGGAGGATTTGAGACATAAACTAGCCAGTGATGGTGCGAGATTAGGACGATGGGTTTATAACTGGGTTGGGATGAGGAGGGAAACACTTTGGGAGGATGGGAGTGCTGTCAAGGTCTGTGAAGCGAAGAGGAGGGAAATCAAGGCGAAAAGAGATCGTTTGGTGCAAAGGTTGAACAAGGAATCGAAGGGAATGGAGAAGGTGGATAATTTGGAGAGAGAGGAGTTTAATCAGTCGATTAGGATTCAGTTAGGGGAATTGAATATGCAGGAGATGGAGCTCAAGCGAAAAGAGGATTCGCTGTATTTGGAAAAGAATGCACATAAGCTTGCACTCAAGCAGGTGGCAAATGAGGATTATAGTCAATTCAAGTTGAGGCCAAAGGTGAGTGTTGATGGAATTCGAATTTTATTTGAGAGTTTTTTCGTTTGGATCGAATTGATGCTGACAGATCTTCTCTTGCTCAAATAATTAGCTGAATGGTCGTTATGTGCTCATGTCACAACTTGGAAAAGGGGGGTTCTCCGAAGTTTGGCGTGCGTTTGATTTGGACGATGTTCGTGAGGTCGCTGTGAAAATTCATCAATTGGATACTCGATGGTCAGAGGCAAAGATAGAAAATTATACGAAACACGTCGCCCGAGAGTACGAAATCCACAGAGACGTTCGTCATCCTCGCATAGTCTCGCTGTACGATGTTTTTGAGATTGACGATAACTCATTTGCGACGGTGTTGGAGTGCTGTAAGGGAACTGACCTGGACACGCTTTTGAAGGAGAGGAAAAGACTACCGGAACTTCACGCAAGAGCAATTCTGCTGCAAATATTAACTGGAATGAGATACCTCAGCACACCCTCCAAGAGTGATAATCGAGCGGGGATTATCCACTACGATTTAAAACCTGGAAACATTCTTTTTGATGAATTTGGAGATGCCAAAATTACAGACTTTGGACTTAGCAAGATTATGGATTCGCCAGACCCTTCCGACAGTATGGAACTGACGAGCCAGGGCGCTGGAACCTATTGGTATTTGCCACCTGAATGTTTCATCACAACGGAGAGTGTACGAATCACCAACAAAGTCGACGTTTGGTCAATCGGGGTGATATTTTACCAAATGTTGTACGGGAGAAGACCCTTTGGAGATGGGCAGTCTCAGGAAGGTGTCCTTGCCAATAATGTCATGCTCAATGCCAGGGAAGTTCCATTTCCTGATTCACCTAAAATTTCTGATGCAGCGAAGGCTTTCCTGTGTCAGTGCTTGATGTATGAGCAGGCACTTAGACCAAATATTGCAGAACTGTGCAAAAGTCCGTACGTGAGTGGTATTAGCCAAAGGACCGGTACCCTCCGAACAAACCACACCAGTATTTAAATAAGTTTAGAAGTTGTAACTTTTCATTTGCATGTAGTGAACACATCGATCGATGCATCCTTGCTTGCATTACTTATTATTAAGAGTGATTGAACTTTGAAAGACTGTACTTTTCCTCGCGATACAACTCCTATTCCGATCCTTTGACTTCTTCGTGCAATTAATTACACAGGTGGTATGATTAATAAAGTTGCGGTTTTTTCTTTTATTGCTTTATGTAGTTTTATTGACTTATCAATAACCGCAAATAGAAGCATCCTTGAACGTGCATTAGATTATTATTTTAAAGAGTGATCATTCATAATTACAAAACTTGGCGATGATGGATGAGCACCAACCAACTACTGCTCATTGATCCCCTCTATTCCTGGTCAACAGCTCCTAATCTCTCCTTTACTTGCTTCAACTGTACTTCTGGAGATAAGTATCCTCTCTTATCATAGTCAGTATAATATTGCATGAGCTGGGGTGGTGGCCTGGCACGCTTAGGAATTACTTCAAACTTATGAGGTTTCAACAAAGCCCTCAAAGCTAGACGATTGTAGTGAACCGTGGCAATTTCACCTCCAACCTTTTCAATCGCTTCAATTGCACCTTGGCTCGCACGTGATATTTCAATTTTAATGGGAGTCCTCAACCTCTCCTTCCCCTTTGCCAACAACTTCACACCAAACTTGACAGTGCTGCATGTTGTAACTCCTGCATCGACCAAATCCTTCATTGTAAATGGTTCATCCGAAGGAACAAGTCTTCCCATGTCAATATAATCTTGCAAAGTTCCAACATTAACTGGTACCATTGGCTCTGCGTGGTTGTTCGTGAATCCACGTTTGGGGATCCTCTTGATGAAGGTAGTCTGACCTCCCTCAAAGAAAGGGGAGACGCCACCACCAGATCTTGACTTTTGTCCTTTATGTCCTCTACCGCAAGTCTTTCCCTTGGACGAACCAATTCCTCTTCCAACACGTCGACTTTTTTTTATAGCTCCTTCGTTGTCGCGTAGGGTATTTAGTCCAAGAAATGTAACGACTTCGCGTTGGTCCGTGCTGACGCTGGATAGGTGTCGGATTGATAGATTTTTCATTGCATTTGTGAGGGTCGCTGCTGGCGCAACCTTGAGTATGCTACGGATTGCTAGCATTTTAAAATGTAAATGATGCACAGAGGGCAATACAGTTTATGAATCGTTGGTAAAGACTAGTCGCTACCGGTAGTAGGTGAGCAGCAGTAACGTGTTAGTTTCAATGCAAGTAGTTGCAAGCAAATCGAAAATCTCCAAGAGTTTTTGCGGTGAAAAGAAGAGGTTGCCATCCACCCCATAACCCATATTCTACCAGACCAAAAGGGATAAATATCCAATCCTATTATTACTGCTTTGAAATCGAAACAGCTCTGCATTTCGACAACAAATAATGTGGAATGAATTGTTGACAGACATACCTTGTTGGTATATGGAATGAATGGTAATACCTTGGCAATACAAGTAAATTATGATAATTATTCAGCATGTCACTCCTGTAGTTCATAATTACAATAAGGATTTTCTTTTGAACAAGATACATTCCTCACTGAACTTCTTCTGCAGGCGTTTTCTAAAGTTGATAACCACCAATCTTTTTGCTAAATTGCAAAGGATCAAAATTCTCCATCTGAACATAACCAGAGATCCACCATTCAGGATGTTTCCCCCAAACCTTGTGCTTATTCTTCTTCTCATTCTTCACAAAACTGGGATACAATTGCTTATGATAAGAATAAGATATCTGCCAAGTACTATCAAAATCTACATCATCTGCCCATTTTAAAGGACACCCATCTTCTGGACCACACCCAAATTTACGCGCCAGGCGCGGTATATCCTCATGCTTCCAACTAATCAATGCCACCTTCCCACACATATCACCCGACCTCAGCAATTGGAAAATATCTTCCGCAAATTTTTTCTCATCCTTCAATCCATATTTCGTATCAATACTAACACCAGTCTTTTCACTTAGCGGCTGGAGCGTTTCCACCTCTCTAAAATTCTGCACGAATTCATTATTCCTATCCCCAGGCGCTGTGGCGAACAGATAACTAGGAGCAGGCCACCTCGCCTCCGCATCATTTCCAAATAATGTCGCAATGTATTTTGCTCGTTCGAAACCAACGGCATTGCAGTGCTCCCGAATGGATCCTTTTTCACAATGGCGAAGTATGACTACTGTTGCTTGACATCCATCAGGTGGGGGATCTTTGGGCTTGCCTATTCCTAGACTTTGTGCTGCTGATGCCCCCAAGATGTAATTTTCGCCTTTTTCTGCTGCCATGGAGGGATTGTAGAGGTTTAACTCAAATGCTTCTTTAGCCTTTTTCTGTGCATGGCGTTTATGGTGGTTGGTTGATGTTAATGCTGGTAGATCCACCAGTGTTGGTAGGTCGTTCACGAAGGTATTAGTTTCGTTATTTTGGTTCATAACTTGACCATCAATGTTGATAGAAGTGTTTCTTCGGTATTGGATTGATGAGATTGAGTGCCCTGCCAAACCCGCTAACAGCATTGAAGCGGAGAAGAGGACAACCAGTCTCTTATGTATGTATGAATCTATTTTATTTTTCATAGAAACTGTAGAACCAGCAGGTGATTCTATTCCAATGTGCTCGTGGCTTCTGGATGACATGGCTTCATCTATATCACCGCCGGTAAAAAGAAGAGGCGATTGTTCGTTTTGATATGTCATTGTCAGTTGATTAGAAGTTGTCACGCATAGACAATTATGAATCATTGCAATAGGTGGGAGGATGATGAATGATGATGTGTCTGTTGTTTTCATCTTTTTGAAGAATGAATCTCCGGCGCGTAAGATTGAATCTCGCGACGGGGCCGGGGGGGGGGGCAATGACATCACGTGGTGGTGAATGGTCACTACTGAAAGAAAATGGACGTGTTTGTAAAATAATGAAATTAAAATGTCTTTAGTTATTTTCCTGTTCTGATTGGTTCGTTCTACGTACTTGTAACGTGTTTTCGTTAGAAGTGTTCAGCGAACCCGGATAATTGAACTCGCGACTGACAGGCAGGCCGGGAAAGACCATCATGGCGCGCCCCATTTTCTCCGAAACTCTGTCATCTCCTCTTTCTTTCTCAGTCAAGAAGGCCTTCACAAATACCACAAGAAAGGTCTGCATCAGTCTGCATGATGGTAAACAAAGCAAAGCAGAACCAATGCTTGTTTAAAACACAATTCACAAATTGATACAATGCTTGTTGCTTTAGCATTATTGCTAGCTGGGATTTTGCACGATGGAACCCTTGCTCAGAGCATACGTGTGCATCATCATCATGACTCTGCTACGTCCACATATGCGAACCCCCAAAATCACCAGGAAATGCCTGGATTGTTTGCTTTCCCAATTGAAGAGGAAGCATCAAGAAAGCTTGGAACATTGACTTCTTTTATCCAGAAATTAGAACACAAATCTGAATCTGGCTGTGTATGCTCGGACAAAGGTACCTCCACTTCCAAAGAAACTCCCAAGGCCAAGGAGGAGGAAGAAGTACACGTATACGACCAGTGGTACTTATGGTCCAATCTCATTATGTGCCTCTTCTGCGTCGGATGTGTTGCCGTCATATCAGCTTTATTCTTAGGATTGCTCACTCTCGATCCCCTTGATTTGCAAATCATCCTGAAAGTCAGTATCAGCGAAGATGAAAAGAAGCATGCTGCTGCACTGTTGCCAATCGTCGAACAACATCATCTCGTCCTCGTCACACTCTTGCTCATGAATGGAATTGCGTACGAAACGCTGCCCATATTTATGGACAAACTTGTCCCTGAATTCGTGGCTATTTTGCTAAGTGTCACACTCGTTTTGTTCTTTGGTGAAATAATCCCATCGGCGTACTTTACTGGTCCCGACCAATTGGAACTTGCTACCAAATTGGCACCCGTGATGAAAGTATCATTGATTTTATTTTACCCCGTTGCATTTCCATTGTCGAAAGTTCTGGATCATATTGTTCATGAAGGAGGAGAAGCACCTTCTTCTGCGAATAGGTATAGTCGCGACGAGTTGTCGGCGTTGATTCGTATTCAATATGAAGATCGCATGAAGCTGAAACATACCAGAGGAAAGGGGAAGAAATTAATTGTTCCCAAGCCGTCGGTCCAAGTGCTAGCGCCTCCTGACTCTTCCTGGAGGGCTTTGAAAAGGGAGATGATGGAAGCCGTGGATGCGCGTAATGCGGATGATGTTGAAGTGGATGAAACTGTGCCTGATGCACAGGAGCAGATGAATCCTCCTCTTCGTCATGACGAAGTGAATATGGTGGAAGGTACGTGTTCTGTAAGCATTTCTCTGTGAGAGTGATTGTGTCTTGGATTGTTATCTTTTCTTAAGACTCAATTTAGAAATCGATCCAAAATCACAATTATATGACAGGAGCACTTCAACTCAAGACAAAGGTTGCATTCGATGTGTACACGCCACTTCGAAAAGTGTATGCTCTGCCTTCAAATACAATCCTGAACAAACGAACAGTGGTTTCAATATATGCAAATGGGTATAGCCGCGTTCCAATTTACGAGGAGCGACCAACGGAAGGTGACCTTCCAGACCATTCGGGCATATTAGGTATCCTGATGACAAGACAGCTCATTGTCGTTGACTGGGATCATGAAAGAGATGTCGATACTTTGACCATCAGTAAAGCTCCTTGTGTATCACCGCGTATTGATTTGTTGAGCCTAACCAACCTATTTCAAACGGGGGGTAGTCACATAGCTTTAGTATGTGCTCAGCCTGATATCGCGAATAAAGCACTGGACAGCGATTTGGCCATCCCTGTTGAAGCTGGATGCATGGGAATTGTAACACTTGAAGGTAAGTGCAGTCATAACATATCATAGATTGACAAAGGATCTTCTTGGACAAACTCATTTTTGTTCTCACGTTAATATCATTCCAATCTTAAATCTGTTTCAAGATGTGTTGGAAGAATTGCTACAAGATGATGTCCATGATGAGCTGGATGTGAAGGATCGAGACAGGGCAGCACTCAGACTTACCAAGTGGGCTTCACATAGGCTAATTGTCCGTCGCAAAAACGCATCAATGAGAAATAGAGATGAAAGCCTTGGTAAATCCCCCCCGAAGGAGAGGAGGAGCGGCATTGGGGTGGATATTGAACAAGGATTTTCAAATGAAGAATCGCCGCTTTTGAAAAATAAAAACATCTATTTTAAATAATAAATATGAATATATCAGGGGCACACGTACTACATTGACGGTAAATAATGTTGGCGTTTGGTCAAAGCTTTGGAATAGAAGCAGTGTGCGTAATTGATGGTTCAAATGGGCTTGCGAGGAGGAGCTTGCATTGCTTTGATGAAGTCCTGGAAGTTCAAGTGTTTAAATTCAAAACGGTCGGTTGTTGGGGCTCCTAACCTCAAATCAAAGCTGGAAAAATTAAGGCAGGTGAAATGTGAAAGAGTTCGGTTCGGGTCACAGCAGACAGCAGACAGCAGCACCAGTCTGATACTACATACTGATACACCCATGCACCATTACAAGTTACAACTGATTGTACTATCGATTACCCAACTCTGCCCTTTCAAATGACAGACGGATATTGGAGCCCCCATACATCAAGCATCGAGTTTTGTAAGTTTGGGATAGATGCTTGTTTCTTGTACTTCGTTTTTCGATTGATGGTGAATGATGAATGACGACAACTAGTAGTCTCTACTAGTAGCAGCATGATATATCTTTACTAAAAGCAGAATTCTCACCACATAACTCAACTCTGCATGCTCTTGGTACGCGTCTGCAGGTGAACAAAATTATTTGCATCACAATGCAATTGTTGAATTACACAATGTGTGGTCCTCTTTGGCTGGAATCTCTCTTTTTGGTTTCGTTGGGATGACCTATGGAAATGCTACAACAGAAATTCGATATTTTCTTGCATATTTGACTCTCTTTCTAATAGGTGTCGGATCTGCAGGACTTCATGGAACCATGCACTGGGTCTTTCAGTCTAGTGATGGTGAGTCACTGAAATTTTGCACCATTTGTCATCTCTTTCTTCCATCGTCGTGCTTTCCTCCCTCAAATGTTTTCCAAATTCTCTCTTTCCATTTCTACACACAAATCACAAAACACAACCCATTCAAAAGAATTGCCAATGATTTACTTGGTAGTATTGATGAACTTCATGATTGCAGAACATGGATCACCTATGGGAAAACCAAAGTATCCCCGTCTTCCTGCATATCTCTCTTCCCTGATGGTGGTCAATACGTTGATATACTATACGTTTCAACAATTCTACTTTGTTTTTCTTGCAACGTATATCACTTTATTATGCCATGAAGTATATATGGTCTACACACTCGTGTTCAAGAAAGGTGTAGGAGGCAAAGTAACGAGGAACCTGAACTTCTGCTCTTTGTTCGTGTACCTAGCTGCATCGGTCTTTTGGATGATAGACATGTTTTACTGTGATAAATTTTCATTCAGTCACGGTATGACTTTCCACATTATTTGGCATTTTGGAGCTGGATTCGGTGCCTACCTTGGCATCGTTTCAATGGAGAATTGTAGATGCGTTGCGTTGGGCAAGCCATGTGAGCTCCGTTACATTTTCGGCATCATACCTTATATGAAACTTATCGCAACTTCAAAGTTAGAATAGTTTTTTAGTTCTTTTTTACATGAAACTTATCGCAACATCAAAGTTAGAATTTAGTTCTTTACATTTATAAAACTCATTCAGTGAGCCTCTAATATTCAATATGTAACATATAACTCCTGTTTTCTTCACCACAATACTCCACCAACATTATTCATGCTTGCTCGATTCCCAAAGAGCGTGAAGATCAGTATACAATGTATTTGAAACACAAACATCATACTTTTTAGGATCTTTTGCTTTCACCATATCGGGATCTAAACTTTGGATTGCCTTGATGCATGTTTCCCTGGCCTCCATCAAAGTAGGTTGCGCAACAGTGACACCACGTTTTCCATCCCATACCGTTTGGAGAATTTCCTTCACAAGTGTAGGAACAAATCTCCTTCCTTTGTTCTTTGTGAAAGGATCAAAGACACAAACCTCTTTCCCTGCCATGGGCACTTCATCCTTAGCCTCCATCAAATAATCCATAAACGGCCTATATTTCTCATCGAAGAAGCGGAACGCCCTTTTCCTTCCTGGAAGCAGCACCTTTGCAATATCTGCGCTCAACTTGATACGAGGAATACCATTCAACTCTGTCAACTTGAAAACACCGCCCAGCGCTGGCTGAGCTTGACAAGTAACAAGATTTGTTCCAATACCAAACATTGTAATCCCATGTCCCTTTTCCTTCATCTCAAGTAATAATGCTTCATTTATATCGCTAGATGCAACAACGTCCATCTGACGAAAGATGTCCAGATTGTATTTATCGGCAATACCGTGAAAGACTTCATGACAGTCCAAAGAAAGAGCACCTAAATCTCCACTATCAAGCCTCACACCAATCGGCTTGTATCCGCAGTCAATCAAAGCTAGAGCAACGGCGATAAAGTTCTTGATTCCACTTTCCAAAGTATCATACGTATCAATAAGGCACAAGAAGGTATTGGGAAACGCAATCGCATACGCCAGAAACGCAGCAAGTTCTCCTTCATTTGTATCCATATAATCCAGCTCCTCTCTATATTTCAACGACAGCTTCACCAAATCTATCATTTCATTTCCCTTCTTGACAACATTCGGCGAATTCTTCAAATCATCCAATGCATTAAAGCTCATGACAAAGCTATGAGCATGCGTACCTCCCACGGGTAAGTTGAGCAACTTTCCCGCTTGGACATTGGCAATTGAATCAAATCCTCCAACCATGCAATACTTGGAGGCGGAAAACGCTCCATCCGGTCCTTGGGCTCTCCTCAACCCGAATTCGACACATTTGGGGATTTTTCCGTATACTTTGATATCATTCTTTTGTCCCCTTGCAGCAATCACCATCCGTGATGCGTTCGTCGCAACGAGAGAGGGGAAGTTAATTAGGTTGAGCAGGGTAGTTTCAAGAAGTTGGGCAATGACGATTGGACCAGAGACGATGACGAGTGGTACGCGAGGAAATACGACTGAACCCATTGGAATAGATTCAATCTTGACCTCGGAACAATCTAGGTTTGAAAGGTATTCAAAGAATTCCGGTTCGCAGTGTGCCATGGAAGGTATGGTTTTGAGATAGGCAATGTCCTCCGCAGTGAATCTAAAGTTGGACACGAATTTGAGAACTTCGTCAATTCCGCAAAAGATAGTGTAAGTTCCTTTGAATGGACTCTTTCGGAAGAATAGTTCGAATACCGAATCTTCGTTGTGTCTATTTGTTTTCCAGTATCCATATGCCATTGTGAGTTGATACAAATCAGTGTGCAGGGGTGTCACTAGATTATTGACGGGTGGTGGTAGTTGAGGCTCCATGATGATGCTTTTGTAGTCAGATTCTATTGAGTTTCCTTTCACACAGCACAACGATTTTAGTAACATCAGCTGTACTATTTGTAGATCGATGAATTATAAAGTACCGTGGAGTCAGTCGAGCACACAGCACACTATTACACACGATCTTTCTAAGTAATGCAGTCGTGATAGATCGCCCAAATTCTCAAAAAATATATATTTCTAATTTAGCTTTCAGCTTTGTGAGTGTGGCCGTTGGCGCATTGCTCGTACGTCAGAAAACCAAATCATCAAATAAAGGCCTATGCTTGTAAGATATAATAAGGAAAGCAAAGTTCAAATTTCCAAATTGTTGTCCTTCTAACGGCCGACACTTCTATATTACTTATTGAAGCATGGCGAGGAAGTGAAATTGAGAGGCCAGCCATACCAATATTTTGGGACCGGGGATAATTTGTATGGGAAAACGTTCTGAAGTTCGACATTTTGGAATTTTGGAAAGAATCAAACATACCGTAACTTTGGACCAGCAAATGTCAACAATCAAGATGTCCGTGAGCCTCGAAATTTGTATGCTAATTAAAGCATGCATAAAGTTCTAAGCAGCTTCAACTTTTAGATCAACGAAGCCTAGCTACATAGTTTGAAGCAAGTTTGAAGTTTAAAACCTTGGACGTATCGTTTAATTGAAATAACGGTTCTTGTGTGATACATCCCGACATGGTAACTATAGGCTATTGATCCAATAAGCTATACACTAGCCTCATCGATTAGGGATTAGCATTTCAAATATGGAATATGACTGCATTGGAGATCTTCCAAGAACTTTGGCATTATCAATGCAATCTCGAATGCTAAAAGTTGTTCATATAATTTATAATCAATCGGATTTTATTGAAACCACGTTACCCAGGTAGAGCAGGCTGGGGTTAAGTTATGTGACTCTCTTTCTTTGTTTCTCTTCTTTCGTGTGTTTTATTAATTTTCTGTTTGTTTACGGGACTTAAAACGATGACGTGGGTGGTCCACATCTTCGCCTTCAAAGTGGAAAATTCTGTTTTTTTGGTGTCTCGTTTTTTTGTTTAGTGTGCAAGACAAACATCCTGTTGACGTCGCCACTCTCTGTGTCTCTCTGTGTCCTGTGTCTGTACCTTGAACTTTGCCACTAAACAGGGATATTGTTAGTGTTATACCTTCCGCCTGATAACCTCTCTCACTTATTAGACAAGAGGAAAAATATGAAGTCTTCTACAAATAGTTGCACAAGAAGGCAATCCATGATTGTCGTCTTTCTCACTGCGCTCTGCTGCGTCGCAACTGTTCCAAACGCCCAAGCTAGATCGCTTCCAAGAGGTCGACTACCACTTCTTTCTCCCGGTCTCAAATCTGTTCTTTCACGAGGAAGAGGAGGTTCTGTTATGTTGGAATCTGCAAACAGCCAGACGTCTAATAGTACAGTTTCAGTTGAGGAATTAGATACGTCTTCAACTTGCTCAAATGAAACTACCACATTTCAATATCACTCGCCAGATGTGAACTTGGATGACATTAACAGTCATGAAGCATCAACATTAGGCGAGAAGAAACTCAAAGTCCTTTTCCTTTCTGCTGATACCGGTGGAGGGCATAGAGCTTCTGCTGAAAGTCTTGCAAACCAGGTAAGATAAATCAACATAGCAATGACAATTGGCATTTGATGTCACGTTTCAAAACCACTAAACTTTCATTCTATTCTACTTTATTTCTAATACAACCACCAAAGTTCCTCAAATATTATCCAGGAACAGAATACGATCTTGTAGATGTATGGACACCAACTGAAGTTTATCCTTACAAAAAACTCGTACCAGCCTACAAATATCTTTCTGCACATCCTAGAAAATGGAAAGCACTCTACTACATTTCCAACTCACGCTGGTATGAAGTAATCACCATGGTACACTCATATGCTGCATGCTATAAGAAAATCACAAAACTTTTAGAGGCTTATGATCCCGACGTTGTCATTTCCGTACATCCCACCATGTGCTACTTACCAGAAAAGATTGTGAGGGAAATTGCGCAAAAGAGAAATAAGTACATTCCTTTCTTTACAGTTGTGACTGATTTTGGATCAGGACATTGTACTTGGTTTCAGGGAACGGCGGATAAGATGTATGTGGCGAGCGATAGGATAAAGAAGTTGGCCAAGAACAGGGGTGCCAAGGTCAAGGATGAGAATTTGGTCATGACGGGCTTGCCGATTCGAAATGATTTTGCAGATCATGCGGAGAAGATGGGAGATAGGACTACGGAGCAGGGAAGACTTTATAGGAGGGATATGAAGCTTGCACTAGGATTGGATCCTGATAAGAAGATCGTTTTGCTAATGGGTGGCGGTGAAGGTGTGGGGTCATTGGGTACAATTGCAGAGAAACTTTATTTAAAGTTGCGAAAATCGGGGGTAGATGCTAGTATCTGTGTTGTTTGTGGCCGCAATGAGAAACTGAAGAATGAGTTCGAGACGAAAGATTGGGATGCTTTCCATGCAGATTCTATGAAGAAAGGACCTTCCACGCGTTCAAAAATGGCAAAGTTTATCAAGAGAAAGGTTAGCGAAAATGTTATTGCTGACTCCAGCGATGGGTCATCACGAGAGGGAGATGTCAATGTAATCGGTCTTGGATTTGTATCGAATATGGCTGATTATATGGTTGCATCTAGTGTCTTGGTATCTAAAGCAGGGCCGGGGACAATAGCCGAGGCTGCATCTATTGGGTTGCCTGTAATGATTACAAGGTAAGTTTCTCAGCGCTTATAGCACGTAATAGTTGCATATGCGATGTATATTGGTCTCATTGTCTTTCCTTTTTCGATTACAGCTTTCTACCAGGTCAAGAAGCAGGAAATGTGGATATAGTATTGGATGGAGGTTTTGGAGCATACGAAGAAAATCCCAAGAAAATTGCAGAGAAGCTGTCTGCATGGCTTAAAGATGATTCATTGATTGACGAAATGAGTAAGCGATCTGAAGAAGCGGGGAATCCTCATGCTGCTGCTGACATTGCCAAGGATATTGGGGAAATTACTCTTGAAATAATGGAGAAGAACAAGAAAAGATAGTCAGAAAAAAACAAAGAGGGCGTACCATAGGGTAAGCTTGGACGGGACGTACCCAACCAATACTTCGTGATTGAATCTTGCACAAGTTAAAAGCGATGAGATTTATGTAAACTAGTAAAAAACTATAATAATGTGTATGTGTTCTGCAAACATAGACCTACAAGCTACAAGTAATGAAAGATATTAGCCAAGGTGAGGTGCTTGTAACGTCTAAAAAACATTTGAAACTACTATCTCCCCCTGACTCGGCCAAGACTGCACAAAAAGATGATTCAAGCACCACGATTCAACCTATGTTAGTAAGTGCCCTTCGACCTGCATCTATTTCAGTTCCTCCAGCGCAGTTTTTCATTATGAAAAGATATGCGGTGAAAAAAGTCCTTGAGTACGGGTTATGATCATAAAACGTTAATATACGGTTAATTCTCCAGCGTTCTCTGTGATTCTACAGATATCCACTGAATTCCGAAGGAACACGTAGGAAGTTGGAACTAACTTGGAATCGAACAGAACATCTTCGACCTTCGACGCAGGACGCCTCAATCAAGATTGTGTTAGAAGCTTCAAGAACAACAACAAGAATAACAACAAACAAACAGGAAAACGTCACCGTACTACATGTAAGTTGAACGCGCAAGGAACCTTCGAACTGCATCTTCATCTCTCTTTGTTAGCTTCACATCTAACCGATTAGTTACCGCAATAGTAATCATGAATATGGCAGACAGCGCAACATCATCCCATAGCGCTCCTCCTCCGCACCAGCACTCACACGACCCAGCTAACGCAATGATTCAGCTCGCAAGTGCTGCCTCGGAACAATACGGCAAAGGTCCGCCCGATCGCTCACGAGATGTAACATCTTTTGCAGAGGCCGATGCAGCCTTCGCTGGTGGCAGCTCTACCTATCCAGCTACGGCTCCGGCGCCAAATATGAATGGCGCACCTGGTGTAGTACCCGATCGTGGTGCGCCTCTACCTGTACCTCTACCCCACCATCCCATTCCCATCAATGAAAAT
>Ga0115005_10002560_pt1 | contig 14488 bp, 14 predicted proteins | sample ArcOceMetagenome_FD_87163 | JGI IMG/M metagenome (GOLD analysis project Ga0115005, IMG submission 87163) | Marine eukaryotic phytoplankton communities from Arctic Ocean - Arctic Ocean - Greenland ARC118M Metagenome | ecosystem: Environmental > Aquatic > Marine > Oceanic | place: Arctic Ocean... | reverse complement strand
TAACCGTGCGGAGAATAATGAAAATGATCAATGCCGATGAAAGGAAGGACACGGTGCCCGTGATTGTCGGAATGATGATTCCAGTTTTTGTGAAGTAGAACGAGGAAGATGACGCCATCATGTCGTCCATTGTAATATGGTAATATATCCAAAGAGGTCTGTTTGCTAGTAGATGTTCTAAGAGTTCCTACTGGTATGATATACCGGTATAGTGCCTCTCGTAGTGCCTGTTGTACGTACCGTAGGCCCATATTATTTGTTTGAATGTCCATCGCTTGGTCCATCCAAACCCAAGCTAACCCAAATTATTACATAATATTATTCTGTCCCGCCAACTTCAAACTGCTGAGGAGGGAGATGTTTGTCGCCGCCGACCGCCGAAGCAAAATATTCAAAATGCTCGGAGCCTTTTGCGGCGGTTATGCCAAGGGGGCGGTTATGCCAGCGCCATGAAACAAAATCAGTGTTCTCGAGTTGACATTTGGCTTCTCAAAATAGTTGACGCATCGCTTCTGGTTTGGTAGTACTGGTGTAACGTAGTATAACGTGGTATGATACGATTCTTGATAATAAATTATGAGAACAATTGAGCGTTTCCGATTCATTCAAAGTTCAATAGTTCAGATTACTTTGTCATTTCTTTGTGAAATCAATGCATTACACGCTCATTAAATGGTAACCACCGCCGGCCTTCTAGTACTTGTCAAACGCGTTTGTCTCATCAATCCACGACCTCACTCCATTATCATACTACTTATTTTCAATCATTTCAACAGAAACAATCTCTTGAATAAATTCTTTTCAACGATGAAACTTTCTCTTCCTACCAAGATGTTTGCTTCCCTTGCCATTTCTGCAGGAGTCGTCAAGGGACAATGCGATTTGCCTTTTAGCATGGAAATGCTCAACGCCTTGGATTCTACGGTCGGGCCACTTTATTGCAGCCTTCCTACTCCAGAACTGAAGAAATTCATTGAGTTTGCGGTCGACAGTGCCCTTGCAGTTGATCCTCAACCCACATACGATTTTGTTAAGACGTGCTTTCCAGGTGTACTCCGAAGTTTTGAGGCTCTCTTGCAAGGAGTTGAACCAAGTTGCACCGCAAGCCAAACTGCCATTGCACCTTATGCATCCATATCCAATGGAATCCAGGAAGGACTGTTGTCTTATGATACACTTTTTTGCATCGACCCTGATTGTGACTTCACGAATCTCAAACAGTACCTTGGGGCCATCATCCTCAGAGGAAATGCTGCTATTCGTGGGGGAACACTGGAGGAACAAGGATACTCTGTTACTGAGAGTTTTATTCCAACCACTGAGTGTCTTTACGGCCTTTCAGCAGGAGTGTTAGATTCCGAAATCTTCTGTTCTGAATCTGCACCTATATGCGGCGACTTGTTCCTGGTAGACGTCTCTCTTCATTCTGACAAACCATTTGAGGTTGCTGTCTGCAATGACGGGTGTGAAGGCGAATTTTCAAAACTCCTTAAAGTATTTGCTTGTGGTTGTGGAGATAATCCTTTCTGTTTGCCAGAGGAAGATACTCCTGTATCAGTGGCAATTTCTAAACATGCTTTCGACTCTACTAAATATTGCTCTGAAAAGGCAGCGAAGAAGAGGGCCAAGGCTAGTTACTGCAAGGCGACCAAGTCGACAAAGGCACAAAAGGCCGGAAAGAATAAGAGGGGCCTAAGGGTTTGATTGGATTTGCAGCGGCTCTCTGCCATACCAAGAACAGTTGGTATGCAGATTGAAGGTAAACAATATGATGTAGAACGATTTTGAAGGTTGTTGAAAATTGAAATTACTAGTACTACATACTACTACTACTCGTAGGAGCATTATCCAAAAATAAAATAAAATAAAAAGAGTTTTCGTGAAGGCTGCACGTACTTGTTGATTAGATGTCGTAAAATAACACATTCCTCTGCCAGTCACACTGTTCGAAGCATTTCCTGCTTCTTGGATTAGAGATTCCTGGCTAGCTTGCTAGTAACAATGATATTGTCATGAAATAATTGCTTCATAAAAGATTTGCTTGAATTTCAAGGAGTGATATGATGGTCTCAAGACCTGCGTGCGTTAATCGGCGAGTAATTCAACTATTTTGGTCTCTTCAAGCATCCGTTGCGCATCACGCATCACCACTTCAAACAACAAACAACAACTTCAAACATGAAGGCGCTTGATAAAGAAAGGTATTGAACAATATCATGACATTGAACATATCACCACTGATGTCTGTTCAAATGGAAGAAAGCTCAACTCATACAAAGTCGTCGACTAAGTTATACAGAACCACTGTAGTTGCATTTGCTGCTGCTTGTTCCTTAGCTTTGCTGAATAATTTCAATGGTACTGCTGGTACACAAGAGAACAATACCAGCAAAGGCCTTCTCCATAGTTCAGCTGCAGCAGGGCTAGGAGGACCTGATGGAATATTCCATCAATCAGGCCTCGGTGGCATTCTCAACATCAACCATCCAGCAGGAGCAAGAGCTCGTCGCAAATTATCAGAAACTATTGTCATCATCCCAACTTCTGCCGTGGAACATGCGATCCCATCTTTGTCCAGAGAAAACATTAAAAACCTCCATGGGCATTATGTGCACGATGAACACCGCTCTCCCTTTGCATCATTCCTATACAACCGGACCAAGGAAGAATTAGATGCAGAGCAAGAGGATTATGTACAGAAAATGAATAAGATTCGTCAAGAGTGGGGAGCATGGGATTTCAACGATGAGCATCCTGAGATAAGGCCCATTGCTAACTTTGACTCGACTCCATACAAGGATATGATGAACAAGGATTTCCCCGAGAAGGCATGGCAGATGGATAAAAAGTACGTTACTGACTTTATTAGCGAGGGTAGAAAAATTGTGGACAGAGTTAGGGAAGCAATCTATGCTGAATATGGACATCCGTCCAAGGGTTTGAACGAAGAAGAGATTCAAGCCCGTAATGAGTTGTTCAAGATTCATATCACCGAAGATCCAGTAGCTCCGAGCAGGGTTACAGATGGATGGGCCTTCATCAATAAGAAGGGACTCGAGGCTTATGCCAAGAAGCTTCTTCATAGTATGATGACCAACGATGAGTTCTATTATGTCATGGGTGGCCATAGTGCTGCCGCGGGACATGGTAATAACTTTCCTCAGACTTACATGATGGAATTTGCCAACATTATGGAGCCTGTTTTGCATAAACTTGGTGTTCGTCTCATTACTCGTAACCTAGCCATGGGAGGATACGGAACGTTGCACTTCAGTTTTGGGGCTTCAACTTTGTACGGTGAGACAGACGTCATGATCTGGGACAGCAGTATGACAGAGAAGGATATCGCAGATATTGAATTGTTTCACAAACAGGTATTGCTTGGAGGTGAGAGAGTTCCGGTTCTTCTCGGTGGCAATCCTAATAATTTGAAGGTGGAGACTGGTGACCAACTGTGGTACGGAAGTACTCTTAGTGGAAAGAGCTCCATTCCTGTGACAATGGATATTGACCAAGTCGAGGGGCTTCCCTGGGCAGTCCAATATATGTCATGCGATGCAAATGTTGGGGAGCTTTGCGGCGATAAAGGTAATCCTAACAAATACCACGCTACTTGTTGGACACCAAGGTCGGATTACAGCCCTGAAGTTGAACAAGGGAATGTTGGTGGTCAAGCCAGCTGGCACCCGGGTGATAGGGTACACAAGTTTGAAGCACGTAAGCAAACCATGATCATGCTCCTCGCACTAGAAGAAGCATTGAATATTTGGGAGTTGGGTATTGAAGCGAGTGGTTTTCCGCTCAAAGAGTCATACTGGCATATTAAAGATGTTTATATTGATTCCCGAGAGTTTCTCTCTCACTATCTCAACAATGAGGGCTTCAATACAACAAAATGTGAAGAGAAATTCGGGACTTATGCAAGAAATGATGGAGTTTTGAAAGGGGCTGGTCTGGATAGGGCATGCCGTATGCCTTTGAAAGGTATGACTGAATTTACTCCTTTGAATATGGGATATCATAATATGATTCTTCCGCATATTAAGGCTGCCCCAAATGGCTACAAGCCAAGTCGGCCAAAAAGAGCGTATGACGGTGTCGCTGTCCTACCCCCCTTCTGGAAAATCCCAGAAGGGGATGTTGATGTGCATGCAATTGCTCTTGCGTCGACGTACGCTCCTCCGGAACTGGATCAGACGTGGGTAGATAATGGCGATGAAGACACTGAAGAAGCTGAAGCATCCAGACGCAGCTTGAGGAGAGCAGCTACTAACGTCATTGATTTTACAGCCAGCGACGATAGTTCCAAGAAGTCTGGCACAGCTTTTAGAAGTGATTATTCCAGGCATATGGAAATAAGCGACGATGTCATTCCTGGTCTTGGTTGGAGTTTAGATAGTACAAGTACAGGTTATTGCGATGGATCTCCAATGTCAGCTGACTGCAAACGGACAAGTGACCTTAAATGTCTTCTTTATGGTCACAATGACGCAAGAAATGTATTGTCTGGAGATGGGCTCAGTGGATGGCTCGTCATCGACGTTCCTGACGTGAAGAAGGGACTCATTTTTGCAAAAGTTCAGGTGAGAACTGTATTTTAGCAGCAGCTGGTATTGTGCATATTTGTCTCGTGCTAATAAATCGTTCCTTAACTTTTCGCAGTGGTGGTATGGAAGAGGTGGTAATTCGATCACTAAAGAATGGACAGAATACAACAACAATGGTGTCACTAACACGAACTCGAACCAAAGGAGACTTGGTGGGACCGTAATCGACTATCCCGAAGATTTCAAGCTAGAGATTGCTGTCAATGGAAAGATCATCAAAGTATGGACATATGGTGAGTTCCATGCTATGATTGGCGAGATTGCTTATAACCAAGCGTTTTTCCCTCTTGTAGATGATGACACTTTACCTATTGGGAATGTTGAGTTGGGAATAAGGCTTAGAAGCGAGACAAACCCAAAGAATGCTGGTATGGGTGTTACTCATATTTATTGGGCATGAAAGATCTGTACGAAAAGCCAGTTCTTTCAATGAAATATAGGAAAAAAGTAGAGATCAATGAATAAGTTGTTGGGACTCGCATGGAAAGCTCCTCATTTATAAGCAATAGTGACTGGAAAGGAGCCTCGTAAAGAACTTCTTGAATTGGTTGAGGTTTAATAGACCAGCACCCAGTACGTTAAAGCTGTTTTGGCTATTCTTAGTAAATTTGTAGTTCTTCTTCTATCGCGGTAAGTCTATCATACAGTGTGCTGAGCAGCATGCTAATTATTATAACTGAATGCATAGAGCTGCTGGTGCCCAGGGAATGTGTCCAGTGTCAGGACGCAAATCGCCATATTGGTTTGCATCCTCGTCGCCAATGGTCACAAGTAATAACCACGTCCATGTCCAAGTCCACTCGGAGTGATGATCTGATGGATCAGAATAGTATATCAACTGTCTGAATTTGATATACCTCTGCTAGTTGTGCTGAATCAAACAAATGTGATATTTTGCTTTTGTATTTACGTCGTATTTTTATATTCGCTTTACTCGGTATGCGCGGCCTTCCAGCTCTTAGTGTCAGTCTAGTTAGGATACGGCCAATGCAAGAAGAGAGATGCCACATGTTTGAATTGATTAGATTAAGATCACTGACCATCGCAAGGGCCTTCACAATTTCCCTCGCTTTCGTTGCACCACCAATCAGTCCCGCAGCTCTGCCCGCTGTTCCGGCTACAGCAATTTCTCTTCGAATCAGAAATCGGACCACCATCACCAACCCAACCACCATTACAAGGACCTTCACAATATCCCTCGCTTTCATTGCACCACCAATCAGTCCCGCAGCTCTGGCCATCATTCCAGCTGCACCAGTCTGAAGCGCCAGTTGCCAAGCAGTTGTCTGAATTCAATCCCCATGCCTGTGCACAGTCACACACTTCACCAAGATTAGTTTCCAAGTTCCTCAATTCCAGCAATCTGTAGGTGGGTTTTACATTACAATAAGCAATACTGAGATACTTGTTGAAATGGTTATTCTTGTACGTGCCGTTACTAAGTTTGGTCCAACGCTGCCACGGGCCATCGTGGCAATCACAGATGAACGCTTATTGGTACAAGTCCCCTTCTCTCCCAGCCTCCAAGTATTTGTCGCTAGCTTGTCTATTACAGAGGCGCCCCATACTATCCAAGCTCCATTGTTGTGAAGCGAGAGACTTACAAGGTTTCAGCATTATCCTCATGAAATTGGCAGCATTCTGCCAAAATTTCAAGGTCGGCACAAAGACCACTGCTATGGAGGGATTCCCATGAGCCAGGGGGTGTATAGGTGGGAGCAGCCGTGGGCACCACCGTTAGCGTTGTAGGCGAGTTGGTGGAAGGAGAGTTACCTCTGGAATTACAACGACCGCCAATGCAATCGCCTTCACACTGACAGTGTTTTGAACAATATTCACCAGCAGGAATGTGCTTCTGATCGGACTCAATATATTGAAAATCATCAAGAACAACTTTCACGTAGTCTGTATTTGGAAGACCGTCTGGATCCAGAGCTCCGCGACTATTTCAGAGGTTCATACGGATTCCCACGAAGTTAGGCAAGCACTGTACGTAGTCTGTTCTGCTTTATATTGCCGAATCTTCCACTGTATATTCGTATGACTGCCCCCCTCCATCCGTAGAAGACCAATGAATCCCACCAGGTAACCACTGGAAGGAATACCAATGGTTAGAAGAATCATATGTCGTTCCACCAATTCCTGAGTTGAATCGATACATTTGAGGATCTAAAGGCGGCTGGACCAAGAACGTACATCTGCAGCTCTACCATTAGTATTCCATCTTGAGATTTCCACATCTACTTCATGCATCCAGTTCTGTCGATCTTGATCTGATGAGAATTCATCCACCGTGTCCCAAGTAAACAGGCCAAGTACAAGGTCTTTGGGGATCACAGTAGATTTGATGCTATCTCTTGATTCAAGAGTTTCTACGGATTTGACATGGAACTTGTATTTTCCATAATTGAATTTGTCAGATCCGTGATGAGGCAAAAGCACGCGAACTTCGCTGCCCCCCCCACGTGCCACCAACCAATTTGAATTCTAGGTTCAATTCGCTTGCGCCATTTTGAGCGTGTGCTGTGTTTCTACTGAACCGATTGTACCCCGATCCGCAGGACTCGGGACTTTCCTTGACTTGACTTGAATAGTGTAAAGGCCGCTCCGCATATTTTTATATTCAATCCTCTGGTCCTCAGGGGGGAAGCAGTATAAATTCCCGGGAGGTAAAGGAGTGTGTGTCGGTTGAGGCGTCTTAGGACCAAAAGGAATATCGCAACGGTCCAGGTCGCACCATTTCCCGCATTCGTGAGGGAATTCAACTTTTGCAACATAGAAACAGGCTTCAAGTTCGGATTTGGATCCTCCCTGCACGGTCTGCAGAAATTCAATTCGTGCACCGCAGGTATAAGCGGGATTGCCGACAAGTTTATTGAGGATGTTTTGGGAACATTCGGAACTCGCATGCACATTGGAGTATGTAAAGAGTAGAATCAACGTACGCTTTTGAAAGTAAGGTGATGATGCACGAAGGTTGGAAACCTCTCACGTCAAGTAAGACTTGGCTCATCGATCAGTCGTGATAGAATTCTACGGTTTTTAGGGTCAAACGCGTAACCTGCCAAAATTATCTTGTGCGGTTCTATCTATCGAGAACCCGGAGAAGAATCTTTGAAAATGAGAAGCCAAAAACCAGAAGCGAACCTTCAAAAATCTGATGTTTACGTGCAACCCAATGATTTTCCAATTTTTAATTTGGTCGGGTTCTTCTTATCTCATAAAATTAACAAACATACGAAAACAATAAGAAAGAAAACAAACATGCCCGGAAGAAGCACCAAGAATACCAAACACCAGCTTGATGCTGAAAGCAAAAAGAATAAGGTTGCGAAGAAAGCAAAAAGCAATGAACTTGTCCCTGTACCTGCTGAATTCCAGCTTCTAGATAGATATTGGAAGGCGTCCAACTACTTGAGCGTCGGACAGGTAAGATATGCAGATCTTGGATTCTCGAATATTTTGATTGATTAATTTTCCTTTTCTCACTCTCCCTTCTCTTCTATGTATGCAGATCTATCTAATGGACAAAAATCCACTTCTCAGACGCAAGCTCGAACTATCTGACGTGAAGCCTAGGCTGCTCGGTCACTTTGGAACCACGCCTGGGCAGAATTTCATTTACTGCCATCTCAACAGATTGATTTGCGAGAGGAAACTCAAGATGATCTATATTTCTGGACCAGGACATGGAGGTCCTGCAATTGTAGCTCAGGTATACATGGAAGGAACATATTCCGAATACTACCCAAATATCACAGAGGATGTGCAAGGAATGGCAAAGTTGTTCAAGCAGTTCAGTTTCCCCGGGGGTATCCCGAGTCATGTCGCTCCTGAAACTCCTGGATCGATGCATGAAGGAGGAGAGCTTGGATATTCACTTTCCCATGCCTTTGGCGCAGTACTTGATAAACCGGACTTGGTTGTAGCATGCGTCGTAGGAGATGGAGAAGCAGAGACAGGTCCGCTAGCAACTAGTTGGCATGCAAACAAGTTCCTGAACCCCAAGACAGATGGAGCCGTTCTTCCTATTCTTCATTTGAACGGATTCAAGATTGATAACCCAACTTTGCTTGACCGCATTCCCGACGAAGAGCTAAAGAGTCTATTTGTTGGATATGGATATGAACCTCTCATCGTTGAAGGACACGATCCCGGTCTAATGCATCCTGCTTTTGCAAAGGCCCTTAACCATTGTGCAGACAGAATCAAGGAAATCAAAGAAGAGGCAGAAAAATGCGATAGCCAAACAGTTGAGCGTCCAACATGGCCAATGATCATTCTTCGCTCTCCCAAGGGTTGGACAGGTCCCAAGGTGGTTGATGGTGTAAAGATAGAAGGAACTTATAGATCTCATCAAGTGCCCATGGCAAATCCTCATGAAAACCCTGCTCACCTTCGACGACTTGAGGAGTGGTTAATGAGCTATGAACCACACACCTTGTTTGACCAAGAAGGTACTCTTCTTCCTGAGTTGAAGGCTTTGGTTCCACCGAAAGAGCTTCGAATGGGTAATAATCCATTTACAAACCCGCACTACAAGGTTCGTTGATCTGGTAGAAATATGTCACACTGTGTAAAGTGATGAGTTCGTAACTAACATGCATTTCTCCCTTTTATCAGCCCCTTATACTTCCTGACTATAGCGAATTCGGCTTCGAAGATCCAAAAAGAGGAACTGTCCTTGCGTCCGATGCTGGGCATCTTGGACATTTCTTGAAGAGGGTAATTGAACTCAATGCCAAGTCGAGAAACTTCAGAATTTTCGGACCTGACGAAACTAAAAGCAATCGTCTTGGAGCTGGTAAGTGAATGTGGAGCACCTTGATTCTACTTTTCTTCACGACACTGTTGTACTAATAAAAACAATTCTCCCACTTCAGTTTTTGATGTTACTACAAAGCAGTTTTTGGGACGAAAGACTGCAGAAGACGACCGCATTTCATCAGACGGAAGAGTAATTGAAATGCTAAGTGAGCACCAGTGTGAGGGGTGGCTCGAAGGTTACCTGTTGACTGGTGGCCATGGATTGATTAACTCCTATGAAGCTTTTATTCACATCATCACCAGCATGTTCAATCAGCATTGTAAGTGGATGAAGACATGCAGTGATATCAGCTGGAGAAACAATCTTCCAAGTCTTAATATTCTGCTCTCCAGTCATGTCTGGAGACAAGATCACAATGGTTTCACCCATCAGGACCCTGGATTCCTCGGCCACGTTGTTTCCAAGAAACCAGCTATTATCCGTGTGTACTTGCCTCCTGATACGAATTGTCTTCTATCCGTGTTCCATCACTGTCTCAAGACCGAACACAAAGTCAATGTTGTTGTGTGCGGAAAACATGTAGCTCCACAGTGGTTAACAATGGAAGAAGCACGCGATCACTGTGCTGCTGGTCTTGGTGTATGGGAATGGGCATCCAATGATAAAGGGGGCGAACCAGATATTGTCATGGCCTGCGCAGGAGATGTTCCAACCCTAGAAGCATTGGCGGCAACCAGCATTTTGAGGAAGAAACTCCCTGGGCTCAGAATCAGATTTGTTAATGTAGTGAATCTAATGAGGATGTGTCCAAAGGAACAGCACCCTCACGGATTGTCTGACAATCATTTTGATAGCTTATTCACCACCAAGAAAGCAGTCATCTTTGCGTTCCATGGAGTTCCACATCTGGTAGAAAAGTTGGTATACAAACGCAAAGGCAGGAACTTCAACGTTAAGGGATACAACGAAGAGGGTACTATCTCCACAGCATTTGACATGACTGTAATGAACAAAATTGATCGCTTTCACTTGGTCATTGACGTCTGCGATAAGATTGAACATGAACTCTTTGAATATCTCTCTCCCGAGATCAAATTTTCCGCCGTCTATCTCCGACAGGACATGCATACAATCCTCACCAAACACAAGAATTATATCGCTGAGTTTGGAATTGACATGAGTGAGATCACCGAATGGAAATGGGATTTGTAAGGGGAAGCTCTCTTCTCTAAACCTCCGACACTTTTACAAATGCCTCAACATCAAGTTTGTGAACAAGGATCACGAAGTAAATTAATATAAATGCCAAATACATGTATGAAAATTTCCGAATCTTAAACAAATTCCTTGTACATTGTGGAAAAGGATGGCGGAACCATTCCGTACAGCAGAAATTCACGGAAAACAGCAAGGCCCGCTGTCAGTTTTATATGGTTCATGCTGCAGTCAGAATTGATAGCCCTCCTGATTTGTTGTGAGAAGAGTGGTTAGTGTAAGCACAGGTGAAAGAGCAGGAGACGATGTCAGTACTTCGTCTTGCGGGTAACAGCAATAATTCAATATACAAGAGTCCTCGAACTTTTGAAACATGCTGTACCAGGGTACCGTAATTTTTCACGCGTCTTTGTCGTGATGTGTCCTTTACGAGAAATACTTGCTCCAGAGCCATTCCAACAGTACATGTTACTGAACTACTTGAATTGAGATAGGTTACCAGGAGTGAAGGGGTTATTTATACTATCGTGAATAATAAGAGTTCGATAACAATTCAAATATGCGATTTAAAAAATGATCTACTATAAATAATCCCTATGGACAATTTAAGGCCGAATTTGCGTACAAATGATCAAGTATCGCTATGTTTGCATCTCCCCCGTTAAAGCAGGATCCAATTCTGCTTCCAAGTATGCTTATCTAACGTTCCGACGAAGTCTCGTTATTATGAGGTCTCGACCTCTTGAGCATTGGACTGCCAAAGTCGGGCATCTTGACGATGGATGAGATATGATGCATGGACAAATCTTCGCTGTTGCTGTATGTTTGGTATGTGGTAGCAGATGTTTCTGCTTTTGAGGAAACGAACTTATTTCGCGATCTTTGTCTTCCCGATCCAGTGACTAGGTGTGAATTTTCTCTCGGCATTCTAGTATGAGTGGAAAACGAGGGGGTAGTTATTTCATGTGTGCGCCACTGATAGTTGATCGTAAAGAAGGCAAAGTAATTGTGAGAAGAAGAACTGCGCAAACGAGCAAAAATTGTAAACTATTATGCCCACGTTACTTACTCTTTGCTTTTCGGCATAAGCTGGAAGAACATTTTCCTTCTTCGTTCTAAACGAAGGACTACCCATTCTTCTGAAATATCCTCCAGTAGATTCGATTTTCCTCTTCTTCTCCATACTAATTGGTACAACAGCGCCAGTATTTGCCTGTCTGTCAGATAGCGCTGTACTCATGTTCATTTTTGGTTCTGGGCTAAACATGGATCCAACCTTTCTCGGCGTAGGTACAAACGAAGACTTCATTATTTCCTCAACAGATAGTGTTTGTTTTCCATGTTCAAGAGTATGATGGCTGAGTGGTGTGTTGCCAAGAGCCATTGGAACTGGAGAAAAGAGTGACGAGAGTGACTGCCCAAAGGGTGTAAACTGTGGCGTCTTGCTCAACATGGAAGCAGTTGGTGATCCTTTATGGATTGATAAGATTAACGAGTCAGCTTCCCACAGTTATCAGATTAAAATGAAGGTTCACCAAGCACATTTCTTACCTGTTTTTGCCTTTGCCGGCGTTTTAACTGAATTGCCTGACATCGGTGATGGAATGAGGGAAGTTGGTAGTCCACTTTTTATCAAGTCGGAGCTTGTGGATGAGGTAGCAACATCTGGAGACGCCATGTTACCAAATAGATCTGTCCTAGTATTGAGAAATGCACTGAATGGTGAAAGCATGCTTGCTGGTTTTGCCTTTACAGCTCTGGGTATTGCAGATACTTGGCTATCGACATAAAGAGCAAGGTAAGGTAGCCACGACACGAAGCACTGCGGCAAACATCTTCTCTCTTCTTCGGTCATATTCAACGCATCTAAATCTGCACAAGACAAAGATGGCCTGCTCAAGATGTTCTCGGCCATCCTGCGTCTTTCAACTCCAGAAACACGCATTCCGTTCACGTATCCCCCCTTTACAGTTGATAGGAAATCCTTCAATTGGTCTAGATCAGATGAAGAAGGTAGAAGTGGAGTAGTTTTCATCTCTTTCATTTGGGTAAGATATGACGTGATGACAGTCTGCCCAGAGGGAGTTGAACTTGTTGTTGGAAGAGATTCCTGCTTGATAGCGGGCTTTGCAGCATTCTTCTTCAGAGATTTACCAGTCTTTGCTTTCGTAACAGGGACAGGTGCAGCACGAACTGCCCTTAGACATCCCTCGACATCATCAGCAATGAGATACCTTTTCTTTTCGTCAAGAATCTTATTGTTACCTCCAATGTTCTTCGAATGCACGTATTTCTCTACTTTGCGCTTCATCGATGAGTTCCAATGATTTTTAATGGCATTGTCTGTACGTCCAGGAAGAAGCTTCGAAATTTCAGCCCATCGATTACCCATGTCACTGTGCGATTGGAGGATAAGGCGATCCTCAAGTTCAGTCCAGGGCGACTTGGAAATGTTAGGATTCAAATGGTTATGCCATCTCTCACGGCACTGTTTTCCAATTCGACCTGTTTACAAGGAATGAAAGTGGGTCGTGGTTAGGCGTGGGTTTCACATGCGTATCATGAGTTTGGAAACATATGCATATTGATGCAACTTACCAGGAAGCTCCGCGGCAATCTGGCTCCATTTCTTGGGACCATTCTGTTTAACGAGTATCATTAACTTTGCATCCTCGTCTGCGGTCCATGGTCCCTTGAGTGCCGCTGCTGCTTCTGTCGCACGATTGCCGACGATCTTGTTGTACCTTCGCAGGCACTCTGCACTCATGCGTCCATTCCCAACTTTGCTGGCAACCGATGCCCAATCTAAATCACGGATCTTATCCTTTTCTTGAGGCTTGGCCTGTTTGGGTTTCTTCTTTCCCCGCTTTGACTTGGATGCATTCGAGTCCACAATGTCTTCAACTGCTTCAAAGAGGTTTTCAACCACGGCCTTGAGTCTTTCATCCTGGTATTAATAATGTGTGAGAATGAAGAATATGTATTAGTCAAATTGAACTTAACGCGATTACGATAGAATGAATGTATTCATCAGCAAGCATGAACTGTACTGTGAAGGAACTTACCTCATCATCGGTCCACCGAGGAGGTCTGGACGAATATGCGAACGAGGATTCGTCTCTTTCTCCATCGGGAGATTCCATCATCTTCCCATCTGGCGAGAAGGAAGATAAATCCTCATCAAAGTGAAGATCGTCGAGGAAGCGATCAGTATCGAAATCTTTGCGATTTGGGGTTTCATGGTACTTGAAAGTGGGCATATTGATCAATAGGAAGTGCTGGTGAGCGAGAAAGTGGGCTTCTTTTTCTGTTGTTTCTTTGTGTCGGGATATGAATTCTTTCCTTTGATGATGTAACCGACAATCGTAATGAAGTCTTCTCAGCCAATCTTATGAATGAATTTGAACGAGTATGGAGATGCAGGAATTGGTGATACAACCTGCTGATAGAAGATGATTAACAGAGAGACAGGTCTACTTGGTGTGTGTTGTGAGGAGTCTGTATGAGAGAGATTGAAGATTTGAATTACAAAATCGAAAGAGGCCGATCCTGGTTTTAGGCAGAGAATTTAAATAAATAACCACAAGGCTAATAAAAAACTGCAGATAACGCGTTTCTAACGTATATCTCTTTATTTTGAAAAAAAGGCAATTGTAGAGCAAAATCTGTTCCATTTAATTTAGCTTCGCGGCGTGTTCGCTGTCATCTTCAATCTGAGTGATCTGCACTCACAATAATTACAAGGCAGGCATGACCGATGGGCGACTGGGAGCTCCCCCCCCTGAGGGGGGGGATTTGTGGTTAAATGTGGGTACAATGATGCTTCTAAGATGCATTGTTGAAGCTCGACTACTGAATAAATATCTAACATTAGAGCTCAGTAATTTCATAATCATTT
>Ga0115005_10002555_pt1 | contig 14494 bp, 2 predicted proteins | sample ArcOceMetagenome_FD_87163 | JGI IMG/M metagenome (GOLD analysis project Ga0115005, IMG submission 87163) | Marine eukaryotic phytoplankton communities from Arctic Ocean - Arctic Ocean - Greenland ARC118M Metagenome | ecosystem: Environmental > Aquatic > Marine > Oceanic | place: Arctic Ocean... | reverse complement strand
TACTTGTGCTTTTTCCGGTGCGTTGTGTTCGTACCATGAATTCCACTGCGATTCATTTCTCATCAGATCTTCTTGCATCGTACGAAAAAAAGAGTGCTTGTTGGACAATTCAGAAACATTCAACCATGCTTCGTCACTGAGCCAAACAAATGGTTTTTTACGAACACCGGGACTGTCCAAACTCAGTGCCGCACCCCCACGCAAAAATAAATCAACATCACCTTGTGATATAGTATTACTATTGACAAGAATGCGCGTTGCAAGAATAAACACAAACAATAATTTATCGTCTTCGTACAAACCACGGTTGATGTAACGGTACACGTTGTAAGTCAATACTTCCATGATATTTGTCACACGTTGCGTAGCAAGACGGGCCGGTTCTGCAACTTCCATGGCTTTCAAAAATAATTCTAAAAATTGTTTCAAGGAAGTTTGATACATGACGTTTATTTTACTGACGTCAATGACAGTAAAGTACAAAATAGAACCACGAGCAGCTACAGGACGAAATTGTTCACGTTTTTCATTGATTGACTCGCGTGTTTCAACAGCTGTATGCAGCGCCTTTTTAACATCGGCGGCTTTTTTTTGAGTATTGCGCAGAACACCAATAAGTTCGGCATCGTCCAACAAATTACCACTGCCACTGCTTAGGCGTTCAAGCAACAAAGCATCCAATGTTAACAGTGTCTTTGTATTTTGATTGCACTCAGTAAGGACATCGTTTAATTGATCTTGAAGTGCTCTTTGTTCCACATGAATCACAGTTCCTAATAATTGATCCTCCAAACCACGTGCCGTCACCGCAAAATCCACAACAGTAGTCATGGCTTGCACTTCAGGACTGAAATTTGGATCAGGAACTCTGCACACCAAATACAGACCAAACGCTGGATCAAAATCCATAGCTTGATCGGCCACAGTTATTTGCAAAGACCTTCCCTTTTTAACAATCTCTTTCAACAATACTGGGTCAAGCATGGGATCAACATTGCCTGGTTCAATGCCTACAATGACCATTGCACAGCCTTCCCCCATACAGAATTCAACATGGTCTTTCAAACGAGGTGAAGTAATATGAGTTTCTTTCCAATCTGGTAATCTGCTTTCTTCTAATTTACGGACCCATTCAATGGCCTGTGCTTGTGGATCAACCAGAAGTGGGTAACGCGAACTCCCAGAAGCTGAACGTGTTACTAATATACCGTTTTGTATACTCAGTACGTCTGTTGGTAAACCTTGCAAGTTCCATTCACCAACACGACCAGAATCAGCAAGAAAACCAACAAGATCAACTGCACCGGGCGTGACAGGAATTTTACGCGTTTCAAGATCAGCACGAAATCGATTGTTAATCATTTCCAAACGATACTCTTGGTTAAAAGCACCAGAATAAGATACAAAAGCACAAGACACGGCACAATCTCCAATCAGTCGTCGAATAGTTTCATCAAAACATTTGGAATCTTCCGTCCACCGTACCCGCTCACCAGCAAGACCTTCAATCAGTTGAGATGCCATGTCCATTCTTCTTTCAAGACTGCGTGCACCTTCTTCCACTCGAGTCTTTTCAGCCATTTGTGCTTCAAACTGTTCTTTTAAACCGGCAAGATGTTCATTGCAAGCATTTAATCTTTGCATGGCACCAGCAAGATTGGCTTCAGCTTCATGGAGCTGTGCTTCGGCAACGGTAAGTGCCTCCAATTTAGGTTTGATCAATTTAGATGCTTCGTAGTAATATTTCATGGCAATGCAAAATTTGCACAAACCTTCAGCAGCACCCGATGCATTCTTGGCAACTTTTGAATTGAAATTTTCAAGATTCATGTAAACTTCTAACAATTCAATCGTTTCAGCATTCATTAAATCTTTTCCTGCAATTGGACGAGCCTCGCTTCCTTTACCAAACCATTGTAAATGTCTTAAAAATTGTGTATCGGACATCATTGGCAACGCATGCTGCCAAGACGGTTTAAAAAAACCAATCTCTTGTTTTTTGACTGTTAAAGTTTGTACCTCAATTGAAATCAATGGATTGTGAAACAAAAGAAGGACACAATCAAAGACTAAACGAATAATATCACTCGGTTTCTTCAATTGTTTGACTTCGGAAATGTCCGCCGATTTGATCGAATCAATAGCGGAATTGGCATCATCAACATAGGGTTGTGCTTTGGCCAGATCTTCCATGCACAATTCCTTTTCTTTTCCAATACGCAGGGCATCTGCTTCACATGCCTCTTTGATACCTCGAACCATATCACTTTCATTTTTAGCTTCGAGCGAAGAAATTTCAAGACTACCCAACATCGTATTTGTTTCTTCGGTTGCTTTTTGTAATTTTTCACGTTCAACTTCTAGTACAGTGGACATGTTGGCAACATCTTCTGCCGCTTTTTCAAGACGTTCCAGTCCTAACGTCACATTAGAAGCTTTTTGTTTCACTTCTCCAAGTTTAGTAGTGTACATGGCACGATAATCACTGAGAAAAGAAAGATACGATTTTGGTGTTTGATGCACTCGCATACGACGAGTCTTTCTTTTGTATTCGTCACACAGTGCCACCGCCATAGTATGTACTTCACCCATGTGTTCAAGCAGTGCTGTCTTTTCATCCGGTGTACATTCAAGCGATTCCATTTGATCTCCAACCAAAGCAGTTGCTACACTCACCAAAGCATCGCGAGGCCAAGAAAGAAACCAATTGATAGCACAGGCTGAAAAAATACCTGGAAAACGACGTGCACGTGTTGAAAAATCAGGATGCGCTGGAGACATGCATAGCACAACGTGCAGACGGTCACGCACTTTGTCCACCAGATAACGTTTTAAATCTTCCGAGGTCGTTGGTTTTCCAACGAGTGACATTTCTTTTTCAAAATCATCTTGCACTTCTGCCATTGCCAACGCAAGTTCTTCTTTGGAAAACAATCCAGGAACGTCACCAGTCAACAGGAGTGAATTTAAATATTCCAAAAAAGTTTCATATTTTATTTGTGTGTCCGCAAGAATCAAAACAATTTGATTTGGTTGACCTCCCGCATGAAAAAAACATGTTTTGAGATCATCACCAAAATTTGCTAGATTGTAACTTTTTGTCATCCGTATTTGAAATAATTTATGACCAGACATAAAAGTAGCAAGCCGTGTCAATGAACGTTTCCCCGAACCACCAACACCAACCAACAAGGCAGAACCACGGGGCATTTGAATTATTCTAGAAATGCGCATTAAATGCCGCAATGCATCGTCGAACAAAACTAAACCAAGTTTAGAAGTGGGATTTGCAATGTTGTGTTGTTCCATGTAGGCCAAACACCTGCTTTTGATAGTGACCAGAGCACCACCCAATTCATAATGTTGCGGTGCTTTACTGATCAGAACTCCATCTTCATCAATATTGTCTTCCTGCAAAAAATCGACAAAGTAATTTTCAGGATCACCAGCAGCATTTGCCAATTCTGGACCAAAATGCTCAACAGCAACTCTTTGAAATGCTTCCAAGTACCAATCCTTGTCACTGATATTTGTCAGTTTGTCACAAAACACACGTTCGCATTCATGACGCAACACACGAATTAACACGACACCGGCTTTGAGCATAGTTCGACGAGCATCACCTGTGTCAATAATACTCGTTTCGTCTGAGATACGCACAACCCCTTGAAATATTCTACTGAGATCACGCATGGTAAAATTGTAATGAAACTTAGCTGGGGTTGATTTTAATTTGGATCTGGTTAATTTCCATAAATCAATAGTTGCCGAAGTCAATTTAGTGACAACACTGCCTTCACCTTTGCCTGCCGGGTGTTTGCGAAATCGACCCACCAAGATTTGTCCATAAATGTCATTAATACATTCAATGGAAGGTGGGGTCATATTCAGAACCATAAAATGCCGTTTCAAACGTTGTGGAATATCACTTCTGCCACCACCTGGATGTGTCATCGCTGTCAAAAAGACTAAATCTTCACAAATTTTCATATCACCACGTTTGTCTTTGTCCAAAAAGGCAAAGCATCCTGATTCCACTAATTGACGAACAATTTCATTGGTTGGCTGATCACCCCATTCGTTGATTTCGGGAAGTGAAATGTCGTCGACAAAGATGGTCAATGATTTACCATTGGCTGGTCCAAAATTTTTACCACCACGTTTGTCTAAACTTTCTTCCACCGAGGTTTGAAAATTTTGAGCTGTTGTTGCGGAAGAAAAATTCACAAATTTAAACCCAGATTGTTTTTGATCTAAACGATTTTGTGACCACATGAGCGCCGTACTAGTTTTAGCAGTACCAGACTGTCCAGTCAAAAGTACGGGATACGGTGATTTACCCTTTTGCGATTTTGGTGATTGCAACAGACCAATGAGATTCAGGGCACGTTCTGAATCGGCGGTCGGTACTAACAAGGATGAAAATCGAAGTGTTGGCATAATAGCTCCAGGTTCATCGTCGTCATCGGGAATGGGGTAGTCCCAGACGGGTGCTGAAAAACGTACCCAATCCCCCGAAGCAACGTCCACAAAATAATCATACACGGTGGATGCTATAGCATCCGCTAGCATTTCAGGCATGATACCTTCTTCCTCGTCATCGTCTGCAATGTCAATGGTCAGCTCTTGTGCACGCAAAAACTCGTCAAACTTTCTTCGATCGTCACCTTCAAGCACACCTCCAACTGTCCATGTCAAAGCATACAAGAAAATTCTCTCTAAAATACGTGGTGTAAGTACTTGTTCTTTGCGACCACTTCGATGGTAATCGTTCAACAACCCATCAATCAAACGCATGCACGCGGCAACAGAACCTGCTGGTGTGATAGGCATGACTGGAGTGGTTTCACGCCTCAGGTACGACAATAATTTACCAGGTTCCGACGGTGTTTCGTCGTCCCCCATGTATTTCATAAAACAATTCATAATAGTTTGCTTTTCCATGAGAGCAGGATTTGCAGAACCATCTTGGTTCTGTTTGCCTTCGGATGCAGAATTAGCCCATGCTTTTACCAAAGGAGTCCACCCAAGTTCAGATGCACTGACATAAATAATACCGCACCGTGAGACAGTAGCGGGAGAAGCATTGATCAATGTTTCATTTTCAAACATAATTTTTACATTGTCCGTCATTGGAATTCGATCGCCGTTGGCTAACGTTAAAATACGATTGTCATCGAGGACAGTGTTCAAATCTTCAATCCAAATGGCATCAACAGGACCATCACACACAATCCATGTATTAAATGCATTACTTCTTTGATTGTACTTGGTCCACATTGCAGCAAATACACCTGTTGTCCATTCATCACTCAATTGATCCACTTCTCCATACATTTGTGACGCAAGAATAGCTTTTGGGTTCATACGTGCAATGCGATGGGGTATACCAGTACTTATTGCCATGGCTTTGTGAAGTACATTCAGGCATTGTGTCTTACCTCCACCAGTTGGTCCAATGCACATAATACCATGCCGAACTTGAATGGTTTCATACAATTGCACCACTTTTTTTACCCATGTGGGGTGATGCACAAGTCCAGATGTTTCGACAACTTCTTTGATGGCATCTTCGACTCTTGCGTATCGTTTTGGTTTTGGTGGTTGCACGGTTGGAAATAAATCTCCAAGAAGACTAAGAAACAAAGGAACGTCCGAAGCAACAAGTTTAGACAAATTCATGTCTCTCAATGTTTGGTACAACAAAATAGCTTCATCGGCGTCTAAGTTTTCACGTTTGGTTTGACCGGCCGTACGAAGGACACTTAAAATATTACGCAATCCAAAATCATAATGCCGTTGTTTTGATAATTGTTCCTCGCATAATTTATACAAGACTGTAAATTTACGGGATAGAACAGTGAAATCATTGTAACCTTGTGCACACAACATAACACGAATAATAATGACACGATCAGGTACCATCATGGTAACACCACGAAACAAAGCTTTCAGATTTTCTGGCAATTCTTGACGTCCGGCATAACCAGGGTTCATTGTAATGAAAAAACCACAAGCGTCATCAAAATTCACTTGTGATCCAATTGCATCACCAGGGAAGGATAATTTGGTAGCCCCAGAACGTTTGGCTTCAAGAATCGCCAATATTTGTTGCGCAACAACACTAAGAACAGGCAATTTAATTCGATTGAATTCATCAAAGCATCCCCACAGACCCGACATACACAAACCTTTATCAATTTTAGCCATACTTTGATACGTGGCCTGATCGGTGCAATTGGTAACAATGACATAAATGCCCAATGTACGACCCATATCTTTCACAGTTTCTGTTTTGCCCGTACCTGCAGGACCTGCTGGAGCACCACCATAGCACATGCCCATAGCTTGACTAAGACTCACATAACACCGATCCGTCAATGGTGTAATGACCAGTCGTCCTTTGCAACCAAGGTATTCGTACATGTATTTGAATTCAACATCCGTACATCGAACACACATTGCACCATCATCATCGACAGAATCTTCATCATCACCTTTCCAATAAAATCGTGCTTGTTTGTTCCATTCAAAATCTGTATCGCCCTCACCATCCGGCCCACCAACACCCAATCGCTTTGCTTTATGCATTTGAACCAAATCAGCAAGCACATCACGTTGGTGTACTTGAATGGTGATCAATACTTCGTATTTTGTACGTACAAGTTTGGAAGGAAGTTCTTCCAAACACCAAGCACTCAATTCTTTTAAAATATCACTGTTACGTTTGAGACACTCCGAGATAGCGTTTTTATTTGCACGCGATGCTTTGAGAGCAGCAAACGCTTCTTCGGCAGAAGCGGTCCACAACAATTGAATACCAAGAAGAGCATACTGTGGAGGCATACTGTCAACAAACGGACGCAGTGGACTTGTCGTATCATCTTCCATTAAATTGTCATATGCTTCATCCGCGCAAGTTCGACATACATCTTTCATAGCAACCCGTTGAGCAGTCAACACTTTGGCTAACCATTCTTCAATGTTTCCCTTTGCCACAACTGGTTGTAAAAATGGAATTTCTTCGGTCGTTCCTTTGAACAACGATACCATTGCTGTAATATTGCGTTGATTTTTTTCATCGTGGACAACATGGTCAATCGCATCAAACACTGTTTGATAAAAGGGTTGAATCATTTTTGGATCACTTCCCTGAGAAAGCATTTGCAACAAGACTGGGTTACTCACGAAATAAAAGCGTGGAAACATACTCCTTTTTTGTTCAAGGTAGCCATCAAGTGCCTTTTGACACATTTCAAGTTCACTGTACATGACTGGAAGATTGTTTTTTAACAATTCGTTTTCACAACATTCAACAACAAGCAAGGCATCAGCAGCACGTGCCATGACCTTTGCCCAATCTTTATCAATTTTTACAAATTTCTTTGCTTCAACTGGCATTTGTTTAGCAATGTCCCCACCGGTAAACACGGATTCCAAAGAGCACCATAACATTTGAACTTTTAACCATCGTTCAAGAGTATCTGCAGTGTCAGACAAACGTGCCAACAACGCAGCCACTTCTTGCCGAAACGGTGTCACGTGCCGCATGGTAAGCATTGTTTGGCATTGAAGTTGTGACTCTTCGAGTTCTTCAATGATAGGGCCACACGCACGCAAAACTGGAATTTTACGCTCTTTCCAATCACTGAATTCAAAATTGGCCGCAGCCCAGCGTTCACGAATGTCTAATATACGAATAGAAATTTGCAGTTGTTTTTCTGCACCGTCACACAATTCAACAACATCATCAGCATGTTCTTCAAGATGGCAGTCAAGTAACGTACGAAGACGAAAATCACCACCGTCAATACGAAATTCGTGCCCTGTGCATCTCATCAATTCTGTCCAATGTCGTGGTTTAATAGAATCTTTGCTAAGTTGTTCCAACAATGGTATTGTAATTTGAAAATCCTCCAATTTGCCTTTGAGTGTTTTGAAGGCATCCCATTGCCTTAAACTTTTTGGCATGCGGGCCAATCGAACCATAAATTGATCCATTCGCTCACGCATTGCTGGCATTTCACCAAATACATCTTCCCATGGCATATGTGGCCATTCAATATCTAAATATTCGTGTACTTCCACATACAAACCGTACAAAGTATCCATCAGATCAATTTCTTGCTTTGTTTTATGCAATTCAGGATATTCAGTGTGCGACAGTGCAAACAATTCTTCCCCGGAATGATACAATTGATATTTACGATCCCTCAATTCATATTCAGATTTAAATGCACGCACTCGTTCAACAGCGATGTTTGGAGGGGTTCCTGGCACACCCGGTCCTTTAGCGATCCAATCTGCGCGAAATTCACGGACATTTACGACAAAATCACGGATTTTATTCAGCAACGATTTTTTGAAAACGACTTGAACTTTCATTAATCCATCTGTTACCACTTCGGCATGATTGACAAGTTTACGCCATGATGAACGAAGGACAGATATTTGATCCATTTCATCTTTGTCCATGTAACCCTGTGGTAAAAATCTTTCCAACATGGAATACATATCCAAAACGGGTGTAATTTCTGCTTCAATACCTGATTCACGAACACGAATTTCTTTCAATTTATCCATAATCGATCGAAGTGTTTGAAGATCCACAGGTTGCGTTCGTTTCAACCAACTGTCTGTTGTACGTATGTAATCTAAAATTTCATTCATGCGAGTGCGTGCTTCTTCGTGCAATTTTGTACTAAAACTCACTTTCCATAATTCTGCCATATGTTTGAGTTGAATTTTAACATTTTTAGTCAAGAGACTTAACGCACCAATATTATGCATGCTGCCAATACCTTCCACTTGATGTTCAACATCCGAAAAATTTCTTAATTCACGGTTGTAATCTGATAATTCTGGTCTTGTTTTCATAAATTTAGCATATGCTTTGTCTTTGCTTTCTGTCCACAACCAAGAGTATTCAGAAAACGTTTCTAAATAATTTTTTACGAGGTTACGAAGCCCTTGAATACTTCCGGTCAACAACAAACAAACCCTGACAATTTCAATATCACGTGCGATTTTTGAAAAAAATGTAATGCGTGTATCTTCCTTGACAACGTATGTTTCATCCGGTTCTGTACCTTCCATAGAACCGGCAGCAACAGTATTGTTTGGTGATGGAGGTGTTGCATCTGAAGCATTCGAACCACCGGCAGCCCCTTGGCCCCAATCATACAATGTTTTGGTGCATCGAAGAACAGCTTGTGCAGCTTTGTTAATGGAACGTTGCACATCATCTAAACTTGGTGATAATTGAACTTTTGGTATATTGAGTTGAACATCCACTTCAAAAAAGGGTCGTTCAACATAAATGAATGAATTGCTACCACCTTTAGCAACTCTTTTTTTAATGGCATTCAATGAATTTTTGGTACAATTCAGCAGGGCTTGGTACATGAAATGATTGTAATGGCCAATTAATCGATCGGCATCTTCTTGACGAACAGCTCCAATATGTGGGTCAAGGGGATAAGATTTGATCAAACCAATTAAATCATGTACTGCGTTTTCCACTTGAACATTTTTACCTTGCAACAGTTCAGCTTTTTTTTCAATGTATTCTTCTTGCATGGCAACAAATTCTTCCAGCGTAAAGGCTTCGTCAGCGGGTAAACTGACGAGCAATGATTTAGAAACAGTTTTTAAATTTTTTTCAATACGATTTTCAATCAAATCATTGATATTAATCACCAATTCTTCCAATCGTTGCAAACCAGAATGAACATGATGTTTATACGCATCGATATTCATAGATGTCCAGGTTAATGTTATCATGCCTGGTCGAAGTTTGTATTCCATGTCATTCATATGTGGTTTAAGAAGTGCATTTGTAACTGGAATGACAAGTTGCGCTACTCGTTCGTATTCATTCAAAGCGTAATGAAGATCGTTGTAATAAGCTTTAAATTTATCTTCTTGCAACAATACAATGCGTGCGCCTTCTGGGACTTCGATGCCCATACGATCTAAACATTTTGCTTCACGAATCAATTGTAATATTTCATGGTCAAAATTGACATACAACCGACCATCTTCAGGATGTCGTATGACTAAAGTTGCTTGCAAACCGGCTTTGGCGGTTTCAACGGAATCAACCCAGGCACGATACCACAAATATTCAAAAGCAACCAAGGTACGAGCAACTTTATTGTATGTTTTAATAATTTTTTTGGCGTCTTTCGTCGAAAGCACGTTTTGATTCGATTCAAATTTTTTCATTGGATCTTCAATGCGTTTCAACAAATGACGGCTCCATGTAATATTGCCAGATACTGGCGGCAAATTTCTAGGAAACGGCGGGTTGTGTTTGTGTTTTTCATACAAGTGTTGCACTTGTTCTAATTCCAAACCATAATTTTGAAAAATTATGTTGAATTTATCGTCCAAATCACTTTTCAAATTGTCACGCTGTAAAATTTGTTGAAATTTTCGAAGTAAATTCAATGAATTGCTGATGGACGTGATGTTTTCAAAACTTTGATTGATAAATTGTTGCAATGCACTTTCTAAATCAGAAATTTTAACATTGAATTCTACATAATCACGGTCGAATTTATTGTTTTGGTAGGCCAACAATGGATGACGCCTGCCTCTAAAATCATGAATAATGCGTCGAAAATCAGATATTAAATTTTCCATTCCTTCAAGTTTATGAGACGCAAGGGATTCAAATTGACGAATGGTACTAAACATATCAATCAATTTAACACCGCGACGGCAAAACAAATCAAATTTACCAAATATAATTTGTTCACGAAAATCAAATTGTTTTGATTTTGGCATGGTCAATAATTTATCTTTTGTCAAACGATATTGTTCTTGGTATGCTTCGTTTAATTTTAAACACGCTTCAAGAGCATCAATTAAATTGGCAGCATCCGTTTCCCACAACACGACCGACGAAGCACCACTGCTTGCGGTAGACATGGCAGCTGCCGCAGACATGGAGATTTTAGACAGATGTTGATTTTTACCATTACCGTTTTGACGCGATGTACCCATCAATGCCGCTTCATCTTTTGTCATGACGGAACCATCTGCAGTGAAACCAGAACCTTTTTGATCTTGCAGTTGTGGTTGCGCTGCTCTAGCGGCAGCATTTACAATATGTGCACAACAATTGTTTACCATTTGATTTGTGATTTTCACAAACAAATTAGTCATTCTTTCTGTTGTGTTGTAGTAGCGAGCAATCGTGTGAATCATTTTAATGCTGTTCATCAGTGCTGGTAATGTATCGATAATCGCCATGGGATCATCTTCGTAAAGTGGTTCAATAAATTTTTCTAATGTTTTGAGGTACTTTTCATTGTCTTTGGCTTCATTGGCAGCTTCCGTGATGGATATATCAATGGCTTTCCAGCGTCGAAGCAAAGCGTACACCGCATGGCCTTGCACAGATCCTTGGTCCCCGCCACCTTTTGTGTACGATGCTAACACACCAAGAACTTGTTTGCATTCCTTGGTTTTCAGTTGTTCCATAATATTTGTCAACCTTTGCATTCGTCGACGCCAATATTCCAATTCCGTCCACGGACCATCATTACGTTTGTGCGCGTCACTTTTACCACCTCGACTTTCATCGTCGTCGCCACCACGCCCACCATTTTCTTTTTTTTGCGATTCGGCAAGATATTGTTCAATTGTTTCACACCATTCAGCCAGTAAATCGTGGTAATGGCTCACCACTTCAGCTGTGCCAGTACTGCCACGCGATTTGGCGTCATTGTGATCCCCTCCCCCCGTTTTTTTGGGTTCAGCACCGTTGAGTTGCAACGCTACTGCCATTTGTTCAATGCGAGGATCTGGTTTTCTTAAATCAACCCCACCAACCATGGATTTAATAGTTTCACCCAACGACACGGAAAATTTATCCATGTCGTTTAAAAACTCATTACGTTGATCCCGCGAAGCACTGCCCCAAAGATCGTCTTGTTCCTCAAGCGGTGCAGTTGTGGACAACGAATGTATAATCGGCCGATACAACGATTCAAGCACGGTTTCTAAATCATGCAGCATTGATTTGTTGCCATTGCTTCCCAATTCACCAAAGACAACCGATTGGTCGCAGCCAGCAACGTCCAAAGAAACTGGTTTGCCATCTTTTTGAAGACGTAAAAAATATGTTGCTTTGCCTTGCAAAGATTCAGTGCCACCGCCACCCAGTGTCAAAAATAGAACGGGTTCTCCTGGTACTTTTGATACATTCCATTCTCCTTCCACGTCTCCACGTACTTGTCGAGGTTGATAGAAAGCAAACAGTCGAGGTGGGGAACTCGGGTTCTGTAGAAAGGCTTTCAATAAAGTAGCACTTTCATCTGTACGTAAACTTTGTTCGACAAAACTTTCTCCAACTGAAAATGATTCTGCAAGCCTTTGAAACATCCATCGATGCCTTGGTGTCATTTGAAAACCAGACGCCATTGTAAGTTTGCGAGAGTGACTTACAGTTGATGTTGTGTTTTTGTTTTTGCCGGTGAACGAATTTTTCGTTCAAAATTGCTTGCAGATTGAAATGAGAAGAGGTTTCCTGTGGGTTCTCTTGACCAGGATTCAACTTTATTTTCAAGGGACTTAAGAACGCTCGAAATAAAAATAACCAAATACCGGGTACAGGTACCCGGTTCCTGGACCATAAAAAGTAGATGAATATAATGCAATTTGTACTTTACTCATTTTACTACTACTGTAATGTATGAACCACTTCAGTACAACAGTATTTTTTACAATTCAGTCTTGATTTTCGAACCAAAATTACCACCACCACTACTGCGTGACGTGTTTGGATCTAAAACGACACCACCACCACTTTTCAACAACCATTGAATATCCGGGACAAGCGTCACTCTACTTCCGATCGGTCCTAAGAAACACAAGGTTGGTTTCTTTGCTGGCAATGGTATTTTTTCATTCTCGTCATCCTCGTCATTCATTGCATCGTCGTCGTCTTGTTCCTTTTGATCTTTGGATTGCAAATACACCAATTCATGGTAAGACGAAGTAATCGGACCTTCCACTACTCTCAATGGCATGCCACCAAAGACCAGTTCGGTTCTTCCCGATTTATAGACACGCAATGTGCCCACTTGACCTTCTTTGGCACGTCGAATGGTTTGTTCAATTGGTATATGATGTCTTGTAGCCCCTGAACCAAGAAATTTATCATCCTCACTACGATCACAACCCACACGCGGGCCAGTTGGTTTTCGTTTGGTTTCGTCGTCGCCAGCAGTGCCAAAAACACTGTTACTAACATTGGCATCGACACTGCCACCGCCACCGCTGCTGCTACTGGAGCTGCTGCTGCTACTCGAGCTGCTGCTGCTACTACTCGAGCTGCTGCTGTTGGACGAATTTTCTCCACCAACATTGGCTCCAAAACGCAACACATCAAAATTGGGAAGATGAGGCATTTGCAACAGCATCAATTGACTGCCCTCAATACCGGACCCAAAGGTCGAACACCGATCGTTTTCGACCGATGCTCTGGATAAACTTCCAAACCCACCCACACCTGTCTTTTTCATAACTGCATCACCCTCTTCATCTTCATCACCCTCGTTTTCATCGATGTCTGGTTCGGACTCGTCCAACACAAAAGGCATTGACATGGGTGCATAGATAGACAGTTCGTCTTCGTCGTCCATGTCTCCCACACGTGGTGGCCATTCCCCGTCTGCAGAAAAACCACCTGTCAAATGAATGCCACCGGACAACCGACGGGCAGCAGCGGCATGTTGATCGGCTTGTTTTTGTGCTGCAGCACCCAGGCGTCTTTTACGTGCAGCTGGTTTTGCTCGTCCTCTTCCTTTTGAAGTGTTGTTCAGACTACGCATGGTTGCTCCGCCTTGGCGCAGAATTGCACTGGCAGGATTCTTTGCACCAACAGAATTGATGCGCGAACGTCCACCACCACCGCCACCGCCACCGCCACCACCGCCACCACCACCACCACCACCACCACCACGCCCACCGCTGCTGCTGCTGCTACTGCTCCCATTATGGTTGTTGTAGTCGTTGTTGCTGCTACTGGACGAATCATGGGACGCAGTAATGTCTATTTCTTTTTTGATTCGGATTGGCGCTTTCGGAGGCAGAGTTTTATTGGCGCGGGGCATATGTCTTGATTTCTTTTTTAATTTGGAGGTATCAATTTTGGTTGTTTTAGAAAGTCTGGCCGCACGATTGATGCCGATGGCTCTTCCGGGAAGCGACGAGGAGGAAGAAGAAGAAGAGGAGGAGGAGGAGGAGGAAGAGGAGGAAGAGGAAGAAGAAGACCCACCCAGGCGTACACGAGAGACACCGCCCGCAGCCCCAATGACTGACTTGTTGTCTTTTTTACTGGACGACGGGGAGGATTTTTTAGGCGGCATTGTTGAAAGGTTACTGCGATGGTAAAACGGTTGTAATGTGAATGGAAAACGTTGTGTAACGGTACGACGTGTAAGTCTTTTGTCTTGGTTTGGTTGGTCTTGCGTTCTTGCGT
>Ga0115005_10002554_pt1 | contig 14495 bp, 20 predicted proteins | sample ArcOceMetagenome_FD_87163 | JGI IMG/M metagenome (GOLD analysis project Ga0115005, IMG submission 87163) | Marine eukaryotic phytoplankton communities from Arctic Ocean - Arctic Ocean - Greenland ARC118M Metagenome | ecosystem: Environmental > Aquatic > Marine > Oceanic | place: Arctic Ocean... | reverse complement strand
GAGAAGGGAGAGATTCTGTACATTTGTTCCTCACGGTGCTCTTGTTTTATCTGCGCCGGACCAAACCAAGCCTTCTAGCAATTTGCTGTGAAGTTGACCTCTGATATCTTTTCTTGATTGTATCAACATCGCCTGTTGAAGCCCACGCCCACTTGTAGAATTTTCTCCTGGAAATTACCCGTACATTCTTGAGAGATGTTCTGCTTCGATTGATCTTCCTACCGCAATCACAGCGATTTTCAGAACACGAGAAGCTTGCGTTTTGTGGTCTTGCGAGATAGTCTTCGTCTTTGTCTATGTATACACTCACGAATGTTTGGTTTACATCGATGATCGAGGATGACGATTGTTCTCTAAAGCAAGTGCATATAGTGGTGGTAGTACTGGTGGTAATAGTGTGATCGATGGGACGATGCATGCTATCAGTACTGATAGCGCTCATGTTGCTTAAACTTAATAACACAATGAAAGAATGAAATGAGCCTGGATCTTGGGACCAGATTCCTCTCCTTTCGGCTACAAATAGTGGCCACCATTTACGTAAATAGTATTTCCTCCGACCCGGGACCCGGATCGGAGAATTTCATCGTGACAATGGCCCTGTTACACGACACACGACACACCACGCAACGCCAGCCAACCTTCAACCTTCGTTGACGAATGGTCTTTCTCTGCATGTAAACAGACAATCCCGCAACCGATGTTGTTGCGAGCAATGCCGTTTGCCGAGCGAGCGTACCGGAGGAAACCATTCACAGATTCTGTCTGAAGGAAGGGTGTGGTGATCAATGGACGTGATGATGTGCTCCACTGCCCCACCGCACCATTCACCACCACCATACCACCACGTGGTCCACCACTCCACTGTCGCGAGCGAGTTTGTGTAGTGGAAAGTGTCACTTTCAATTGAACGAATAATCGAAAAGTTCTATCCAAAGTATTACAGAAAGACCCATCCACTTTCCGAAATTGCAAACCCGGATCGGAGGAAATAATATTTACGTATAGTACTATTAGAAAGGAGAGGAATCGTATCTGGTCCAAGGTCCTCCAAGCAGATCCAGGAACATTTCATTGTTTCTTCAACATTTCATCCGTTCTAATGACGTATGTACACGTACGACGTGTACTGTAGTAGTCAATAAACACCCACCCTCCGTTTCCTTTCATGTGTGGGTAGGCTGGTCGGCGATAGGATTTATTATCACCGAAAGTATGTATGTACAAGATGACGACTTTAGAATTAGTGACTACTACAGTTAGATCGACGGTTTGATCAAAGAAAACGAGTCGAGTCCCGCTAGACACTGAAACCAAGCTGAAATTCAAAATGAAGATGCGAAAAAAAAGAAGGAAATCCAACCAACCCATTTTCCCACTTCCAACCCCACTCGCTGTAGGTATAATATAAAACACGTTCTTATAGAAGCAATAGATTCATAACTTTGATCTACGAGTATTTCCTAATCCTAGAATCAACATTACGCAGATGATCTCAGCCAGTATAGGAGTACAAAAAGATACTTGTCAGATTCTTGTGTCGTTGAAGTTAACAAAGCATATGAGGAGAAAGAGTAGAGGCGGATTCAACTTTATAGGTAGTTAGTATTTCAAGGTTGGCCGTCAGGAGAAGAAATCATTAAAAGGATTTGTTTACGATATTAGAACAAAGTGAAAAGATCGATCGCGTTGAAGCTCATCATTTTCACTAATTTTAATTCGTCCCAACATTAGGACCTCTGATGACGACCTTGCCTCGTACATGCCGACTAGCCTGTAACTTAAAGGCATCTTGGGCACCCTCTGTTGTGAAAGCAAAAGGTCCACGGTCATCAATACAAGCTTTCAACTTGTTCTCACTCGCAAGCTTCAATGTTTCCTTCATGATCTGCACATCATTATCAATACTCATTGCAAATGTGTAAGCTGGCAATTTCGCCCTATCATTGAGACGCGAATAAATGGCTCTGAAAAGAGATGTGAAAAGGAAGAGCTTCATGCCTTCCCATATGCTATTGATCTTGAAGAGAGGCTCGTCTGGGGTCATTGTGAGATATCTTCCACCTTCCTTTGCAGTTTTGACAATCATTGCTTCATTTTCATCCTCATTTTTACTTTGCTCCAATAAACGAAGCCATCCACCTCCAGCCAAGTCTACCACTGTATCAAACTTTTCAGTCACATTGATATTATTCCATTCATGAAAATCGTACACATCCTTTTGCGTATAATCCAATGCACAATCGCACAAAATAGGTTCCTTCAACAACCTCTCAGGTTCCCTCGATACACCTGCCATTAATTCCACCCCCTTCAATTTCAAGAACTGGCACAAATGAGAACCAACCCCGCCCCCAGCCCCAATAATCACCACTCGTTCCTTGGAACTAATCCTTCTCGATAAAGATAAGGCGATTGTAGCACTACTGGCTAAAGCAGCCGCATCCTCTGAGGATACATTTTCAGGAACTTTCTCCGTCATGTCCGGTGCAATCACTGCGTACTCCCCTAGAGCTCCTCTGGGTCCTTCCGTGAATCGTGCTGCAACTCGATCCCCGACATTATACCCGACAGTGGATGGATCGACGTCATTCATGTCTATGATTATACCGCAGAGATCACCGCCTGGGATGTAGGGGAAGGATGGTGGTCCTTGTAGTGATTTACAATCTCCTGATAAGACACGGGCGTCTCCTGGCGCAAGTGCGACGGCTAGGGTTTTCACCAGCATTTTGCGTTTGGGTAATTCGTTCACATTTGGTTTGGGGTAGTCTGTGACGAGCTTCAGGTTTTGGTATGTTCCGTAGCCGTGAGATATGATTGCTTCCATGTTTTGAGGCGTCATGTGTTTCAGGATTCAGTGTATGGAGAGGTTTGTTCGTTACGATCGCAGGGGGCAGTACTTGAAGAATGCAATGGTGAAAGATTTATTCAACTGCACTGAAAATAATTGAAAGTTTAGAGTTCTGGTTCTTCTTTATGCGATGCGAGCGTGCATGCTGTTGGATGACCCTTCGCTGCAATGACTTTCTTGTAGCCTTCTTACAGTATGAATTTGAATTCCCGGATCGATAGGGTTTGTACGCCGCGCCAAAATTTCAAATTATTGACCTCAAACTGCCTCAAACAAACAATTGAAATCAAAGTCATCACTCATCCCTCTAATCTACCAGCGGGTACATCAAGACATAGCTGCATAGTACGGTGTCGCACCAACCTCCTCTAATACACACTTTTCTATCTGAAGGCAATGAGTTTAAGCGCCAAAGCAAAAACAATTCGTGAAAGACAATTCCCGTTCTCGTGACGTTGACCGCCGACCGATCTAGACGCGATCGTCCTCTGCACGACTTGCCCTTGTTGGTCACTGACAGAGCAGACCGCCACCACCGCAACCTCCAACAACATTTTAGCGACCGCGATGATGGTAGAAATGGGGAAGGAACGTCTCACAGCCGTGGCAACAAGGGGAACCTCCCCGCTTATCAAATTATCAAAGCAATGACCCCGCCAAAGCGCATTACCAAAAAAAACGAATCCTGCGATCCAGCATCTGCTACCCTCGTTTGTCCAGATCTAAGGATTCAAAATGGTTCACCAGCCATTCCGAATTATCATAAACCTGCCTGTTAAGCACGATGGTGTTGTCATTGTGCCTGAGCTCTTTGGGAAAGAGGACGATTGGGATTTATTTTACAAACTTGTTGAAGAAATGCGGTGCATCCAGTCCAGTAATTCAGATTCCAATCCAGATTCTAATCCAGATTCAAACTCAGACAATACCAAACAGCCGCTCGATCAAAAATTCAACAAGAAGTTCGGAATGGATCCTAACTCACCATCACTAAACATCTCTCGTCTCTGCGAATACTTCGTTGTCCATCGATCCCACGAATATCGGGACGAGGTTCAATTGGTAGTATAGGGATAGTAGTGATTCGAACGAAACCATTTCATCATGATAGTGCAGCGTTTAATCCACAGAGAGCCAGGAATCAGAATATCACGATTGGGGCGAGTTTTGGGGCTACCAGAGAGCTAGCGTTAATTAGGACGAAAGAGTAGTATAAGAATAATGTCTTTGGTGGCGAAGGGGGTGGTGATGGGGGAACATGTACATTGTATTTTCCGCAGGTGAACAATGGTGTCTTTAGTTTTGGAAGGGACGCACATATAAACTGGAAGGTGAGGGTATGGATGAAACATGATGTATTTGTGTGAAGTCATTGAGAGACAAATACATGCTTTACCTCCATCAGAACAAGTGGTGGCTACTTTAATAATGAAACCTTGATTTTCTTATTTCAATAAACAAGATTGCAAGTTATTTCTTCTCATCGTCACCTTCGCCTTCGGAGGTTTCCTGAGAAACCACATCCTCGTCACCTTCTACAGCCTCCTCGTTAGCTTCATCAGCACCTTCATCAGCAACAACCTCTTCCTCTGGTTTGGCTTTAAGAGAATCAGGAACTCTGCCCCATCCCATTTTCTCACCCTTGAGCTGCCTATCCAGCCATGCCGCTTTGACTCCCTTGTACGTAAATTCATCCTCATTTCTCACAGGCTTCCACGAAGTTTGTGCAACTTCCTCTACAGTTGCGATTTTCAATTCCCCATCTTCTTCTACAAGGGTATTATCCTTTTGCTGTCTATACTTGAGCTTTGCACCTCTACGACTCTTCTTCCCGATTTTCTTTTGCTGCCTAACATTAATCATTTGACTAACGTATTTCCACCTCTGCCTTCTGGTAGTTTCTGTGGTATTACCATCTTCATCTTCAATAGCGCCATTATCTGGAAGGGCAAATTCAATATCTTCGGAAGGGTTTCCAGTTTGACTTCGACTCAGGGTGTCCTTGATCTCTTTAAACTCCTCATTAGCCTTTTCTACGAGTTTCATGCATTCGGCATTAGCCTTGGACACAACCTTACCATCATCAACATCTTCAAGGTAAACCTTTTCATCAATGAGAAGCTGAGCTTCACCCTGTTCACGCAACACAGCCTGCTTGGTCAATTCATCGACATTGTACAAATCCTCCACCCTGACAAAATCTCCCGACTCGACCCCTGAAATATCAGCAGCACCCACGGGAGTCTCGACGTACTCATTGGGATTAACCTCCCCATATGCCATATAAGCATTATTAATATGCTCCTTAACCTTGGCATCGACATACTTTGCCATCTTCTCATTCACATAACCCCCCTCCTTGGCAATCTGCTCCTCATCATGACAATTCTGCACAATGGCCGCAACACGTATGGGGGTAAGATTAAACTTCTCCCCAATGACCCTCATGACATACTCATGACTAGTCGTTTTGAACTCTTTCTCCTGTTCAACCATGAGCGCAAGGTACATCTGATAAACGTCCTGGCGCTGGTTTTCGTCGAGCCAGGAGAGGACGACCATGCCATCGTGCATGGAGTCGAATTGTTCCTCAAACGATACTTTGGGACGAGCGGCAAAGTCTTCGGCGGAAATGATTTGGGCCTTGTTTTTCCATCCAGGGCGGTAGAGTGGGTTGGGTTTGGAACCGGATATTTTGTTGAGGGGGTCGGATTCACCTGGCTTGAGGCGTTTTTTGACGAATGATTGGGGGTTAGGTGGTGCATCGGAGGAAAGGGTTTTCTTGAGGTTTATTTTCGATGAGAGCGTTCGGAGATGAATTTGGCTCGCTGATAGCTTTGATTTTGCGGCTATTTTTTGGGTTATGTTCATCATGGTTGTATATTTAATTTAGTGTGGTAGGAAGATCGATGCAATATGATGAATGAAATGGTGGTATGTTTTGATGATTCATACCATTGTCTCTTCATTTTGGGCTTTGCTCCTCTTTGCTTTCAAACGAGAGGTTATCATCACACATCGATCATCATGTGTTTGTATATTTGTTTTGGGGTGGGGCTGGGGTGGAAAACAAAAGTCCTAAACCGCGTTGGATCAACATCTCCACAAGAACATTTCATTTTCAACTCATAATCATAATAAAAAACACAACGATACTCATTGGTATCCTATTGTTACAAAGTACATTCAATGTGATCGAGATGCATCACACAGCTCTCAAATTGTGCAGCCTCGCAGCCCCCATTGTGTACCCCATACTGACTATTACTGCAATCTTGTCACTCTTCTCTCCCTTCCTCTCACAATTGGCATCGCATGGAAAGACACGAATAGTACGGGTGGGTAAGCAAGTGCCAGAAAGAAACCGGGGCGGAGCCAAACACGGTGATAGAAACGGAACATTGCTGCCAGTCGGAAATAAAGAAAGACCTCACATTGCATCAAAATCATCGTCGTCAATCCTCGCATTCTTAGATCACCCCCGACTTCAAATTAGCAAACGGCACTTTGTACATTTCTACTCGGTTGGAATCCTATGGACTGCGCTCGTATACTTTGTATACCCTCTTTCATCACAAACGACCAATCTCAATGTGTCGAGAGTGACCCTTTTTATTCATCTCACGAGGAGGTGCTATGAATGCCGATATGTACATCAGTGGAATGGAACGATGCATATTGCAGGATTTTTACTCGGATTGTTGCATTATATTTTACTGCCATTTATATTCCTGCCCGAAGCTTATCTGATTCCTACTTCCATTGAAAGTATAGCTCCGAACACGTATGCTAATAGTGGTTGGAAATTGCTACGTTTACTGTTTGGAATAACAATGAATCTCTATTCTCAGCATCAGCAATATATTCATCACTGCTTACTGGCAAATTGCCGTACGAGGAATCGACAAGATATCAATATCCATTCAGGGGAGAAACGCAAAAATAAGTACGAGTCTGTCTATACTATACCGCGAGGGAAATGGTTCGCATACGTGAGCTGTCCTCACTATCTTGCTGAAATTATGATTTATGTCTCCTTTGCCATCTTGCTACACCCCCTTATGTTGGACTCAAGCATGAGAAGAAAAGTGGTCAATATGGACGATGCAATGAGTGATTACTACTTTGGCGGCGGCAACACCGACATCGTTACCATGACTCAATATGTCATCAATGTTTGTTATGTTTTAAGACCATGTAAGCACATCGTATTGGTGGTATGGGTTGCAGTCAACTTGGCAGTGTCTGCACGATCTAGTCACGAATGGTATCGGGTGCAGTTTCCAGATTATCCTCTCCACCGTGCTGCTTTGATTCCATTCATTTGGTGAATAAATAGAACACATTATGATACTTTTTATCTACGAAAATGAGTACTACACGTACTTGTATACTATTAGTTACTAATGATTAAACACAGCATTAATCTATTCAAACCCTTTCCCACAAGGTGTTTTCATCTTGGGCCATACCTTTTTCCAAAGGTATTTTCATCTTGGTCGTAACTTCGTATCAGTATTATTCATCTTCATACCTTTTCCCAAAAGGAAGTTTTATCTTGGTCGTAACTTCGTATCAGTATCATGTGCGGTATCTTCATACCACCGGAGAATTGATGAAACACCTAATCTACACCAAACCGAGCACGGAGGAGAGGCATTGGCATTTGCATAGGCTTGAGTTTCCGTTTTCATGGGATCGCGCGTACAAATACAGGCATCTCCCACATTTATGGCAATGGCACCAGCAGTACTGTTGGTTTTACTCGTAGTTGTATTATGATCCATCCCGTCCCTGCGAACGAACTCATGAGTCAAATCGATAGCGGTACTCCTAGGACGTCTTCCCCTACGTTGATTGCATTTCAATGATGTTGAGGATGGAGATGACGGGCGTGAAGGAGGAGGCGGCGGCATCAGGATTGAATCGAGATCTTCATTGTAGATTGGTGCTGATGCTGCTGCTGCTGGGAGAACTGATGCCGACAGCGGAACCATCACGGAAACACCAGCCTTGATGCTGGTGGGGCACATTGGAAGAGATACGGTTTGGCAATTGCATTGATCTTGATCTTGATCATGATCTTCTCGTTTCAGCTTCTGGTTCGAACCGGGGCTCTCAGCGTCATGTCTATCTTGGCAATCTTGATCCAGAATAGGTTCTTTCTCGCTGTCAAGGACATTCGTAGTGTCGCTGCCATGATTGCTATCACCGCTTACCGCATCATCAACATACATAGAATCAGTATTGATGCTGATTTCACTGTCATCTTGGTTCGTGATCATGGTGGTGTGGTGAATCAATGGAATATGGATTCAAGTGATTCATTCCTTTTATGGTGCTGTCTGTCACCGTTTACTTTGTGATGTCGTGTGTCGTGTTTGATCGAGATTCATTTCTTTCTTTCGAAAAAAGATTCCCGCCAATGTGTGACTTTCTTTTATGGGAACCCATCCAACACGTGGAAAAGGAGAAAAGATAGAAAGGCAAAAGAAGATAAAGTATTATGTGCGGTCAGACGTAGTAAATTTCAAATTCTCAGAAGCCTACAGTACTGTAAAAAACTACGCTGGTGTGTAGCTAATCACGATGCTTTTTTATTTTTTAATTCAACTAGTCTTCTTTCACATTCCCAGTCATTCACCTGGATACCGAAACCAGAAGGAAAGGAACCATGATTCATACCATTGCAAACAGGTCGAAGATTCTGCTTCGTGCAGGAATTTCACGTCGTGCAATCATCAGCAGCCAAACTGCCACTAGAGATATTTCGATTGGCACAGATCTCTCTGTTTCCCAATGCACGTTCCAGAAAGCAAGACCGTGGGTAAGAAGCGATACCATTGGTATTTTGGTCAAAACAGGCATTATTCCTTTGTGTTACTAATTTCAAATTGTGTCATTTCATGCATTTGTACGTTAGCACATGGACGATACGAATTCCAATCTCGCAAAAGATAACGCCATTGAAATGTCTGATCTATTCAAAGGAAAAAAAGTAGCCATTTTTGGTGTACCGGCGCCCTTCACTGGGACGTGTACCACAGCTCATTATCCCCCGTACAAAGTTCTCCAAGATAAATTCAAAGCAAAAGGGATTGACGAAATTATTTGCTACTCTGTTGCAGACCCCTATGCTCATTACAACTGGGGGGAAACAATGGAAAATGACTTTGACAAAATTTCTTTCCTTGCAGACGTTGATTGCGAGTGGGCCAAAGAGAATGATCTGGATAGGGATTACACTGGCGCGTCGTTGGGACATCGCGCGGCTCGTTTCTCAATGATTGTCGATGATGGTATCGTCAAAAGTTTTAACCTGGTCGAGGACGCTGACAAGGATGCTGAAACTTTGTTGGAACAGGTGTCATGAGTCCTTTGGGCATAACATCATAATGCAAATTAATCCCATTATGAAATGCGTTTTACATTTATCATTAATGGCAACTTCTTGTAGCTAGTAGCAACCAATCGGTCTCCAATTGGAAATTCTCTAGACATACAGTATGCGTGATGTGAAAATAACACATGTTCTCATATAATATTTTTCCTATTTTCACGCGTAAAACCTACAGTACCAGAGTTTAAGAAAAAAATGCGGCAGCCTTCTTCATGAAATTGTCACTCTTTTCAGTAACATCTTTCCCCTCCTTGGTAGGCTTGGTAGGATTAAGAAGCTCAGCTGCATCAACTGCAGGCAGGAAACCATCTGGGAAAACACCATCGGAAAGGATCTCACAAGAGCCAGGGGTTGGGCAGTAAACAGATGCCACAATCTCCTTGAAAGATACCCATCTATTTTCTTCAGCAGACTTATCAGCAGCCAAGGCCATAATGAGAGCAGCCAAACCATCCTGTCCTGTACATGGGACAGGGGTATCATTCACAAGAGATTCGCAGAATGCAATTGTTTCGGAAACGTAAGCCTCAGTGTAACGGCTCAAGAAGAAATCGTAGGGCATATCAGCATTTCCAGTGAAGGAATTCTTGTAAATCTTGGCAGTGTTGGGGTAAACATTATCAGTAGCAATCATACCAGAAGTACCCAAGACTTCAGCACGCTGATCATATCCATAAGAGGACTGGCGACATACATCAACAATAGCCTGAACTCCGTTGGGGTACCTTACAATACAAGAAGCAGTATCGAACGCTTCAGATCCATCCAACTCCTCAATAGATTTGTCAATGTGGCATGATCCAACGGCAAGAATATCAATGGGATCTGCTCCAGCAAGGAAACGAGACATATCCAAGTCATGCACAGCCATATCAGCAAAGATTCCTCCGCCCCCCTTGACGTACTCAAAAGGAGGAGGAGAGGGATCACGAGAGCACAATTTGATCATGATGGTGTCTCCAACCTCCTTATCTTCGACAGCGGTCTTGACACGCCTGAAGTTAGGATCGAAACGACGCTGAAGACCAGTCATCAGCTTGACGCCAGCTTCGTTACATGCATTAATGGCTTCCACAGTCGCGGCCAAATCGGTGGCAAGAGGCTTTTCGCAAAAGACGTGCTTACCGTTAGCGGCGCATGCCTTAATTTGGTCAGCATGGAAAGAACTGGGGGAGCAAATCCATACGGCATCAACTTCAGGGTCGGTGATGACATCCATGGCATCGGAAGTAAATCTGGGTACTCCGTATTGTGCAGCAGCTGTGGTGTCACGGTAACGGCAGAACAGATGAATAACATGAATACATCCGTTCTTCCATTTTGAAAATAAATAGGTATACATTGAATTAAATCTCTTGGAAACTAACCTGCTTCAGCCTTTGATACAGTAGGGTTGGAAACAATGATGGGTTTCACATTAGGGGCCTTGGTGATGGCGCCAAGATGGACGATTCCAATACGTCCGCATCCGATAACTCCGACCTTGATTTCTTTCACTTCGTTGTTCTCAGCTGTCATACTCAAAGCAGTGCGCTGGGCGATCCCAGCGGATGTCATGGTGAAAGCATTCACATTGGTGGCGGCGAATGCCACAATAGAGATGATTGAAAGCCTCATGGTAGTCTATTTGCTGAAGAATTGAAGTTAGATGAAAATGTCAAAAAGAGAACCAACCTGATGGACGCGTCAAACAAAACAGTTGGGCATCGTGCTGAAGAAGAAGAATCCGAAAAAAGACAGCCGACAGCCACCCTTTCAAAGATTGCAGAGGAAAGATGTCAAAAAAAGCGTCTTTCTGCGACGTGTCATGATCGGATCGGCGGCACATAACGCAACGAACCGGAAGATACATTTTTCAAATTCAACCCTCATATTTCCCAACCCAGGATGGACAAAAGAGAGCAGGAATTTCATGGAATTTCTTCAAAATAACCAGATTCATTCCTCCTCTGTATGTATTTATTACAATAGTATGATACTATCTGCTATCTGTATAGTATCGACCCTCGCATTCATTGTGAATCAAAGAACTCATATCTATGCCAACGTTCAACGTATAGGAATTGAAAGATAAAATCTATAACTTTCTTCTTGTTTATCAGATACACGTACGTAGTGCCATGCCCGCACTAAGAAGTACGAAATCATATTATTTTTAAAAGCAGATATTTTTAAAGAGCTGAATATCTTTGGTACACGTACAGTATATAGAAAATCATTCCTACGTGTAATCAAAATTGTAGAAAGGCAATACGTGTACACGAATTGGCTTGAATCATTCGTTCTCAAATAACTCCGCGAGCTAATCTTCCTCTGGTATCTATGAATGCCTCCAGTAATGAAGAAACTGGAAATATTAGGCATCGTTGGATACTGAAACGATTCATTCTGATGCAGCTACGTACAGTTCGCATCCCATATCGAATAAAGCAGATATTCTTTTCTTCAACAATATTGTAGTAATGGCGACACATGAGTTGGCTTGCACCCCATTTCCTCAAATAACTCAACTAGGGCATCTCGCTCTGGAATTTCGCCAATATCACAATCAAAATCATCACTGTGAATGCCTCCAGTGATAAAGACACTGGAAATATTCGCCCTATTCGCCCCTTCAATATCGTGATGCAATGAATCGCCCACATGGCACACACGGTCTGCATCTAGTCCCAGCTCTCGTAAGCATGCCTTAAAATGTTCAGCATGTGGCTTTCCAAAGTATTCACATTCGCCTCCCATGGCCTCATACTTTTGAGCTATCTTCCCTATTTCAAAATGAGATTAAAACACGTGAGAAAATGATTGTTTTCGCGAAAATTCAATTTCAACTACGTAGGTATACAATATGTATATAAATTCTCACCTGGCATGCTTGCAGTGACATCCCCTGGCAATTTGACAATCAAATCGGGATTGGCACAAACCATTGGAAGCTTGCGAGCTAAACACAGTTCCAAAACCGGATCAATCACTGAAAAATCGCCATCATCCATGAATGCTCCGAGCAGCACATTTTCGGAACTGTCCTCATCACGGAGCACCTCGGAACCATGCGTAATTACAAAATCAGCTTCTTCTACATTTGTCGTGCCTTCCACATTACCACATTTCGAAAGGAAGGCCAGTGGAATAGCAGGTTTATCCCACGTAAACCAAATAGCTTTCTTCACATCCTTTCCGCCTCCATATGTTTCTTTGATGTAGCGAGCTGCCTCCTCCCCACTAGTCACAGCCCCCACAAAGTTGTCAGGATCAAAACCTAGTTTAGGAAGTTTGTCGAGGGCAGTGGAGGAAGGGCTTGAAGTGTTGGAGAGAATGATGAGTTTCTTGCCCATGGATGCAAGTTGTTGAATGCATTCTACACTGCCGGGCAAGCTCTCGGATCCGTTGTGCATTACGCCATATTGGTCCAGGATGAAACCATCGTATTTTTCTGCGATTTCTGAAAAGGATTTGATGGATGTGAATGTCATGATGATTTATGTTCTTATGTCATTGGTTGCGTGTTGCGTGTTTTCGAGTTTTGTTCTTCCAAAAATCTCAAGTTGACGTGGTAATCTGCATAGGCGTTTTATGTTGAATATGCATGCTCGCATGCCCACGTGGCATGATGACCAGAACATTTTTTTAACCTTCAACCTTCAAGAGTCAGAATATATCTGTCCCCGCGAAGCAACGGAGAAAAAACAACACGACCGAAAATTCGAAATTTGAAATGGACGTCTCCAGTCTCCAGTGAGTGACAGAACAATTCATTTCTTTGACGCAATCCAATCAATCCCACTGCCAACAACTCTCCACCTTGCTTAAACCACTCAATAACCTAGCTCATCATATCTCCAAAATTGAAACCTTGAAAAGACAGTCACGTGCATATTTCTTTATCTACACACACGTACGGAGGTCAAAATGCAGCAAGAACGGTTGAATCCTCAAGAAGGCAAGAACCCTTCCCGCCCTGCTGCTGCCGCTGTTAATAACAGCTCCAGCACCGACGTCAACCACACAAATCAGAACGAAGCCAAGGCTGGAAATCTCACAGCATATGAAAGACTACGCGCACAGAATATCGAAAGAAATCAGAAAAGATTGGCAGACCTCGGTCTCATCACCGAAAACGAAGCGAAGCAAGTCATTGACTCTGCTTGGAAAAATAAACCGGCCGCGACAGGTACCAGCAAACCAAAAGATCACGCGAGAAAGAAAAAAGTTTCCAGTATTTCCGGAAAGAGATCAGGAATATCAAGTAGTAAAATAAGCACACGCGGTAGTAGTGCCAAGGAGAAGCGGGGCACTGCAAAGATTATAAAAAAACGGATTAGGACTGGAAAATGGGTCATTCCGAGTACAGATTGGATTGCGGTCTAAATGTTTTGTATCGAGAATTCATTGGAGAGGATATAATAATGTTGAAATGCTTGTGGTATCACCGAGGCAAGCGATCAAGGTTATTCAAATCTCATTGTTCCGGAATCGATAGTACAGTACAGCATTGGCCAGCAGTCTCCTCTCTGTAAATTAGTGTTTTTATTATGTCAGGCGCTACACGGTATCGTACGTGTACTAACAAATAAATGTAATCAACAGTGCCAAAAACAATGTAATCAACAGTGCCAAAAACAATGTCACCCTGTCAAAATGATCCTGGTGCCCGCATTTACATACTGTAACGCAGCTGTTCTTTCAGAGTGACCACAGATCTAATTTTGCAACTCTTGAATCATTGTTCTTAAAGAAATTTGCCTATTATTTTATTAATATCTCTCTGAAACCCCGTCGCGATGAACTCTCCTGAGGCGATTGATGGAGTTTTTTTTCTGACCCATTTTGTGCTGGGCGCTCAATAACGTATCTTCAATCTGACACCCACTCTGCAAAAAGTGACCAGCTTTGTCGTTCACTTTTGAATACAGCATACGGGACACAGAACTAGTAGGGCTACCGGTACACGAATGATGCATGTATTCCGTTATCTTGCTGCTTCAAACACATTGGGTCTGCTCCTTCTATGGTCCGAATAGTTTAGAACAGAAGAATTACTGACCGAATATGCATATGCTCTTCTATTCACCAGGTATATTGATATGGACTCATCATGAAGGGACCATGAACATACGTGTTGTAGAGGATCGGATCGGTACGTGCAACTTCTTTTGCCTCTTGATGGATTCATCATTTGGCCGGCGCAAGAAGATATTTTATTGCCAACAAGAAGAAATTCTCGGAATGAGGATAGTTGGG
>Ga0115005_10002553_pt1 | contig 14496 bp, 15 predicted proteins | sample ArcOceMetagenome_FD_87163 | JGI IMG/M metagenome (GOLD analysis project Ga0115005, IMG submission 87163) | Marine eukaryotic phytoplankton communities from Arctic Ocean - Arctic Ocean - Greenland ARC118M Metagenome | ecosystem: Environmental > Aquatic > Marine > Oceanic | place: Arctic Ocean... | reverse complement strand
TGTATTGTCGGTATATGGTCGTCCAATTATTAACCGCTCTGTGATTGATATCATCAAAGCGCACCGTTTTGTTCGCCAAATGGAAAAAGAAGGCCTAACGGTTCTTGATACTTTCCCAATTTTAGAAGCGTTGGCGGCGCTTAATGTGTCTTCTTGCCACATTGATATTGGTAAAATGGCGGTTAAATTCCGCAGCGAAGCCAATGGCGCATCTTTGGTTGAGTTTGTTAAAGCCCAGCTTGAGCAAGTAGCTAATCAAGGTCCTGCCGGTGAAGAAGGTAAAGACGTTGTTCTTTACGGCTTTGGTCGTATCGGTCGTTTATTGGCTCGCATCATGGTTGAAAAAGCCGGTGGTGGTCAGGGTATGCGTTTACGTGCAATCGTTGTTCGTAAAGGTAAGGGTAACGATCTAGTTAAGCGTGCTTCTCTATTGCGTCGTGATTCTATTCACGGTCCTTTCAAAGGCACCATCCAAATTGATGAAGAAAACAGCGCGCTAATCGTTAACGGCACGTACATCAAGGTAATTTACGCGGGTAACCCAAGCGAAATCGATTACACAGAGCACGGTATTAACGATGCGCTTGTCATTGATAACACGGGTGTATGGCGCGATGCAGATGGCCTTGGCCAGCACGCTGCTTGTAAAGGTGTTGCGAAAGTATTGCTTACTGCACCTGGTAAAGGCGACATTAAGAACATCGTCTACGGTGTTAACCACGGCGATATCGCTGAGACAGATACTATTTTGTCAGCCGCTTCTTGTACGACTAACGCCATTACGCCAATCCTTAAAGCATTGGATGATCAGTACGGTGTTGATTGTGGTCACGTTGAAACAGTTCACTCTTACACTAACGACCAAAACCTAATCGATAACTACCACAGTGGTGATCGTCGTGGTCGTGGTGCAGCACTTAACATGGTTATCACTGAAACTGGTGCAGCCAGTGCTGTTGCTAAGGCATTGCCTGCTCTTAAAGGTAAGCTAACCGGTAACGCGATCCGTGTTCCTACGCCTAACGTTTCTATGGCGATTCTTTCTTTAACACTTAAGAAAGACGTAGAAAAAGAAGAGCTAAACGATTACTTACGTGATGCGTCTTTGTACTCTCCATTGCAAAAGCAAATCGATTACGTACGTAGCCCAGAGGTTGTATCTAGCGATTTCGTTGGTAACCGTTGCGCTGGTATCGTAGATGGTGAAGCCACTATCGTAAGTGGTAACCGTATTAACGTTTACGTTTGGTACGATAATGAATACGGCTACAGTCGTCAGGTAGTGCGCATCGCTCAACAGCTTTGTGGCGTTAACTACCCAACTTACCCAGTAATTGGTTAGTAAGTTAAAGAAAAAGCCGCTTTTATAAGCGGCTTTTTCTTTGGGTTGGCTTTTATCGGTTGGCCTCAGTACTCTTTTTTAAGCGTCAAAAAACCAGTGTGTCGTGTTGTTTCTTAGTTGTGGTTGGCATTAACGAATGTGTCGGCAGGAATTAGGCGCGGTTGGTTGAGCTTCTTTTACGCTTGAAATTGAAAATAATAAAAATGAGTTAGAGTGTGAAGGTGTTTTATAAAAATACCTCTTCAGAATAAAAAATGAGCACAAATCTAAGCCCTGTCTATACTTATTCCTTAATACTAAGGGTTAATTGGCTAGTTATAGCTAGTCACCTATAGATGAGATGATTATACTAACGGCAAGTTTTATAACGGGCTGATTTTAGCTCTCTAACTGATTGAAAAGTAAGCAAATTTTTGTGTATTTTTTACATGAAACTGAATTTTTGAAACTGTGATTAGGCAAGGCATATGATCAAAATCAAGAAAGGTCTTGATCTGCCAATTACCGGGAGCCCTGAGCAAGTAATTGCCCAAGGTAAAAAAATATCCCAGGTAGCATTGGTAGGTTTCGACTATGTTGGCATGAAGCCAACAATGCTGGTACAGGAAGGCGATAAGGTCAAAAAAGGGCAGGTGCTCTTTACTGACAAAAAAACCGAAGGTGTTAAATACACCGCTCCTGCAGCAGGTGTTGTAAAAGAAATTAACCGCGGCAAGCGTCGTGTGTTTGAATCAATTGTGATTGAACTAAGCGGTAGCGATGAAGTTACGTTTAAGTCACACAGTGCTCAGGAGTTAAATTCTTTAACGTCTGAACAAGTACAAGAGCAATTGGTTGAATCAGGTTTATGGACAACGGTTCGTACTCGTCCATTCTCTCGTGTGCCTGCTTTGGGTACATTGCCAAGTTCTATTTTTGTGACAACGGTGGATACAAACCCGTTGGCCGCAGATCCTGCTGTTGTTATTGCTGAGCAGAAAGAAGCGTTCACTAATGGTTTAGCGGTACTAGCGCGTTTAAGCAGCAAAGTATTTGTAACAAAATCAGCGTCTTCTGATGTGCCTGTTGCAAATGCGCAAGCGGTTGAAGTAGATGGGCCACACCCAGCTGGTTTGGTGGGTACGGCGATTCACTACTTGGATCCAGTAAGCACATCTAAAACTGTATGGCATGTGGGTTATCAGGACGTTATTGCCATTGGTAAATTGTTCACAGAAGGCAAGATCAGTGAAGAGCGTGTTGTTGCTCTTGCGGGTCCTCAGGTTAATCAGCCTCGTTTGCTTCGTACAGTTGTTGGTGCAAGTTTAACTGAACTGACAGAAGGCGAACTGAAAGCCGGTGAAAACCGTGTGATTTCAGGCTCTGTGTTTGGTGGTCGTACGGCTGGAGGTGCACAAGCTTACCTTGGTCGTTACTCTAACCAAATTACTGTATTAGAAGAGGGTCGCGAGCGTGAGATGCTGCATTACCTTCGCCCTGGTGCAGATAAACACTCAGTTAAAAGCATTTACCTTTCTAAATTACTGCCTAAAAAATTGTTGGATATGACCACATCAACAAACGGCAGTGAGCGTGCCATGGTTCCGATCGGTGCGTACGAAAAAATCATGCCTCTTGATATCCTGCCAACACAATTATTGCGTGCATTAATCGTAGAAGACATGGATAGCGCCATTGCTTTAGGCGCACTAGAGTTGGATGAAGAAGACCTAGCGCTTTGTACTTACGTTTGCTCTGGTAAGTATGAATACGGTCCTATTTTGCGTGGAAATCTTGAGCGCATTGAGAAAGAGGCATAATCATGGGTCTACGTTCTTTATTAGATAGCCTCGAACCCCATTTTACCAAAGGGGGCAAGTTCGAGAAGATGTATCCGCTTTACGAAGCGCTTGATACAGGCTTGTATAAGCCACCAAATGTAACCAATAACTCGGCTCACGTACGAGATGGTATCGACCTTAAACGCATCATGATCACTGTTTGGTTATGCTGTTTCCCAGCTATGTTTTTTGGCATGTGGAACATCGGTTTTCAAGCCAATACAGCGATGGATGCAATGGGAATTGCTGAAGTAGAAGGTTGGAGAGGGGCTTTAATCGGCCTGTTCGCTGGCTATGATGCGAGCTCTATATGGGACAACATCATATTTGGCGCAATGTACTTCCTACCTATTTATGCAGTTACCTTTGTTGTTGGTGGCTTCTGGGAAGTGTTGTTTGCAACGGTTCGCGGTCACGAAGTTAACGAAGGCTTCTTTGTGACTTCTATTCTATTTGCATTAATTTGCCCACCTAACATTCCTTTATGGCAAGTAGCCTTAGGTATCAGTTTTGGTGTGGTAATCGGTAAAGAGATCTTTGGTGGCACGGGTAAAAACTTCTTAAACCCAGCCCTAACAGGTCGTGCATTTTTATTCTTTGCTTACCCAGCGCAAATTTCAGGCGACGCAGTTTGGACGGCCGTAGACGGCTTCTCTGGTGCAACACCATTAAGCATGGTTGCAGCGGGCGGCGTAAATGAAATTTTAGCTAACAGTATTACTTGGTTTGATGCGTTCGCAGGGACTATTCAAGGCTCAATTGGCGAAACCAGTACTATCGCAATTTTGATTGGCGGTGTTGTGTTGATGGTCATGGGTATTGCTTCTTGGAGAATCGTAGCCGGTGTCATGATTGGTATGATTGCTTTGAGTTTGCTTTTGAATGTTTTAGGTTCAGATACTAACCCAATGTTTGCAATGCCTTGGTATTGGCACTTGGTAGTGGGCGGTTTTGCATTCGGTATGATCTTTATGGCTACCGACCCTGTATCAGCATCTATGACCAATACTGGTAAGTTTTTCTTTGGTGCTTTGATTGGTGTAATGGTTGTGTTGATTCGTGTAATTAACCCTGCATTCCCGGAAGGCATGATGTTGGCAATCTTGTTTGCAAACTTGTTTGCGCCATTGATTGACCACTTTGTAGTTCAATCCAATATCAACCGGAGGCTAGCGCGTAATGTCGGCTAATAACGATAGCATTCAGAAAACGATTCTGGTTGCGGTGCTTTTGTGCCTAGTGTGCTCCATCATCGTAGCGGGATCAGCTGTATCCCTTAAACCTATCCAGATTAAAAATAAACTGGAAGACAAAAAGAAAAACATTCTAGCAGCAGCTGGTTTGTTGGTTGAAGGCCCAAGCATTGATGAGCAATTTAAGCAGGTTAAAACCCGCATTGTGAACATGCAAACAGGGGCTTATGCCACAGAAACTGAGTTGGCTGAATTAGCCGCTGGTGGTTATCCAGTTGTGGGTTTTGATCAACGTAAATTGTCAAAAGACCCAAGCTTTAGCGCCAAGCTTTCTGGTGATGAAGATATGGCCAGTATTAAGCGTCTTGAAAAATTCGCGGCTGTATATCTGATTGAAAAAGACGGCAACCTTGATCGCATAATTTTGCCAGTTCATGGTTATGGTCTTTGGTCTACCTTGTATGGCTTTGTGGCTCTTGAAGGGGATGCAAAAACTATCGCTGGTTTAGGATTTTATGCTCACGCTGAAACCCCTGGTTTAGGTGGTGAAGTTGATAATCCAAGCTGGAAAGCGTTATGGATGGGCAAAAAAGTTCATGACACCCAGGGTAATGTGGCGATTGAAGTTATGAAGGGCAAGGTGGTTGCAGGCAACCCTAGCGAGATTAACCAAGTTGATGGTTTATCTGGTGCTACATTGACCAGCAATGGTGTAACTAATTTAATGCGCTTCTGGTTGGGCAAGCAAGGTTTTGCTGCTTATCTAGCTGGCCTTGAGCAGGGGGTTTAAGATGTCATCTGTTAAAGAAATTTTAACCCAGCCGCTTTTACACAATAACCCAATTGCGATTCAAATTTTGGGTGTGTGTTCTGCGCTGGCCGTAACCACAAGTTTAAATGTAACCTTGGTTATGTGTGTAGCACTGACTTCGGTTGTTGCTTGTTCTAACTTTGCGGTTTCGCTGATCCGTAATCATATTCCAGGCAATATTCGTATTATTGTTCAAATGACTATTATTGCCTCTTTGGTAATCGTGGTTGATCAAATTTTGAAAGCTTATGCTTATGAAGTCTCTAAGCAGCTTTCTGTGTTCGTTGGTTTGATCATTACTAACTGTATTGTTATGGGCCGTGCAGAAGCATTTGCTATGAAAAATCCTCCAGGTATGAGTTTCTTGGACGGTATTGGTAATGGCTTAGGTTATAGCGTGGTATTGATTTTTGTAGCAGTGATTCGTGAGCTGTTTGGTTCGGGTTCTCTGTTCGGTATCGAAATTCTTCCACTAGTAACAAATGGAGGTTGGTACTACAGCAACGGTATGTTGTTATTACCACCAAGTGCATTCTTCATTATTGGTCTGTTTATTTGGGGTTCTCGTACTTTGATTCCTTCTCAAGTAGAGAAAGCGGATTTCAAAATACAGCCAAATACTGAAACGTCGGGGGCTCACTAATGGAACATTATTTATCTCTATTTGTGAAAGCGGTATTCGTTGAGAATATGGCGCTGGCCTTCTTCTTAGGTATGTGTACCTTTTTGGCCATATCTAAAAAGATTCAAACCTCTTTTGGCTTAGGCATCGCTGTAATTGTTGTTTTGGCTATTACAGTTCCAGTTAATAACCTGATTTATACCTATCTATTGAGAGAAGGTGCGCTGGCTTGGGCCGGTTACCCTGAAGTAGATCTAAGCTTCTTAGGTTTATTAAGCTACATTGGTGTAATCGCTGCTATGGTTCAAATCCTTGAAATGTTCTTGGATAAATACGTGCCTTCACTTTATAACTCGCTGGGCGTGTTCCTGCCATTGATTACAGTAAACTGTGCAATCATGGGTGCGTCTTTGTTCATGGTAGAGCGTGATTATAACCTTGCAGAGTCAACCGTTTACGGTGTTGGTGCTGGTGTAGGTTGGGCATTGGCCATCACAGCGCTTGCTGGTATCCGCGAGAAGCTAAAATACAGTGACGTACCTAAAGGCCTTGAAGGTCTTGGTATTACCTTTATGACTGTAGGCCTTATGTCTCTAGGCTTTATGTCATTCTCCGGCGTGTCTTTATAAGGAGTTATGGCAATGGGTGAATATACAGAAATAGTTTTAGGCGTATTTATGTTTACAGCCATGGTGCTTGCACTTGTGGCGGTAATCTTAAGCGCTCGCGCCAAGCTAGTAAGCTCTGGCGCAGTAACCATTGAAATCAATGGCGATCCTGAAAAAACCATCACCGCTGCGGCGGGTGATAAGTTGCTTCAGACGTTAGCAAATAACGGTGTATTCCTGTCATCAGCTTGTGGTGGCGGTGGTACATGTGCTCAGTGTTCGTGTCAGGTATTTGAAGGGGGTGGCTCTATGCTGCCTACTGAAGAATCTCACTTCACTAAGCGTGATGCTCGTGACGGCTGGCGTTTATCGTGCCAGGTGCCTGTTAAGCAAAACATGAAAATCGAAGTTGAAGATGAAGTGTTTGGTGTTAAAAAATGGGAGTGTACCGTTGAGTCCAACCCTAATATGGCAACCTTCATTAAAGAGCTGACACTTAAGCTACCTGAAGGCGAGAACGTTGACTTCCGTGCCGGTGGTTATGTTCAATTAGAATGCCCTCCATACGAAATTAACTTCTCTGATTTTGACATCGAAGAAGAATATCGTGGTGATTGGGAGCACTTTAAGTTCTTTGATCTTAAAACAGTTAACAAAGAAACCTGCATACGTGCTTACTCTATGGCTAACTACCCAGAAGAGCAGGGCGTGGTTAAGTTTAATATTCGTATTGCGACACCACCTCCGGGTACTCAGGGTATTAACCCTGGGATCATGTCTTCTTACGTGTTTAACCTGAAGCCAGGTGACAAAGTAGCGGTATACGGCCCATTTGGTGAGTTCTTCGCTAAAGATACAGATGCAGAGATGGTATTTGTAGGTGGTGGTGCTGGTATGGCTCCAATGCGTTCACACATCTTTGATCAGCTTAAGCGTTTGAAGTCAGATCGTAAAATCAGCTTCTGGTACGGTGCGCGTTCTCTACGTGAACTGTTCTACGATGATGAATATGATGCGTTGGCAGCAGAGTTTCCTAACTTTGAATGGCATGTTGCAATGTCAGATCCTCAGCCAGAGGACAACTGGGAAGGTTTGACAGGTTTCATTCACAATGTTCTTTTAGAGAACTATTTGAAAAACCACCCTGCACCAGAAGATTGTGAGTTCTACATGTGTGGGCCTCCAATCATGAACCAATCAGTTATTAATATGTTGTTGGAATTGGGCGTTGAGCCTGAAAACATCATGTTGGATGACTTTGGTGGCTAGCCTTTAGTTGCTGAATATTTAAAACCCATAAAACATTTGTTTTATGGGTTTTTTTGTATCTGGCTTACGGGCTTCTTTATTTTATTTCGTCATAAAAACCGTGTTTATAGGTGTATTTATGTGGCTGCAAAAAACCATTCGCTTGAAGGCTAAGTCACAGGGTTTTCATCTTGTGACCGCTGAGATTCTGGCTCAGTTAAGTGAGATACAAGATTACAAAATAGGTTTGCTTCACCTTATGTTAAGGCACACTTCTGCTGGTTTAACCTTAAATGAAAATGCAGATCCCACTGTGCGATCAGACTTAAATGAATATATGAACCGCTTAGTGCCTGAAAACCAAGCGTATTTTGAGCATACATTAGAAGGCAGTGATGACATGCCGGCTCATATTAAAAGCAGTTTATTGGGGCACCAATTGATGCTTCCCATCACAGATGGCAGCTTAAATTTAGGAATGTGGCAGGGGATTTACTTGGGCGAGTATCGAGTAAGTGCAGGTTCAAGAGAGATTTTTGTGACGATTCAAGGGGCATAATCACGTTACAGTAGGTAAAAAGTATGCCAACTATGTATCAAATTGAATAAAAGTTGTTAATGCTGATTGAAAAACAATCTATTTGAGTTATTACTTAAGGAGTACTATTAAAAAGGGTGAGAACCAGAAGATTATTATGAAGGCTTTAGATCGAGTGACCACTGCGAACTATATTCAAATCATCGCGATGACGTCGGATGGTACTGGCAGCTTTCCTATGGAGGGAAATCAAATTTCTCCAAGGGGTGTTTGTGCGTCGTGTTCAAATGAACAAGTGGCTGCTTTGCATGCGAGTGACGGAACGGAAGCTCAACCGAAATTTCAAGCTTTGTTAATTAATCTTGAGCTGGGGTTTTCAACGGGTGAGTTAGTAGAGTTAGAAACTCATGTTCAGGTTCAGAGTATTAGAAGGGTTTCGCAGACTGAATTTGAAGTGTATATGGGCTTTAGCAATATGGTTCAGGATGGATACCGTCATATCGCACGCTATATGGCAGATTTAGAAAGCCAATCCACTGAGTGAGGCAGTTCTAGTTTTATCTCTTCAGGAATGCAGGCTTCTAATATTACGCTGTTAGAATACTCTGCTGTTACGATGCTCCCACCGCTTACCTCTATTTTTCGTCTAACGTCCGCTTCTAACGAAAACCCCATAGACAGTTTTATAATTTTTGTTTGAATGAATGTCTTAAATTGAGCTTTTTCTATGACGGCTTTTGTTGCGTCGCTATAGGCTCTTACAAGTCCGCCTGTTCCTAGTTTTGTGCCACCAAAGTAGCGCACAACCACAATGCAAACCTCTCCAATGTCAGAATGCTGCAAGTGCGTAAACATAGGTTTACCTGCTGTGCCGCTGGGCTCACCGTCATCGCTATAGCCATATTGGTTGCTATCACTAGGGTTGCCAGCCATAAAGGCATAGCAGTGGTGTCGCGCATCTGGGTATTGCAGTTTTAACTGATCGATAAAGGCTTTGCTTTGTGTATTGCCTTGCGTGTGGGCAAGGTAGGCAATGAACCGACTGCGCTTTATCTCAATCTCAGTGTGTACTGTATCTGTGGGTACGCGATAATTAGTCATAGGCACTAATGATCACAAACTTTTGATTATTGGCCATAAGTTTTACGTGTTTGAAATAGGCTTTAAGCGTCTGGTGATAGCCTAGGTGTCGATTCCCAACGACGATAAGTTGGCCGCCTTTTCCGAGGTTGTTTTTAGCGTCTTTAAATAAGCGCTTAGCAATGTGATCGCCAACCGTATGTTGCTCATGAAAAGGGGGGTTACACAGAATGAGATCGTATCGGGTACTGTTGTTATCAGGAATGCCGTCATTCCAAAAGAATTGCCCTTGAGTGCTCCCATCTTCTTGGTTTAGTTTCCATGAGTTTTCACAGCTGTGCACCGCCATGTGGGATTCATCATAAAAGTGCATGTGGGAAGGCTTGAAAATCTCGGTGTATTTTAAGCCAAGTATGCCGCTGCCACAGCATAGGTCTGCTACATATTCGGCCTTAGGCAGTTGTTTAATGTTTTGTAAAAAAAACTGCGCGCCAGGGTCTAGTTTATCTCGGCCAAAAACATTGGCTTCACTGCTTAGGGTAATGCCTTCAAATTGATTGAGCTTTGGGTATTGGCTTTCTTTGCTTTGAGATAGTTCTAATTGAAAAATAGTGGCTTTTTTCTTGAACGGTAGACGGTTCACTTGGCCATATTGCTGTAATAGAGAAAGTATATTTTTTGGCAGGTGTTTCATCATGCCTGCAATTAACACCTGCTGAATGCCGTTTTTAAAACACAGTTGCAGTTGATGCTCAAAAAAGCTGAGATTCTTTGGCAGCTTAATGACCGCAGTTAAAGGCTTTTCTGCTGAGCACACTGGCGCTGCGAGGGCGTTGTGAGTTTCAACGGTACTTGAGGATTGGTTGTGACTTAAGTTTAGATTAAGCGCTTGAGTGGCGCAGTAGCTATCACTTGCCCAAAATTGTATTTGCTCGTTTAGCGCACAGCCGAGCGTTCCAAATTGATCATTGAAAATAGCAAGGGGGCTGTTTGTTAGGTTTTCAGTGATATGAGAAATCAGATATTCGTCTGCAGCATCCCACGCTCGTAGGGATTTGTCATTGCTGCCGGGGCGCTGCAAAGAAAAGTGCCCAGCAGGGCACTCAAGGGTTTCTTCTAGCATTTGCTTTCGCTTAATAAAGGGTCGCTTAAAAGGTATTGGTGTTGCTTGGGTTCTCTAGTAGGTCCCATAATTCTTCTTCAGATTCAGGTGCTGTTTCAACGCTTTCTTCTTTTGTAGGCGTTTCAATGGCTTGAGTCTCTGTTTTCACTGGGGCTTTCGGTTTACTTGGCAGAGCCAGTGATAAGTCCAAGGCGTCCGTAGGGGCTCTGCGTTGTACTTTTTGCTCTTCAATTACTTCGCTGTCCACCGCTTTCTGGTAAACCGAGCGAGTGCGCGTCACTTTACGAGGGTTGGCAGCCTTCTTTTTAGCTTTACGCTGCTTGCTCTCTAGCTTTGTACGCTCTTTCGAGCCGGTTTTAACACCACCGTTAGCGTATTTGAGAGAGCGAGATTTTTTTGAGCGAGACATATGCGTACCTTTTAACTAGCGGCGCATTCTAGCATAGCTGCAGAGGTAATGAAATTGTTTGTTTTTTGTTCAGTGTTCTTTTGCAGGGCTCATGTATACTGCGCGTCTTGAAATTTGCGAGAGGTGTAAATGGCCTATTTAGATGCCCTAACTTACGTATTAATGGTTACCGTGCCGGTGTTTATCTTGGTCTTTTTAGGGGGCGCACTTAAGTATTTTAAGCACATTGATGAGGCGTTTATTAAAACCGCTTCGGCCTTGGTATTTAATGTTTGTCTGCCTGTGCTGTTGTTTATTTCCATTTTGAATAATCAGGTGGATTTATCTGTATATGGCTCGTTAGTTGTCTTTTGTCTGGCGGCAGCGTTTGTGGCGTTTGTAGTGCTTTGGCTCGCATCGGCCTACTGGGTTGAGTCACAAGATCGTGGTGTGGTGGTTCAAGGGGCGTTTCGCAGTAATTTGGGCATTATTGGTTTAGCGCTGTGTGCCAAAGGTTTTGGCGCAGAGGGCGTAGCGGTAGGGGCTGTAATATTGGCTGTGGTGACGCCCTTGTATAATGTTTTGAGTATTTATGCGCTGACCCATAGTTTGCCAGGTAAAGCCAAGCTTTCAGTTGCTTCCGTGTTGCTTGATATTGTTAAGAATCCCCTGATAATCACCATCGCGCTGGCACTGTTGGCCAGTGAGCTGTCTTTTTCATTGCCTGTTTTAGTGGCGGATGCGGCTCAGTATCTTGCGGCCATGACATTGCCTTTGGCCTTGATTGCCATTGGCGGCGCTTTAAGTTTGAAGGAATTAAAAGCCACTAGTGGAATATCTTTGCAAGTAGTGGCGATTAAGTTGATCTTAATCCCATTATTAGTAGGGTTTATAGCGTATCGTTTAGGCTTTACAGGGGTCGAATTGGGCTGTATTTTACTGATGTTTGCCAGTCCCACCGCCACAGCCAGCTTTATCATGGTGCGTGCAATGGGGGGGGACTACCCCTTGGCCTCGAATATTATTGTTATTAGTACGTTATTTTCAGCTGTGAGCATTAGCTTATTGTTGTACGTCGCTAAGGTTTTGCTTTGGATTTAATGTGAGCATAGTTACAAGTCATTCTGCTAGCGAGAAAGGTCGCCCATTGGTGTATATCAGTGCGGACCCTTCTGATGCGCCATCAGCATTGTATACACTTAATCGAGTGGTACTGCAGTTGGGCGGGATTCCTGTGCACAGCTACTTTTCGGCGGATGCGGGTGAGTACGATTGGCCGTTAATTCGCAAAACCATTGATGAGTGCGATTATTTTATTTTCCTAGTGGGCGATACCTATGGTCAATTGTCTCCTAGTGGCGAAAGCTATATTCATCGCGAAGCTGTGTATGCGAAAAGCAAACAAAAAGGCGTTTTTGCCTTTTTGAAAAACGCCGAGCTTAAAAGCCTGAGTGCTCAAGAATTACAGCGTTTAAAATCCCTACACCGCTTGATGATGACGGGTACGTTTAAATACTGGAATCAAGACGAAGACTTGTTGTTGTTGGCTCGCCAAGTTATGAGAGGGCACTTGAAACCTTCTTTGTCACGACGAGTTGAAAAAGCAAAAGCACCTCATCGCACAGATCAAAAAACCCAAGATGCCATTACTGATACCTTGTTTGAAATGGAGGGCTACCCAATGCGCTTCAGCGGTAAAGTGTTTGCCCACGGTAATTGTCATTCCATCGACTGCAATGTGGTTCTCACGTGGGATAAAACCTTTTTAAACCTAGGTTCGATGATGACAGCGCCCGTGACAGAAGAACGCATGCGTGGTGTGGTTGAGGATTATGTGGCCGAACAGTATCGTGAGCAGTTTATGGATACCGTAGAAGATGCTCATGCATTGGCCGATGTGCGCAGTAACGATTTAGAATTTCAGCGACTAAAAGCCTTCTTGAAAGGCGCTGGTGTGATTGAAAATGTGGCGGCTGAGCAGTCGGGCATTCGTAATTACTGGCAATTAACCCAGCAGGGTGAAAAGAAATTGCATAAGTTGCTGTTACCCGAGTGATATTTTCCGCATAACCATCCCTTTTGATAGTCTAATTGGTTATACTTTGGCTCTCATTCCTTCCAGTATAAGTTTATATGAAGGCTAAGTTATTTTTGCTGCTCGCTAGTTTGATGATTAGCGCCTGCAGTCAGCAAGAAACACCCTCGTTGGAGCGCCTTAATGGCCGCACCATGGGAACCAGCTACTCCATTGTTTGGCCAGTTCAGAGTTCCGTTGTACAGCCATCAAAGATCCAACTCCTTATTGAAAAGCGCTTAATTGAAATCAACCGACAGATGTCGACTTATGATGCGACATCTGAAATAAGCCAGTTTAACCAAGCAAACCCACCGTACACACAAACCATTAGTCCTGATTTTTCCAATGTGATGAAACTCGCCATGGAGTTACATGCCTTAAGTGGTGGCTTTTTTGATGTTTCAGTGGGGCCCCTTGTGAATTTATGGGGGTTTGGGCCTGATGCAGGCTCTAAAGCGCCAAGTGAGCGAGTATTAAATGAAGCCCTTAATAAGGTGGGTTTAAATCAAGTAACGCTTAAAGGGTTGGAGCTAGAAAAGCAGTCCCAGCGGTACATTGATTTATCGGCAATTGCCAAGGGTTATGCAGTGGATGAGCTGGCTCGCATTCTCCACGAACACGGTATTGAGGCGTATTTAGTGGAAGTGGGTGGCGAGATTCGTACTAAGGGCCAAAAAGCCAAAGACACGCCATGGAAAGTGGCGATTGAATCGCCGGATATTTCCCAGCGTCGCGTGCACAAAATTTTAGCCATGGACGATAATGCCATGGCCACGTCAGGTGATTATCGTAACTACTTTGAAGTAGATGGGCAGCGTTTTAGTCATAGTATTAATCCATTTACTGGAAAACCGGTTCAACACAGGCTGGCATCTGTTACGGTTATCGATCAAAATTGTGCCCGTGCCGATGCGCTTGCGACTGCTATGCTTGTAATGGGTGAAGCAAAAGCAAAAGCGTTTGCTCAAGAACATCGAATCAAAGCGTATTTGATTGAGCGCCAAGGCACAGAGTTTAAAGAATATTTATCACCGGCTTTTTCAAGTTGGTTAATCGATCGCTGAGGTATCGTGATGGAAATGTTTATTGTTGTATTTGTTGCCATGCTAATTTTTGTCATATTGATGGCAATAGGGGTTATTGTGGCTAAAAAGCCCATTACCGGTTCATGCGGTGGCATGAGCGCAATTGGTATGGATACCGCATGTGATGTGTGTGGTGGCGACCAAACAATTTGCGAAACAGAAAGTAAAAAAGCCAGCGCGGTGGCAAAAGACGGCTTAGCCTACGATGCAAGTCAGCGCTAGATTGGTGTAATTAAAGGGAGTAAGCATGGCCGATTATCATTATGATGTGATCGTTTTGGGCACAGGCCCATCAGGTGAAGGGGCAGCAATGAATGCTGCCAAAAAAGGCAAAAAAGTCGCTGTGGTTGAAGAATCACAGGTGGTGGGTGGTAACTGTACTCACTGGGGTACGATTCCCTCTAAAGCCCTGCGTCATTCGGTCAAGCAAATCATTTCCTATAACACTAACCCAATGTTCCGTGATATCGGCGAGCCTCGTTGGTTTAGTTTTCCTCGTGTTTTAAAAACTGCTGAGCGTGTTATCGCTAAGCAGGTAAAGCTACGTACCGAATTTTATAG
>Ga0115005_10002551_pt1 | contig 14502 bp, 3 predicted proteins | sample ArcOceMetagenome_FD_87163 | JGI IMG/M metagenome (GOLD analysis project Ga0115005, IMG submission 87163) | Marine eukaryotic phytoplankton communities from Arctic Ocean - Arctic Ocean - Greenland ARC118M Metagenome | ecosystem: Environmental > Aquatic > Marine > Oceanic | place: Arctic Ocean... | reverse complement strand
GTCCTGTGAAATGTAAAATAATTAAAGAACACCTTGGCTGCAATAAAGTTCTGATTCTACTGTACCCGGTACCTGTGTACTGTTCACCTCATTTCCCGTCTCCTGGTAGTTGAAGGATTTTGACAGGTGACTCTTTCCTTGCCCTCCCTTTGAAGCATACACGTACTAACTTACACTTACACATATACATCATCTTCTGTTCAATTCCTTTTACCATGTGCGGGACCCGTCCATCTGATGATTGATGGAAAAAAAAAATGAATCTCCTCGTTCGAAAAATTTCTTTCAATCTGAACACAATCATCCAATCTAAATCGGAAGCAGAGGTAACAAAGCACTCCCTTCTCGCAACCAACTCCACCCACTACTTCTCCAAACACTCGAGTACACACTCGATATATTTGTAGTGCTTGACTTTTTTCTGACATACTGTTTACACCACTTGTGTCGTTCCACACACTCTTTTTCACGGTCTTTTTCTTTGCGCGACTCACACGCCGGCAGTTAGAACCGATGACCAACCCCCAGGACAACGTTGGCATTGCCTTCTTGATGGTGTTTATCGCGGGCATGTGCACTGGCATCGGTGCCTCTCTGGTTCTGTTGCGCAAAGTCGTAACCGTCGCCAACAAGACATTTTTGGCTGGTGCCCTTGGACTCTCGGCGGGGGTCATGCTTTACGTCACGTTTGTGGAAATTTTTCAAAAATCATTGGCTGGTTTTCACGAAGCCGGTGTGTCGGGCGACGCATCGTCGGGCTTGGTCTACGTGTCGGCGACACTGTGTTTTTTTGGTGGCGTGTTGATCATGATGGCGTTGGATAAATTGGTGCATTGGTTGGGTGGCAATGTTGGGCACGACGACCCTGAGACGAATGAGAATGTGCCCACTCCAGCCATCCTCCTCAAAGAGCAAGAACTGCCGCAACAAGACAGCCCAGCGGTTCAAAGTACAGATGTGGAAACCGGCGTGACGGTGGCCAACGACAGTGGCAGCAACGACTCAAAGACCAACGACAAAAAATTGGTCAAAATGGGGATGATGACTGCTTTGGCGATAGGCTTGCATAATTTCCCGGAAGGCATTGCCACGTTTATCGCCACCTTGGAAGACCCTAAAGTAGGGGCTGCGTTGGCGGTGGCCATCGGCATTCACAACATTCCAGAAGGCTTGTGTGTGTCCATTCCCATTTATTACGCGACCGGCTCCAGATCCAAAGCATTGGGTTGGGCCTTGTTGTCCGGGATTTCTGAACCGGTGGGCGCTTTGATTGCTTATTTGATCTTGATGGATCATCTGGGACCAATGGCGTTTGGCATTGTGTTTGGACTGGTGGGTGGCATGATGTGCTACATTTGTTTGCATGAATTGATACCTACCGCACATCGCTACGACCCGGAAGACAAGGTGACCACGTTGAGCATTGTATTGGGGATGGCTATCATGGCAACTTCATTGGTTTTGTTTGTGTTGGAACCAACCCCAATAGAAGTGGCAGCCGCCTGCACTGTGTCCAATGCAACCGCGTTGTAACACTTGTTGGAGTGGTTGACGTCAACACTGTTGTGGGCCACGAACGCACTTGTTTCATTTCAATTTCATTTTTTACACACACGGCCACACGTACACGATAGAAGTTATAAAATAAAAATATCAATTCATTTTCATATTTTGCAGGGGCTCAAAACCTCTCGTCTTCAGCTTCAGATTTGAATTTCCTGACAAATTTACGCATCGATCGAACCCGCCGCAACAACTATATTTTTCCCGTTGGCATCCGCACATCCATCGACCGACAACCCATACACACAGCCACCCGACCACCACCCAAATCATGGCAGAATTGCCCAAACGATTCACATGGGCGTCCACCCAAATCGCATCGTGTTTTGATTTGGAGTCGAAAATGGTCAAACAATTTTTAGCCAATCGAACAAACAAGACACAATTTCTTGAACTCTTGGAAAGTGGAGGACCCCAACGATTGGCAGTATTTTATCAACCCAACAGCGAAGGAGGCCCCGTTGAATTGTTCTTTGGCGACCCACAGACGTTTGCGGTCAAAGGAGACACACGATGTTGTTACTTTTTGCGTAATTGTGACAGTTCCACCGTCATTGACAAAGAGGTGTTGAACGATACGAATCTGACTGCTGGGATTTTGGCCAATCGAGCATGGGAAGAATTGCATCGAACCTTGACCAACATGTTTTTGCCCGTCTTGCAAACCCGTCAAAGTTGGGGCGAGGCCGACGCGTCCGAAACAAAGAGATTCTTGGAAGGAATGGATTCCTTTGGCAACGAATTGTCTCGTGCCGTGGATGGTTTGTTCGGAGGTTTAAAATTGGAACAACCGGAACAACACCATTTGGACGAAGTCATGGCACGAAGAACTTCGGACAGTCAAACCAATTCCATTTCCCATTTGAAATCATTGGTGTTGAAATGGAGCGATGAAATTACCAAAGCTTTGAATTTCAGTCAAGAAGAATTTGCCAAAATCACCTCCAAGAATTCCAACGGGGACAGCGACCATTCCGTGGATCATTTATTAAAAAGTCCAATCTTCGAATTGGAATTTTGGCGCCAACGCACCCAAGCGTTGACGTCCATCGTCGATCAATTGCAACACCCTTTGATGCGCGGTGCCGTCAGTGTGTTGTCTTCCCGCGCCAAAGCAGCGTTGGCGGGATCGCGTCGCACCATGCAAGCGCAAGGTCAGGAAATTCAAACCGTCTTGCAACAATGGAAAGAAGTCGATTCTAAATTGACCGAATCGACGATCGAAGCCAAAGACAATTTTAAATATTTAGGAACAATGAAGAAATTCTTTGTGCCTTTGAGTATTGGCACCCCACCCCGCGAAGTAGCCTCTACGTTACCGGCGTTGTTGAATTCGATTAAAATGATTTTTACAATCAGTCGATATTTTGGTACACCGGAAAAAATTGCAGCATTGTTTGCAAAAATAACACATCAAATGATTAGAAATTGTCAAAAATACGCATACAAACGAATGGAACAATTGTTGGCCGAAAAGAACAAAATGTTGTAAGTCATGCATCAGTGTCCCGCAGTGTCCCGTGGTGTGCAAGGACTTGATGGACTTGTTTGTGCGTGTGTTTGCTCGTTCTTTTCTGACTTTTTTTATTATTTTTTTTACCCGCCCCGCCCCCCGCCCCCATCCATTTGCAGAGCGCCACCAAAGGGAGGAGACGATTCCAAGACGGGCGACGAAGAGGACGAGGAGGTGGCAATCAAAGCACCGACGCCAACCGAAGAACCTTCCATGTGGGACATCGATGACGATGCACGGGATGAAATCTTATCACGATGCATGCGATTGAATGAATTGTACCAAGCTGAATATTTTGAAGTCAAAAAATCAATGGAAGCAGCAGCAGGATTAGAAAATGGCAGTAGTGCATTGGATGGTCATTCGTCAATGATGTCTTCCACGGCATCTTCGAAACGAGGTGGCAGCAAAAACCAAACGGCCAGTCCAAAATCAAGTCCTAAATCAAAAAACAAGACCATGAACGGTAACAGTACGATTAAAATTTTTGGCAACGACGATCAAAGAGTGGTGTTTGGTGAATTTGATATGTTTTGCCGTCGTTTGATTAAATTGGAAGATTTATTTTCAACAATTAGTCAATTTCAACCTTTGTTGGCCAGCAAACAATTGGAAATGAGGGAATTAGTCAATGAATTTAGATCGGTCGTCAATGATTTAAAAAAGAAAAGGCACGATTTAATGGCTTATGAAAACGCACAATTTGATCGTGATTATTTAGAATTCAGTGTCAGATATTCGGAATTGTTGGATCAAATTCAACATTTTGTCAATCGTTCCTTTTCAGAAACATTAAACGTGCGCGATGGGTTAGATTTATTAAAAAGATTCAGTTGGATGCAATCCATTGAACGGTTGCAAGGCGATTTGAACAGCAAAGTAGCTGTCATCTTTCAACAATACGGCGTCGAATTAGATGAAGTTGAAAAATTATACGAAAGACACAAGAAAGCACCACCTTTGGCCAGAAATTTACCACCTGTTGCCGGACACATTGCTTGGTCACGACAATTGTTGGAACGTATCGAATCGCCCATGATTATTTTTCGTGAAAACACTGAATTGTTGAGAACCAAAGAAGCAAAACGAATTGTTCGAAAATGTAAGACAGAAACAAAATCGATGTTGATGGTTGTTGGTTGTTGGTTGTTGGTTGTTGGTTGTCATGTTGTTTAGTTTGTTTGATTTTTGATGTCAATGTTGCATGCCAAATACTCACATTGCATTAACAACCCCACTCTGTCAATGCCTCCTCCTCCTTCTACTACTATACCCTCACCACCACCCAGACAACAAGATGGCACGAGCTTTGGTTGGTTTCGAATATTTATGGTACCAAGCATGGAAAGAATCCATTGAAGCAGCAAAAGCTGGTTTACAAGCGACTTTGCTGGTGCGTCATCCCGATGATGGTATTATGTATGTAAATTTTGACGATGAAATTATGCAATTGGTCCGCGAAGCAAAATGTTTGGAAAGAATGGGCATTGATGTACCTGAATCAGCAAAAGTTGTATATTTGCAACACACTAAATTTTGCAACCATTGTGATTTATTAAAATATTTATTGAATAAATACGATCAAATCAAAGAGAAAATATTACCAGTAGCATCCAAATTTATAGCACCTTTGGATTACGATGTTTTGTATGCATTGCGGCCTGGTATTGTCCAATTGAATTGGACATCCATGCACATTGATGATTTTGAAGACAATTTAGCTAAAACATTGCAACGATTTAGTGAATTGGTCGACCACATGAATGACATTACGGACAATCGTATTGAAAAAAATTTGTTGGAAATATCAAGAACAATGTTAGTAAATTTACCCGACGATCGTACCTTTTCATTGGATGAATTTGTGGAATTGCAACAATCATTAGTGGAATCGAAAGCTGGAAAATTGCAGGGCATGAATGTACAAATTGAAGCGGCAGTGGACGACATGGTGAATTTAGTGAAATCTTATCCATTAAACCCAGCGATTGAATCGGTCAAAAGTGAAAACATTGAAAAAGTTCGTGAACATTACAATCATTTTATGTACCGTGCCTTGTTGAATGCCACCAAACAATCGTTGTACAATTTAAAGAAACGTCTTAGTACCAGTAAAAGCGCCGCCGCGATGAGTGGTGCCGCGAGTGATGGCACGCTTACATTCGCAAATCTGGTACACGCGGTACATACCTCCAAACCATGTTTTGAAGTCAGTGTTCTTTTAAGTCCACCTGAAATTTTAGTGTCACCATCGTTGGATGACGTTCAAGCAGCAGTGTCGAAAGCAGTCGTTGCCATTTTATGCACCAGTAAAACGGTCAAAGAATGGGGACGCGAAGGTCGCCAAGGCATTACTTTTCATTCACGAGTGACCAAAGACATTGAAATTGTACGAATGGTATTGTTATTGACAGGTGGTGTTATGGGTACTCGAAATGAAGTCAAGAAATTTTTAAAAACTTTTTCAAAATACGATTGGTTGTGGCAATCCTCAAAAGTGAAGAAATACGATGAATTTTTGAAAACCGAACCCGAACTGGATGATTACGACAGTGAATTGAAAAGATTTCAAGTTGTTGAACGAGAAATTAGCAAGTTACCTAGCTCACAAACCATTGGTCCTTTGGTCGTTGATACTTCTAAAATCAAAGAACAACTGATGTATGAAGCAAAACAATGGATGGTGGTTTACAGTGATAATTTACACAGCCAAGCCCGTGAAATGATGGGTGAATTGTTTGAATACATGAAATCAAGAATGAGTAAATTGGGTGCGGAAGTACAAGAATTAGAATCGTTGAGAGATGCCATGGATGTATTGGAAGAAATTAGAAAAAAAGAAACTACAATTGAAAGTGAAAACATGGCGCCCATATTAGACGTGTATGATATGTTGGCCCGCTATTTGCCGTCCGATGCCCTGACGGCCAAAGAACAAGATCAAAAAAGTGTCATGCGATCCACTTGGCGCAAATTAGTTTTAAAATCCATGGATGTCATGGATAAATTACGAGATGCAAGTGGTGGCTTTCGCACAAATTTAAACAAAGGCATCAGTGATTTTAAAATTGATTTGGAAAAATTTCGCAATGACTTTGAAGAAAATGGACCCAATGTTGCTGGCATCAGTCCAGCAATAGCAATGGAACGGTTGAAAAGATTTCGTGAAGAATTTGGTTTTCGTGAACGAAAATACGAATTGAATAAAATTGGTGAACAATTGTTTGCGATGCCTGAATCCAAATACCCGACCTTGACCAAAACAAGAAAAGATTTAACTTTGTTGACACAATTGTATGATTTATATGCTCAAGAATTAGAAACCTCTGAAACATGGAATCAAATTTCATGGTACGATTTTGGTGGTCAAAAAGACACCATGGCTGAAAAAGTAGAGGGTTACGACAGTCGTTGCAATAAAATGCCTCGGAAATTAAGAGAATGGGATGCTTACAAAACATTGCGACATCAAATCGACGATTTCAAAGCAGTGTTGCCGTTGTTGGAAGAATTGTCCAAACCATCGATTGAAGAACGACATTGGGACAAAGTTAAAAATTTAACCGGTGCGGATTTCGATCCATTTGATGAACATTTAGATTTAAAAACTTTGCTCGATGCCGATTTAGTGCGTTACACGGAAGATGTGGAAGAGATCACAGAAGGTGCTGACAAAGAAAGATCCATTCGTGACAAATTGGCGGAAAACATACGCATATGGCAGGAAAGATCAATTGAATTTCAACCATGGAAAGCCCGACCTGTTCCAACAATGCGCGGTGTACCTTTGTTGTTGGAAGAATTGGAAGAATCACAAATGGAATTGCAAACTTTGTTGACCATGCGATATTGTGCACCCTACAAAGAAGAAATTCAAGTTCATTTACAAATGTTGAGTGAAAGCACAGAAACATTGGAGTTATGGTTGAAAGTACAAATGATGTGGGGTAATTTAGAATCGGTCTTTTTAGGTGGTGATATTGCAAGACAATTACCACGAGAAGCTAAAAAATTTAGTAAAATTGATAAAGATTGGGGTAAACTGATGATCAAAGCCGAAGATACCAAAGTGGCCTGTGAATGTGCCGCCAATGAAGTATTGAGAGCACAATTGCCACCATTGTACGAAGATTTAGAAATGTGTCAAAGAGCATTGGAAGGATATTTGGAACAGAAAAGAAATGCCTTTCCACGTTTTTATTTTTGTTCAAATCCAGTGTTGTTACAAATTTTAAGTCAATCTTCTGATCCGACAGCTATGCAAGCCTATTATGAAAAAGTATTCGATGCTATTTCTGGTGTCACTCATTTAAAAAAAGACAAAAGTATTATCACTGAATTTAAAACTAGAGTCAAAGGTTCCGATGAAATCATCCCTTTTTCAACCCCGGTGCATGCCAAAGGCAATGTTGAAGATTGGTTGCAACTGTTGTTAAAAGCAATGCGTGCTACAATGAAAGATTTGGTTCGTGTGACAGCCGATGAATTTCCCGACATTACGTTGTCCAATTTGAAACAATTTGTATGGCGATCGACTGGGCAATTTTCATTGTTGGGCATTCAATTGAAATGGACACAAGATCAACAAGATGCTTTGGATTTATGTCAAAAAAGCAAACACGCCATGCGTGACGTACAACGGTTCCACAACGATTTATTATTAGAAATGTCCAGTTGGTCACTGGACAAAACATTATCAAAAATGGAAAGAAGTAAAGTTGAAACATTGATTTTGATTCAAGTTCATCAAAAAGACGTCACCGACGAATTAGTGGAACTCTATAAAAACAAAGCCCTGAAAAACGCCACGTCCTTCGATTGGTTGAAACAAGCCAGATTTGCTTGGCAACCCGATGGCGAAGCTGATGTGGTGGACGACGATGGTTGTATGATTATTAGTGTCACAGATGTTGATTTTCAATACCAATATGAATATTTAGGTATCAAAGGTCGTTTATGCATTACACCATTAACGGATCGTTGTTACATTACTCTGGCCCAAGCACTCGGTATGTATTTTGGTGGTGCACCCGCTGGTCCAGCTGGCACTGGTAAAACCGAAACTGTTAAAGATATGGGACGTGCATTGGGTATTTATGTTGTTGTTACAAATTGCACGGATCAAATGTCTTACAAAAGTGCCGGTAAAATTTTTAAAGGTTTATGTATGGCTGGTTTATGGGGTTGTTTTGATGAATTCAATCGTATTAAATTACCCGTCCTTTCTGTTGTTGCCCAACAAGTCTTGGCGATTAACAATGCAAAACGATCAGCAGCACCTAAATTTTCATTTCCTGGTGATCCGGATCAAATTGGATTAAACATGTCTTGTGGTTTTTTCATTACCATGAATCCTGGTTATGCAGGACGACAAGAATTGCCCGAAAATTTAAAAGCATTGTTTCGTACGGTAGCCATGATGGTTCCCGATTTTGAAATCATTATCAAAGTAACATTGTCGGCGGTCGGTTACGCCGAATTTAGTGGTTTGTCCCGAAAATTTGCACGTTTGTACGATTTATCAAAAGAACAATTGTCAAAACAAAATCATTATGATTTTGGATTAAGAAATATTTTATCTGTATTGAGAACGGGTGGTCAAAACAAAAGAAATGAATTGGACAAAGATGAATACGAGATTATGTATCGTACATTGAGAGATATGAATTTGTCTAAATTGGTCAGTCAAGACGTACCATTGTTTTTATCGTTGCTGTGTGATTTATTTCCATTGGTTCAATCACCACCCGATTCCGAATACCCCGAATTGGAAGAAATGGTCAAAAAAGTTGTGGAAGAAAAGAAATTAATTCATCACACAACTTGGGTTAAAAAAGTAATCCAATTGTATGAAACTGTCAATGTCAGGCATGGATTGATGGTCATTGGTGCCAGTGGAGGTGGTAAAAGTGCCATGTTTGATGTACTTATGTGTGCTTTATCTAAAATGAGAAATGTACCATACCGCATGCAAAAATATAACCCCAAAGCTGTCCGAGCACAAGAGTTGTACGGTGAAGTAGACCCATTGAGTGTCGAATGGACAACTGGTGTCTTTGCAGCCATTTGGACAAAAGCAAACCAAAGAGCAAATAAATTTGATACTTGGATCTTGGCGGATGGACCAGTCGATGCAATTTGGATTGAAGATTTAAATACGGTCTTGGATGACAATCGTATTTTAACGTTGGCCAATGGTGATCGTATTCCCATGACCGACAATTGTACAATTATGTTTGAAAACGAACAATTGGACAATGCCAGTCCCGCCACTGTGAGTCGATGTGGCATTGTTTATGTCGATGAATGTGAATTGGATTGGTGGCCCGTATGCCAAGCTTGGGTCAATACTCGTCCCAAATGCACACAATCTACATTAACCCAATTGTTTATTCATTATGTTGGTGTTTGGACGAAAGAAGAACCAGGGCACATGTTTGATTTTATGCAACGATCCTTGACACCAGTCATGTCTGGAAGTCGTGTGGGGCTCTTGGCATCCACGTTTCGTTTGTTGACCGGTGTTTTAGAAGACGTCACTTTGAAAGAACCCAGCGATATTAACAGTGCAACCCCTACTCCTGAAATGACTTTGCAACTGGAACGTTGTTTTTTGTATTGTTTCTGTTGGACAGTGGGTGGTTTACTTGAACCCGAAGATCGCACTAAATTTAGTGCTGAAGTGTATCGTTTGTGCAACGAACAAAGAGAAAATTGGCCTTTGGGCGACGGTTTGTTGAGTAGCGATGACGTGTTACCTCCTTTGAGCAGCGACAAAACGTTGTTTGAATGGTATGTGGATGCATATTCATTTGAATGGAAACAGTGGAAACCACCTTTGTGGGAATACCCTGAAAGTGGGAATACACCCGGCCAACAATTGGATTTTTCAAATTTATTGGTTCCTACGATGGATTCCACTCGTGCTGAATTTATATTGCATACAATGCATAAACAAAAACACGATGTTTTACTTGTTGGTGGTCCAGGTACTGCCAAAACATCCATCTGTTTGATGTTTTTTTCCAAATTTAATCCAGAACAAATGGGATTGAAAGCAGTGAATTTTTCATTTTTAACCCAAATGATTGATGTGCAAATGTCCATTGAAGAATCTTTGGAAAAAAGAGGTGGTAAAAAATTTGGACCCACGGGTGGGCGTAAATTAACCATTTTCTTTGATGACATATCAATGCCAGAAGTCAATGAATGGCGGGATCAACCCACATTGGAAATTGTCCGTCAAGTTGTTGAATTTGACGCCTTTGCCTTTTTGGACAAAGACAAAAGAGGTGAAATGAAAATCATTGAGGACACACAGTACGTTGGTGCCATGGGACACCCTGGTGGTGGTAGAAACGACATCCCAAATCGATTGAAAAGACAATTTCTGTTGTTCAATGTGACTCTTCCCGCCATTTCATCCATCGATGATATGTTTGGGCAGATGTTGCGAGGTCGTTTCCCAAAAGACGGCGAGGGGTGGGACCGTGGTACATTGGCCACCGTTAAAAAATTAACCCAAGCTACAATTGATTTGCATCAAAAAGTAAAAGCAAAAATGTTACCCACGCCGGCCAAATTTCATTATATTTTTAATTTGAGAGATTTAAGCCGTGTCTTTCAAGGTCTGTTGTTGACACCGTTGAATACGATTCGAACGGGTGGCTCCAAATGCCCGACCGACGACAAATCGTTGACGTTGGTCATGTGTTGGCGACACGAATGTGAACGAGTTTTTTGCGATAAATTAACCAACGACGTAGATAAAGCTTGGTACGTGGAAGCATCAATGGGGCAATTGATGGAATCATTTCCAGAAGTGGGCAAAAAAGTTGAAGGCCCAACCATGTCTTTTGTTGATTTTTGGCGAGAAGATCAATTTGACGAGGACGGCGTGTTGACGGAATTGGCCCCGAAAATATACGAACCAGGAGGAGCCATGTCCGACATCAAAGAACGGGTCTTGTACTTTATGCAACGGCACAACAACGCTGTCAAAGCAGGTCAATTGAATTTAGTCTTGTTTGATGACGCATTGGGTCATTTATTACGAATTTCTAGAATTTTAGGGGTACCACGTGGTTCCTGTTTATTGGTCGGGGTTGGTGGTAGTGGTAAACAATCGTTGACACGCCTGTGTGCTTACATTGCACGCCATACCGTCTTTCAAATCACGTTGACCAAAACATACAATGTGACTTCATTGTTGGATGACATTCGTGAATTGTACAAATTGGCTGGTCCAGGACAAAAAAAAGTCACCTTTTTGATTACAGACAGTGAAATCAAAGACGAACGATTTTTGTTGTATTTCAATAGTATTTTAATGACGGGGGATATTGGTGGTTTGTTTGCAAAAGAAGAGATCATGGGCATGTGCGCCGATTTGCAAGCAAAATTCGAAGCCGATCGACCACATTTACACCCAACACCGGATAATTTACGTCAATTCTTCATTGATACAGTGCGTGATAATTTACATTTAGTGTTGTGTATGAGTCCTGCGAATCCATTGTTTCCAGTCCGGGCACAACGTTTCCCAGGCATTATCAATGGTGTAACCATTGATTGGTTTTTAGCTTGGCCACAAGAAGCGTTGGTGGAAGTCTCCAGCACCTTTTTAGATGATTTTAAAATTGAATGCACCGACGAAGTGAAAAATGCCGTCAAAGTACATATGGGTACTGTTCACTACATGACAAATAATGTGTGTCATGAGTATTGGAATGCGATGCGTCGCAAAGTCTCGCAAACACCCAAATCCTATTTGTCTTTTATTCAAAATTACAAATCATTGTACACCGAAAAATTAGAGTACGTTAGTGATCAAGAAAGAAGAGTTGCGTTAGGATTGGACAAATTGATCAGTGGTGGTGAAACAGTAGGACGAATGAAAATTGCATTGGCTGCTGAAAAAGTCAAATTAGGGGTGGCCGAAGAAGAAACAAATAAAATGTTAAGTTCTTTGCAAGTGAGTCAAATGGAAGCAACGACCAAAGGCAAAGCTGTGGCCGTCATTGCCAAGAGTTGCCAGGGAGATGCAATTCGTATTGCTAAGGAAAGATCGTCTTGTCAAGCTGATTTAGACAAAGCTATGCCTTATGTGTACGAAGCAAACGATGCCATCAATAGCATTAAACAAAGTGATGTGAAAGAAATTCAACAATTGAAAAACCCACCCTCTTTGATCAAAGTGATTTTTGACACCGTACAATTGTTGTTTCATTACCCAATGAAAAAAGTCGATTATTGTTTATTGACCATTGCTAAAGTGGAATATTCCATCTTTGAACCCACTTGGGAAGGGGCACAAAAAATTATGGGCCGCCCTGATTTCATTGCATTGTTAAAATGGTTTGGTTCAACGGGTAAAGATTTAATGAACCCCGAAACCGTTGAATTGTTGACACCTTACATTGAATTTACCCCCTTCAATGCCGAGACGGCAAAGAAAGCAAGTAACGCAGCTGCTGGATTATGTAAAATGTGCCGGGCTATGAAATTTTATTTTGAAGCAAGTCGCATCGTGAAACCTAAATTAGAAGCATTGACCATTGCAGAAGGTGAGTTGGCCGTGGCCAATGCGGCATTGGCTTCCGCACAAGCTGAAATGAAAGAATGCCAAGATACTTTGGATCGATTGCAAGCCATGTTTGAAGAAAAAATGGCCGCAAAAAGTGCGATTGAAGAGGGTGCCCGCACTTTGCAAAGAAAAATGGACAAAGCTGTTTCTTTGATCGATGGTTTGGCTGGAGAAAAAGTACGATGGGGCGAAAGTGTGAAAACGTTTGGGCAAGTCAAATTAAGGTTGGTGGGTGATTGTGCGGTCGCTTGTGCGTTTACCAGTTACTTGGGCCCCTTCAATCAAAGTTACCGTGCTCTGTTGATTGAGAAAAAATACATCAATGATTGCCGTGAAAGAAATGTACCGGTCTCCAGTGACATGGACGTGACTACCTTTTTAGCCGATGTTGGTACAATTTCCGATTGGAATTTACAAGCTTTGCCCAGTGACAATTTAAGTACACAAAATGGTATTTTAGTGACTCAATGCGCACGCTACCCATTGATGATTGACCCACAAGGACAAGCAATCAATTGGTTGTTGAACAAAGAAGCCGAAAAAATGCCAGTGACCGGACCAACGCAATTGAATGACAATCGTTTGAAAGATCAATTGCAATTTTGTATGTCGGAAGGAAAATCGTTGATTGTCTTGGGTGTGGAGGAAGAAATCGATCCGATGTTGGACCCAGTGTTGGAAAAACGCATTCAAAGAAAAGGTCGTTCCATGTTCATCAATGTTGCGGATCAAATGATGGAATACAGTACAGAATTTCGTTTGTTTTTTATCACAAGATTGCCAAACCCAATGTTTAGTCCTGAATTGCAAGCAAAAACAACAGTGATTGATTTTACTGTCACAATGAAAGGATTAGAAGATCAATTGTTGGCCAAAGTCATTGGCAAAGAACAAAGTGCGTTGGAAGAACAATTGGCAGAGGTACAACGGTCGGTCAATGAAAACACAAAAGCATTGTTGGCGTTGGATGCATCGTTGTTGAAGAAATTGACCGAGACAACCGGTTCTTTGTTGGACGACGAAGATTTGATTGGGATCTTGTCCGATACAAAATTGAAAGCGACCGAAGTCACTCAAAAATTGATACAAGCGGATGAAACAAAAAAACAAATTGATGAAAAACGAGAACAATACCGTAGTGTTGCGACACGTGGTAGTATTTTATATTTTGGTATTGTTGAAATGTCACAAGTCAACGTGATGTATCAAACTTCTTTGCAACAATTTTTAGAGTTGTTCAATGGTTCCATGGATGATGCAGCCCCTGCAAAACTAGCCAACAAAAGAAGTGCTAATATTATTGACACAATGACGTACAAAGTCTATCGTTACATCAACCAAGGTTTGTACGAAACAGATCGAATTTTATTTGTACTGGTATTTACAATGAAAATTATGGTTGTGGCGGAAGTCATTCCTGCCTCCGACATTACATTGTTTTTAACAGCTGGTGCCGGTGTTGATTTAACAAGTGTCAAACCCAATCCATTTTCAAGATGGATGTCCAACGAAGTGTATTCGAATTGTTTGGCCTTGTCAAAAGACAGTGGTGTTCCTTCTTTTAAATCTTTGATCGAACGAATTACAAAAAACGAAGGGATATGGATGCATTGGTTCAATGAAAATGAACCAGAACAACAACCCATACCCGATTACGAAAACGATATGTTGAGTGCTGGCGAAGATGCGGGTGCATGGATGCGGTTGAATTTGTTGCGTGCGTTACGTGTTGACCGTCTCTTGTTGGCGTGCCGTCAATTTTTAAGAGCAGTGCCCTATATTGGCAACCGTTACGTGGACCCAGTCACCGATACAGTCAATGACATTTATGAAAAAATGG
>Ga0115005_10002550_pt1 | contig 14502 bp, 11 predicted proteins | sample ArcOceMetagenome_FD_87163 | JGI IMG/M metagenome (GOLD analysis project Ga0115005, IMG submission 87163) | Marine eukaryotic phytoplankton communities from Arctic Ocean - Arctic Ocean - Greenland ARC118M Metagenome | ecosystem: Environmental > Aquatic > Marine > Oceanic | place: Arctic Ocean... | reverse complement strand
GATTATTTAAAAATTGATTTGTTTGATGAAGGTGCGCTTAAGCGGTTTAAGAAGCTGTCTTCATCCACGCAATTTGATAGCGTTTTAATTGATCCGCCGCGTAAGGGTTTTCCTGCGCTTGGAGACTGGGTCAAGTCATGCAAGCCTAAGCAGTTAGTTTATGTTAGCTGTAATGCGGCAACCATGGCGAGAGATCTTCAGAAGTTAGAGGGGAAATTCACAATCGATAAAGTGATATTGGTAGATTTATTTCCATCAACTTATCACTTTGAAACTGTCGCTTGTTTATCTTTTAAATAGATGCATTGCGCGATGGGGTATAAAGGGTAGTATGTCAGATATTCAAAATGATTATCTATGCCCTTTTTGCCAGTCAAATAATCAATGCGGTGTTGATGCTATTGATGCTTGTTGGTGTCGAGAGAAGAGTGTCCCTCAAGGATTACTGAACTTATTGCCATTGGCATCAAAGCAAAAGCATTGTATTTGTGCGTCTTGTATTGATGCTTACAATAAAAATATTAATCTATTTAAATCAGGGTTATCGATTGACTAACCGCCGGTTGTATTCATAAATCGAACAATTTGTGGTTTTTCTTCAAGATTAAAATAATGGCGTTCGGGTTTAATCTCCATACTCTCTTTAATGGCTTGTGTTAAATTTTCGTCTGAGTATTCTTTGTTTCTCAATAAGCTTCGTAAATCTACCGAATGCTCATTTCCCAAGCATAAAAGTAATCTCCCCTCTACGGTAACGCGTATGCGGTTACACTCGCCACAAAAGTTATGGCTATGAGGAGAAATAAAGCCAACATGAGTTTGACTATTGGCAAGCGAATAATATTTTGCTGGGCCGTTAGTTTTTTTATGACTGGGTACTAAGTTAAATGCTTTATCGATGGTTTCTCGCAGCTCATCGCTAGAACAAAATGATAAAAGACGATTATGCTCGACGATATCGCCCATGGGCATTTCTTCTATAAAGGCAATATCAATATTTTTTTGTCGTGCAAAATCAACCAGCGCCAAAACTTCATCATCATTACGATTTTTCAAAATAACACTGTTTAATTTAATACTTTCAAAGCCGGCTTCAATCGCGGCATCTATACCGTTAAGTACTTGCTGCAATTGCCCTGTGCGGGTAATGGCTTTGAATTTATCGGCTTGCAGTGAATCAATACTGATATTAATACGTTTAATTCCGCAGCGTCGTAAATCGGCTGCATATTTACTGAGCTGCGAGCCATTGGTCGTTAAGGTTAATTCTTCTAAACCCTCTAGCTTACTAATGGATTCAATTAGCCACATAATATTATTGCGGATTAACGGTTCGCCGCCGGTGAGTCGGATCTTTTTAATGCCGCTATCAATTAACGCCGAGGCGATACGCAATAGCTCGTCTAAAGAGAGGATTTCAGCTTTGGGCAAAAATATCATCTCTTCGGCCATGCAATACACGCAGCGAAAATCACAGCGATCAGTGACTGACAGGCGGGCATAGTCGATTTCTCGACCAAAGGTGTCTATTAGCTTTGCAGGCATGGTTTTGTGTGCATAGTATGGCGCTTTTTGTATCTGGCTGTATCTGGTTGAATCTATGAAGAGCAAATCATACCATGTCTCACTTGCTACCTCATACGAGTCTCTTAATGTCATTAACTGTTTTACATTCTATGATTGCTGCTTCCAAGTTGGTCGCTTGCATCTTGCTATTGGCGCCCTTAGTCGGGGCGTTGGCGGGCTGTGATGGTGCTAATTATTTTGAAGAGGGTCAGTTTGAATCGGAGGCCATTGAGTCGTTACCTGATGGCAGTGGCATGCTGTTTATTGATGTGTCAGAGCCGGATGACTTAGGCGGCCAGTTATCATTGCTTCATTTAGCTACGGCTAAACGTAGCGTAATGTATTCGGCAAATAGTAGTAATGATTTAAGAATGCGACAGTCAATATGGGGTAATCTTAATTGTGATGAGCCAGAGTATTTTTCTCCTCAGAGTTTTGATTTGGCACAGAGGCCTAGTGGCCGATGGCAATTGTTGGTAGTGAATCACAGTATCATCGATTCTTTTAATGCAGCCGATACTGTCGAGATGTTTGAGTTACAAAAAAATGATGTTCAGCAATGGGAACTCATTTGGCGGGGCTGCGTCGAAACGCCGACTGGAATTGTATTTCATGAAATTCACGGGCTAGCGGATGGTTTTTGGTTAACTCCCGCTCTCACTTTTTATGAAAAGATAATAACGCTAACTAAAGCTGTTACTGGTTATGAGGCTGAAAAAAAGTGGCGCTGGCGACTGCGAGATGGGTTTCAGCTACTTACAGTAAATAGTCATATGTTAAAAAGTAGTGTAGGTGTAGATGATTTATGAGTACTGAAAGCGTGAATAGAGTAAGTGGGTTAACACTAAAGCTTATTGCTGGGCCTGCATTAGCAGGAATTTTATTTATTTTGTTCATAGATTCTTTGTCTGAATCAGCTGCGTTAACGGCCAGCATTACTGCTTGGTGTGTTTTATGGTGGATAACCGAGCCTGTCCCAATCCCCGTCACTTCACTGATACCTTTGTCCTTGTTTCCTCTATTGGGTGTTTTAGACCCCTCACAAGTTGCACAGGCTTATGGCAGTCCATTAATTTTATTAATGTTAGGCGGATTTATTTTGTCGCGAGGCATGGAGTCAACGGGCACTCATCAACGATTAGCTATTTATATGGTGAATGCTTGTGGGCGCATAGTCGGTAAGCAAACTGATCGAAGTTTGGTGGTTGGCTTTATGCTGGCCAGTGCTGTATTGAGTATGTGGATTTCTAATACGGCAACGGTGCTCATGTTATTGCCCATCGCATTAGCAATACTTGAAAAAAGTGATAACCCGAAACTACCATTAGCATTAATGTTAGGTATCGCTTATGCAGCTAACGTAGGCGGTATGGGGACACCTGTAGGGACTCCACCGAACCTTGTGTTTATGCAGATTTATACCGACTTCACCGGTAAATCTATGGGTTTTGTGCAGTGGATGATGGTAGGTGTGCCAGTTGTTATTATTTTTTTGCCGTTTATTGCTTGGTGGTTGACTCGGCGCGTTAATCTTGAACAAGGTAAGCCTTTGGAGTTGCCCTCAGTGGGTGAATGGCGCCCAGCAGAGAAGCGTGTTTTGATTGTTTTTGCTTGCACGGCGCTGGCGTGGATAACGCGGGGTGAGCCTTTTGGCGGCTGGAGTGAGTTGTTAGGTTTGCAGCAAGCGAATGATGCGGGCGTTGCTTTAATTGGCGCTATATCTTTATTTGTCGTGTCTGACGGAAAAGGTGGCCGATTATTGGAGTGGGACCAGGCTAGCAAGATACCATGGGGGGTTTTACTATTATTTGCGGGTGGCATTTGTATTGCTAAAGCGTTTGCCGTTTCTGGGTTGAGCGTTGTGTTGGGAGGTGTTTTGGATGGCTTAGCTGTGTTGCCTGTATTTATTATGTTATTGGTATTAACGCTAGCTGTTAGTTTTATGACTGAATCAACGAGTAATACTGCAACGACGGTATTGTTAATGCCGATACTGGCGGCAGCGGCGTTGGCAGCTAAGTTGGATCCTCAGATGCTAATGATTCCTGCTGCTTTAAGTGCTAGCTGTGCTTTTATGCTACCGGTGGCAACAGCACCGAATGCAATTATATTTGGTAGTGGTAAAGTACAATCGATAGATATGTTTCGCACAGGATTTTTATTAAATATTGTGGGCGCATTGATTATTACAATGGTATGTTATTGGCTTTTATAATTTAAGCAAATGTTTATTAAAGGCTTAGAAATCATTAAAAGCTGAGACGGTAAAGAGAGGATAATTCAGGTAGAATCATCAGCGAATTGACCCCTTGATTTGTTCGACTAATAAAACAGCTTGGTTACATTGGTGACCAAGATTTATATAAACAATTAACAGGATAATAATATGACTATTCAAGCAGGCGAAAAAATACCTTCATGCACATTAAGCGTCATGGGCGAAAGTGGCCCAGAAGATATTACAACTGATGCTATTTTTGCAGGTAAAAAAGTAGTGTTATTTGCTGTGCCCGGCGCATTTACGCCAGGCTGTTCACTTACGCATTTACCAGGCTTTGTTGTTAATGCTGACAAAATAAAAGACAAAGGCGTAGATACTATTGTGTGTCTTTCAGTAAATGACGCTTTTGTTATGGGCGCATGGGGCGAAAGTCAAAACGCTGAAGCATTAATAATGTTGGCCGACGGTAATGCTGAATTGACGGCAGCTCTCGGACTTGAACTGGATGGCACTGGTTTTGGTATGGGTACACGATCACAGCGTTATTCTATGATTGTCGATGACGGTACGGTCACGGCATTTAATCCAGAAACAGGTCCTGGTATATTGACTAGTAGTGCTGAAGCTATTCTTGAAGCGCTTTAAGGCTATTGCATCTATTAATGTTTTTTATGCATTAATAGATGCGTTCTAGGTTCTAAATTCTAGGTTCTAGGTTCTAGGTGTTAATTAATACTCTTATCGCCTTAAGTTCAGCTGAAGCGTTAGCAATATGTGCAAGCGCTTCGGACTGACGGCTGGCAACAAATTCAATTTCTTCTTCTCGAATGGTTCCATTCAACTGCTTTAATTCTGTTAAGCGATTTAACTCTTCACCCATTGTACTAGCAACGCGCTCTTGTGCTGCTGTAATTAATGGTTGTGCGCGATCTTGAGCAATCGTTTGTGCCGAGCCAATCATTTTTTCTAGTTCGCCACGAATTTGTTTTAATATCGCCAAGCGAGTCGATTTTTTAACGTGTTCAGCCAGCTTGTTCATTTGTGCATGCTTGATAATGGCGGTTAAATCTTTACCGCCACTTTCGAGTAATACACGAATAGGTGTGGCGGGTAAGAAACGATCGACCTGATACTTTTTCGGTGCACTGCATTGAATCGCAAAAAAGCATTCAATCATTAATGTGCCGGCGGGTATGGCTTTTAATTTCAATGCAGCAATCGCTACATTGCCAATGTCCATGCTAAAGACCATTTCCATGGCTTCGCTAATCATGGGGTTTTCCCAGGTTATAAATTCCATTTCTTCGCGTTGCTGGGCTTTGGCTCTATCAAAGCAGACGGTAACGCCTTCTTCTTTTAGGCCAGGAAAATAACCTGTTAGCATATGGTCGGTAGGATGCAGCACCAAGCAATGCTCTGAGTGGAAGTCATGATCGACACCAAAGGTGTCTAATAGCATTGTCATGTATGACTGTAGTACTTCTGAGCGTTCAGCATCAACAATAGTTTGAATCACTTTTTCGGCAACATCGTTATCACAGGAATTTAATTCGAGTAATTGATCTCTGCCATTTTGTAATTCGTCTCTGACTTCTTCCGTATGGGCAGCCGCTTCATTAATAAGCGCTTCAAAATCTTCTGTTGCTTGGGGTGTGTCTGTATTTATCCAAGATGCTAGTCGAGCTTCAAATAATTGATAAACAGATAGCCCAGCAGAGAAACTGTGCGATAACGCATCGATGCCTTCGTTATACCAGCGATATAAGTATTCCTGTGCGCTACCGGTAATATAAGGAATATGTATTTTAATGTCTTCAGTTTGACCAATACGGTCAAGGCGACCAATACGCTGCTCTAGTAGATCGGGGTTCATGGGTAAGTCAAATAATACGAGATGGTGAGCAAACTGGAAGTTACGACCTTCACTGCCAATCTCGGAACAAATTAATACCTGTGCGCCGGCATCTTCATCGGCAAAGTAGGCCGCGGCTCTATCACGCTCAATAATTGACAGCCCTTCATAAAAGGCGGTGCTGCGAATGCCAGAAGTGAGATGCAAATGCTTTTCTAAATCAATCGCGGTATTAGGGTTGGCGCAAATCAATAATACTTTTTTGCCGCGAACCGATTTCAGAAAGCCTTCTAGCCATTCAATACGTGGATCTACGGCTAGCCAATCTTCACCCGCTTCTTGTAAGGCGCGTTCAGGGTATAAGCCTTGATTATCTTGATAGTCTGCAACCGCTTCTAATGGATAGCCTTGCTCTAAGCGTTGAGGAAAGCCTTTGATGGCGGCGCGGGTATTTCTGAATAGCACGCGGCCTGTACCATGACGGTCTAGTAGCCGGCGAATTAATAGCTGATGATCGTCGCCTTCTGAGCTGTCTTCGGAATCATTAACCGGCAGCTCACCAATATAATGGCTGAGCTGTTTCTGTTGTTCGGTAGACAATGCTTCTTTGTTGGCAAGCGAGCTAACAATGCTATTGAGCTCAACAAAGTGACCTTGCTCTTCAATAAAACTAGGCAGGCTGTGGAAGCGTGCAGGATCAAGTAGGCGTAAGCGCGCAAAGTGACTTTCAATGCCGACTTGTTCGGGCGTAGCTGTGAGTAATAATAAGCCTGCGCAATAACGCGAAAGCTGTTCAATGGCTTGGTATTCAACACTGGGTGCTTCTTCTGACCAGCGTAAGTGATGAGCTTCATCGACAATCATTAAATCCCAGCCAGCATCACAGGCTTTTTGCATAAGGGATTTATCGCTGCACAGTAAGTCGAGGCTACATAAAATTAATTGCTCGGACTCAAATGGGTTGCCTTCATCGGCTTCAATAATGGCGTTATAACGGCCTTTATCAAATAAAGAAAAGTGCAGGTTGAATTTTCTTAGCATCTCAACCAGCCATTGATGCAGTAATGGCTCTGGTACGACTATTAATGCTCTACTGGCTAAGCCGGTTTGCAATTGATGATGCAAAATCATGCCGGCTTCAATCGTTTTACCTAAACCCACTTCATCGGCTAGCAATACGCGAGGCGCATAGCGAGAGGCAACTTCATGAGCAATATAGATTTGGTGTTTAAGTAGGTTGGTTCTTGGGCCGAGCAAGCCACGGGCTTCGGAGCACTGTAGTTGATAGCGAAAGTGTAAGGTAGCCGCGCATAATTGAAAGGCGGAGTTTCTATCAAACTGTCCGCTATAGAGTCTTTGTGTCGGCGAGCTAAGCTGAATTTGAGCTGAGATTTTTGACTCTGGCACAATATGTTCTGCGCCGTCGCTGTCTGTCGTTAGGTAATAGTTAAGCTGATTAAGTTCTTCAATAGCAGTGACGACAAGAACGTTATTATCAATATCGTTTAAGCTGTCGCCCACTTGATAGATAACGCGCGCCAGAGGTGCGCTGTTAGCTGCATAAATGCGCTCTTCTTCAAGAGCCGGAAAGCTTAACGTAATATGCCGACCATCTGTTTCAATGACTAGCCCAAGACCTAACTGTGGCTCCGCTTGGCTGACCCAACGTTGCCCAACAACAAATTCCATACACGGTTCTTCTAAACTTAGTTTTTATCGCTAACGAATGCCACTGTGAGCACGCGCCAAAAAAGAGAACGCGATTCTATCAGACTATCGCGGTTTGGCGCGCGGACAAATGCACGGAATTATTGTTACCAGCGTATTTATTTATGCGCTTAGGTTTTAGATGCTTGGAATATGGCCTCAATCGAGTGATTCAGTGTTTCGTTAAATGCATCATCAGATTGCTGAGCGCTTAGGCCCTCTGTTAGGGCGCGAGAAAAACTCGCAATCATGCCTTTGTTTTCGGCAACGCGACGGTTGGCCTCACTGCGATCGTAGCCTCCCGAGAGTGCGACTACGCGAATAACCTTAGGATGATTAATGCAGTCACTATAAAAGTTGGCTTGCTCTGGCGGTGTCAGTTTAAGCATAACGCGTTGGTCATTATTTAGTTGATTAAGCTGCAGTAAGAGCTGCTCTTTAAGTAATGCCTCGGCGGCGGGCTTTTCTGTGCTGTGAATATCGATTTCTGGCTCAATTATAGGTATGAGTCCGGCGCGGATAATTTGCTTACCAATAGCAAACTGCTGCGCTACGAGCTCTTCTATACCTTGATGATTGGCTATTTTAATGACTGAGCGCATTTTAGTGCCAAAGACATCTTGTGCTTTGGCTTTTTGTAATAGCCGATCCAGTTCATCAATGGGTTTCATTAGTTGGACGCCGTTGGCAGCATTCATTAAGCCTTTATCGACTTTAAGAAAGGGAACGACCCTTTTTTGCTGCCAAAGAAACTTAGCTGAATTGACACCGTCAACATCTCGATCGAGTGTGTTCTCAAATAAGATGGCGCCGAGCAATCGTTCGCCATTAAAGCTGGCGCTAGTCATGATGCGGGTGCGCATTTGATGGACGATATCGAACATTTCGTTATCGCTATTAAAATCGGTATCGGCAACGCCGTATAGCTTGAGGGCTTTAGGTGTGCTGCCACCGCTTTGATCAAGTGCGGCGATAAATCCGTTGTCAGAGCAAATTTTGGCAAGTTGTTGGGCAAATATTGACATATTAAGTGGTTATCCTAGCTGAGGTTAAAAGATGCCAATGCTTAATGTTTTCAGCTGAAGAGGGCGCTTTAATGCTTATCGATACTAGCATGCAGCTTCATTCATGATGCTTATACACAGATGGCGTTCATGAGGGTTAGAGGGGCTGGAGGCTAGACAGTTCCTAAAAACAAACTCACTCATATACTCAATATAATTTGAAATGATCTTTTTCTAGGAGTTGGGCCGCGTTTAACGCAAAGATGGGGAGAAAATAATGTATCAAGGTGCAATCTAGCACCCAAACAAATTGCCCATTGCGGCCGCATAAGCGACAATAGCGGCCTTTTTTGCAAGGGTGACTTCCAGTAGCTGGATAATCTTAATTGTCACTCATATAACCTTCAATCTAGGAGTCATTTGAATGCCCTCACGCCGTGAATTAGCGAATGCGATACGCGCATTAACGATGGATGCAGTACAGCAAGCCAAGTCAGGACATCCTGGCGCACCTATGGGTATGGCTGATATTGCTGAAGTGCTGTGGAATGATTTTATGCAGCATAATCCCGCTAACCCAGAATGGGCTAATCGTGACCGCTTTGTGATGTCCAATGGCCATGGCTCTATGCTGGTTTATTCTTTGCTGCATTTAGCGGGCTATGCCTTACCAATTGAAGAGTTAAAGAATTTCCGTCAATTGCATTCCAAAACACCTGGTCACCCAGAATATGGCTATGCGCCTGGCGTTGAGACAACGACTGGCCCATTAGGACAAGGAATCAGTAATGCAGTCGGTATGGCGATTGCTGAAAAAACCTTAGCCGCCCAGTTTAACCGTCCAAGCCACGAAGTGGTTGATCATTACACCTATGCGTTTTTGGGTGATGGCTGTTTAATGGAAGGTGTCTCTCATGAGGCGTGTTCTTTAGCAGGCACCCTAGGTTTGGGCAAGCTAGTGGCCTTTTGGGATGATAACGGCATCTCTATTGATGGCAATGTAGAAGGTTGGTTTACAGATGATACGCCAGCGCGTTTTCGCGCTTATGGCTGGCATGTAGTTGCCGATGTAGATGGTCATGATCCCGAAGCGATTGCTGCTGCTATTAAAGAAGCGCAGGCTGAAACGACTAAGCCAAGTATGATTTGCTGTAAAACAGTCATTGGTTTTGGTTCGCCTAATAAGTCTGGCACACATAATTGTCATGGTGCTCCATTGGGCGCCGATGAAATTACTGCTACGCGTGAGTTCCTTAACTGGCCGCATGCGCCGTTTGAAATTCCAGCTGACGTTTATAGTGGTTGGGATGCAACTAAAGACGGTAGTGAGAGTGAAACACAGTGGAATGCTCAATTTGCTAGCTATGCGCAAGCCCATCCTGAATTGGCCGCTGAGTTAACTCGTCGTTTAAATGGCGATTTGCCTGCGAATTTCGCTGAGAAGGCCGCTGAGTTTATTCAGCAGTCGCAAGATAACGCCGACAATATTGCTAGCCGTAAAGCCTCGCAGAATGCGATTGAAGCGTTTGCCAATATCATGCCTGAAATTATTGGTGGTTCTGCTGATTTAGCCGGTTCTAATTTAACCTTATGGCCAGATGCCAAGGGCATTAGTGCAGAAGATGCCAGCGGTAACTATCTCTATTATGGGGTGCGCGAATTTGGTATGTGCGCAATTATGAATGGTATAGGTTTGCATGGTGGTTTCCGTACTTTCGGCGCGACCTTCCTTATGTTTATGGAATATGCGCGTAACGCCGTTCGTATGTCTGCTTTAATGGGTATTCCCAATATTTTTGTTTATACCCATGATTCTATTGGTCAGGGTGAAGATGGCCCAACTCATCAGCCTATAGAGCAAATTGCTAACTTACGTTTAACGCCGAATCTAGATACATGGCGTCCATGTGATAGCGCTGAAACAGCGGTTGCATGGAAAGCCGCCTTAGAGCGTAAAAGTGGACCTTCGGCATTAGTCTTTAGCCGACAAGGTTTGCCTGCTCAAAGCCGAAATGCTGAGCAGTTAAATGATATTGCTCGCGGTGCTTATATATTAAAAGAATGTGCAGGTACGCCGCAGGTTATTTTGATTGCAACGGGTTCTGAAGTTGGCATCACTGTTGAAGCCGCAGAGCAGCTTAGCGCCAGTGGCGTAGCCGTTCGTGTGGTATCAATGCCAAGCACCTCTGTCTTTGATCAGCAAGATGCAGCATATCGCGAAGCTGTATTACCTAAGGCCGTGACTAAGCGGGTAGCTGTAGAAGCAGCACATGTTGATTTCTGGCATAAATATGTTGGACTCGATGGCGCTATCGTTGGCATGACTACTTTTGGTGAGTCAGCGCCGGGTAATGTTTTATTAGAGCACTTTGGTATTACGGGATCAGCCGTTGCCGATAAAGTGCATGCTTTACTGGCTAATTAAGCCTCTTCCTTTTTAAGGGAGCGTCCGTAGGATAATAAATTATGCGATTAGCAATTAATGGCTACGGGCGTGTTGGGCGTTGTTTGCTCCGCGCTTGGCATGAACGTAAAGATACGCAATCGTTGTCGATGGTCGCCATTAATGAACTGGCGTCACATGATGCGATTGCCTATTTGACACAATATGACAGCACTCATGGACGCTTTCCTGCGGAAGTGAGTTGTGATGTAAAGCATAAAGCCAGTCATCCGGGTGGCTCTCCCAAACACCAATTACTGATTAATGAAGCTGGAATTAATGAAATTGCGATTGATTTGCTGCAACAGCCCGATCAATCACAATTGCCTTGGCAGGCGTTAGGCATTGATTTAGTCATGGAATGTACGGGTCAAATTACTACCGCAGTTGAAGCAAAAAAACATATCGATTCAGGTGCAAAGCGCGTCTTATTATCAAACCCGGGTGAGGCTTCAATTCCGGCTTTGGTTTATGGCGTAAATCATCAGTCAGTTAATGCTGAGCAGAATATTTTGTCGGCAGCCTCATGTACCAGTAATGCATTAGTACCTGTGTTGTCGGTGTTAGATAAAACCTTTGGTGTTGAAAACGGTGTAGTGACAACTATTCATGCATCAATGCATGATCAGCCAGTTATTGATGCGTATCACAGTCAAGATTTACGACGTAATCGGGCAGCATCGCAGTCCATTATTCCTGTCGATACAGCGTTGGCACAAGGGATTGATCGAGTGCTCCCCAACTTGCAAGGTAAGTTTGTTGCGCATGCTTTGCGAGTGCCGGTGAATAATGTTTCTGCACTAAACGTGACGATTAATTTACGTGACAATGTAACTGAGGCGCAGATTAATGCTTGCCTCAAAGACGCGGCCGAGAATGAGCTCGCTGGTATATTAGGTTATACCGAGGCGTTGTTAGCATCATGTGATTTTAATCATGATGCGCGCTCGGGTGTAATTGACGCGAATCAAACGCGCGTGAGTGCCGGGCGTACCGTTAATGTACTTATCTGGTTTGATAACGAATGGGCTTTTGCTAATCGTATGCTGGATTTAGCGCTATTTCTAAATAAGCAGTAGCGTGTGGTTTGGCTTAGCCTTCTTGATTATTTCTAATGCGCATATTTTTATTGATTAAATTTATTTTGTTTTCTTAAAAGAAAAGAGGAAGTTGTAAATGTCTTTGTTGTTAATGAAAGATCTTGATTTAGCCGGTCAACGAGTATTGATCCGCGAAGATCTTAATGTACCGATTAAAGATGGTGAAGTGAGCTCGGATGCACGTATTCGCGCAGCGCTACCCACTATTCAATGGGCACTAAAAGCAGGTGCCAAAGTGATGTTGATGTCGCACTTAGGTCGGCCAGAAGAAGGTGCCAGCGTTGAACAAAATTCAGCGTATACCTTAGCGCCAGTCGCTGCGCATTTGTCTAAATTATTAGACTCGGACGTTGCGGTAGTTAATGATTGGCAGCAAGGCATTGAGTTGTCTAATGGTGATGTCTGTTTATTAGAGAATGTTCGTTTTAACGTGGGTGAAAAAGCTAATGATGATGTTTTAGCAAAAGCCTATGCCGCTATTTGCGATGTATTTGTGATGGATGCATTTGGCACATCGCATCGCGCGCAAGCGTCGACACATGGTGTTGCAAAATTTGCACCTGTCGCATGTGCTGGTCCATTACTAGCGACAGAACTCGACGCACTTAAGCGTGCATTGGCTAATCCTGAGCGTCCTATGGTCGCGATTGTTGGAGGCTCTAAAGTGTCGACTAAGTTATCTGTGCTCGATACCTTATCTGATAAAGTTGATCAATTAATTGTTGGTGGTGGTATCGCGAATACCTTTTTAGCTGCAGCAGGAAAGCCAGTGGGCAAATCACTTTGTGAACATGATTTATTATCGACGGCTAAAGCCATTGCGAATAAAACCCATATTCCATTACCTGTTGATGTTGTGACAGGTGTTGAGTTTTCTGCAACCACGCCAGCCGTAATTAAGTTGGCTGAAGCAGTGGCAGATGAAGATATGATTTTTGATATTGGCCCGCAAAGTCAGCAACAATTAACTGATATTTTGGCGCAAGCTAAAACCATTATTTGGAATGGGCCAGTTGGCGTCTTTGAGTTTGATCAGTTTGGTTTAGGCACTGAAGCCATTGCCACCGCTATTGCAAACAGCGATGCGTTTTCTATTGCTGGTGGTGGTGACACGCTAGCAGCCATTGATAAATATAATGTGGCCGATAAAATATCTTACATCTCAACTGGGGGCGGTGCATTTTTAGAGTTTGTTGAGGGTAAAGAACTACCGGCTGTTGCCATACTCGAGCAGCGTTTTAATGAGCGGTAAGCTTGGTCTGTAATACCGTTATGGTTTTAATAAGGACGTAATGCTTAGGATGGAGCAATATGAATAGGGCAAAAATGAATACTGAAAAGCTTCGAGGCGAAATTAAGCCACTGGATTTGAGTAAGCCCTATATACCTAGTGCGGAAGAAAGCGATTATCTCGCTTTTTATGGTATAGATTTTCAACAATCCTTGGAGCATGTGACACAATACTTTGGACATTTGCCGAGCATTGATCTATCGGGTGAGTCGCAGCGTATAGCTTGTCATTACTTTAAAAATATTAATGCTGCAAGAACGTGCTTTATAGTTCATGGCTATATGGATCATACGGGTTTATATGGCAAGTTAATTAACTACTTTCTGCATCGCGGCTGTAGCGTTGTGATGATTGATATGCCGGGTCATGGCTTATCATCGGGTAATCCGGCCGTCATTGATAGTTTTGGTGACTACAATCTAGCATTGCGACACTGCATCGATTTTTTCCATGAAAAGACTGCGGCGCCTTGGCATATTACTGGGCAAAGTATGGGTGGCGCAATTGTCATGGATTATTTACTCAGTCAGCAAGATGATGATGACGCCGTATTTGATAAAGTATTATTGTTGGCACCATTAGTGAGGCCCGCTGGTTGGTTAGGTATTCGGTTGGCACATTGGACCTTAAAGGGGTTCGTGAGCAGTATTAAACGAAAATTTAAAAGTAATTCGCATGATGCGGTCTTTTTTGATTTTCTGGAAAATAAAGATCCATTACAGGCCAAGCGAATTCCTGTGCAATGGGTAACGGCGATGTTGCAGTGGGAAAAAAGATTTCAGCAGTTAAGTTGGAGCGATACCGAACTGTTAGTTATCCAAGGTGAGGGTGACGCTACCGTAGATTGGCGGTTTAATTTAAATTGTATCCGCAAAAAATTCCCACGATCTAAGCAGTTCAGAATACAAGAAGCGCGCCATCATTTGGTTTGCGAAGACGATTACTATTTTGAGAGAGTAACGCAGGCGGCAGATATTTATTTTGATCGCCGTAGAGATTTAAGAGATTAATCATGATGCTTGTCATTTCTTATACATTAAATGTATTAAGTGAGTGATAACGTTTAATAAAACTATGAGCTTCGGCAGACATGCCGGCAAACAATAATTGGAACATAATATGTCAGACGAAATAGATAACACAGCATTAGTCAGCAGCTACGAAACGATATTGTCGGAGCTAGGAGAAGATCTTGATCGTGAAGGTCTTCACAATACGCCGATGCGTGCAGCAAAAGCTATGCGAGCGATTACACGTGGTTACGGCCAGTCATTAGATGATATTGTTAATGGTGCGGTTTTCGAATCGGGCACTGATG
>Ga0115005_10002548_pt1 | contig 14509 bp, 6 predicted proteins | sample ArcOceMetagenome_FD_87163 | JGI IMG/M metagenome (GOLD analysis project Ga0115005, IMG submission 87163) | Marine eukaryotic phytoplankton communities from Arctic Ocean - Arctic Ocean - Greenland ARC118M Metagenome | ecosystem: Environmental > Aquatic > Marine > Oceanic | place: Arctic Ocean... | reverse complement strand
TTAACGTTAATACTGACATAGTAAAAGTGAGTACTTTAATGTCAGATATTCAAGAGTGGGCGGACGTTTGGAATTATCTCTTCTAGCTTACGCTTAGTGTAAGCTAGAACGGCTTATTTCTTATTGAGGATCAGACGTTATGGGTAGTCACTGAGGTTTTTTGTTCAGTCACTTGATCAAATTGTAATTCACAAAGGCGCTGGTACAAGGTTGAACTGGCCAGTAATGATTTGTGATCACCCGTCGCAACTATTTCTCCTTGATCCATCAGCACGATTATATCGGCATGAAGAACAGTCGACAGACGATGTGCAATAATTAGCGTCGTACGATTTTCCATTAACTCGTTTAATGCAGCCTGCACGTGATGTTCACTTTGTGCATCTAAGGCGCTAGTTGCTTCATCTAATAATAATACTTTAGGATCTTTTAATATAGCTCTTGCTAGCGCTATACGCTGTTTTTGGCCACCAGATAAACGCACACCTTGTTCACCAAGAAAACTGCTATAACCTTCCGGTAACTGTTCAATAAATTCATGCGCATGAGCTCGTTTAGCGGCATTGATAACATCGTTATTGCTGGCTGCAGGATTACCGTAACGAATGTTGTGCCAAACATCTGAACTAAATAAAATAGGATGTTGTGGCACCATGCCCATTTCGTTACGTAAATCGGTGAGCTTAAGTTGAGTAATGTTAGTCTCATTAAATGCAATAGCGCCTTGTTGTGGATCATAAAAGCGTTGTAATAATTCAAACAGTGTTGTTTTTCCTGCACCTGATGGACCTACCAAAGCAATAACTTTTCCAGTTGGAATTTTTAAGTTAATGTTTTTTAATGCCGCGCGATCTGGCCTTGATGGATAATAAAAGCTCACCTCATTAAATTGAATAATTGATGGTTTCTGCTGTTGTATTGTCTCTGGCGTAGCAATTTCTGTTATTTCACTTTTGATTTTCAATAGTGCTAATAAGCGTGTTGCCGAACCAGCAGCGCGTTGCAATTCACCATAAACTTCGGCAACAGTTGCTACTGACATTGCCACCATAATGGCATAAAAAACAAAAGCGCCTAACTCACCACCGCTCATCTTTCCCTCTAATACATCCATGCCTCCAACCCATAACATGCCACTAATCGCACCAAATGTTAGGAAAATCACCATGGCGATTAAAAGTGAACGTTGTTTTACACGACGTTTTGCAACAGCAAAAGCTTTTTCAACCTCACCTGCAAATGCTTGCTGTTCTCGTGCTTCATGGGTATAGCTTTGTACAACTTTAATGTTTTGAATGACCTCACCGGCATAAGTACCTATATCAGCGATTGCATCCTGTGAACTTTCTGCGAGCTTTCTGACTTTTTTACCATATATCATCATCGGCAATAAAATGAGAGGAACACAAAAAACAACAATCATGGTGAGTTTCAAATTGGTGATCAATAACATAATTAACCCACCCATGAGCATTAAAAAGCTACGTAAAGCCATCGAAAGTGATGAACCAATAATGGATTGCAAAAGTGCAGTGTCAGTGGTTAACCGTGACATTAATTCCCCACTTCTATTTTCTTCAAAATAACTTGGATGCAGGGTTACAATGCGATCAAATACGGCTTTTCGAATATCTGCGCTGATCCGCTCGCCTAGCCAAGACATGAGGTAAAAACGGCTAAAAGTACCGATAGCAAGTAATACAATGAGTCCAATTAACACTAAAATAGCTGTCTGCAATTGTTTGGCTGAACCCGCAATAAAGCCACTATCAATAACAAATTTTATACCTTGACCCAAAGATAGGCTCACTGCCGAAGTCAGTAACAAAGCAATTAATGCGAGTGCTAGCATCATTTTATAAGGCTTGATGAAAGAAAAAATTGGTAACAGGCTAGTAAAAGCTTTATTTTGTATGTTTTTCTTTTTACCAGCAGCTGAATTACTTGTTATCGTTTGCTCTACTGTTAAGTTTTCTTTGCTCAAGGTTCACTCGAAATCAGAGGAAATAGGAAATTAATATGGTTATAAATAATGCAAATTCAAGGTTTTGAAATAAGAGTTTACAGTTTTAGGTAAATATAGAGCTTAGTAACAAGTAAATAAATTTTGAGGTTATTAATCAGTTTTTGTTTAAATATTACCAATTAATGATTAACTCATTAGCGCGTTTTTAGTGTTAGGTTCAAAAGTATTGGCGAGTGATATATCAAAACGAAAGGTGAATTTATTGCTTTACTCAGGATATACGAGTGAATAATAGTAATATAAATCAATATATTCTGTAATAATATTACAGAAATAAAATGTTCAGGTTACTATTCATTATAGCCATATTATTTACTCATAGACTAAAGCCAATGAGCCTACAATTTAAGCCTACGCTTTGAACTATCATGCAAAGGTGTTGCAGCAATGACGACGCTTTATGATAGCTTTACTTGTTAGAATGTAAATATTTATTCCCAAACTCTTATTAAAAAAAAGTAGTGAAATTAGAAATCCCACCCCAAACGAAGATAATAATGACCACCGTTAAAACCGGTTGGTGAGTTTATTGGGTATATAGCACCTAAAAACCCAGAAGTACGCCCTTCACTATATTCTTCAGGAAAGACATTGAAGACGTTTTTAGCACCTAAAGCGACAACTAAGTTTTCTGTGATTTCATAGGAAACCTCTAAGTCAGTGATGACAATAGGGTTAACTTTTTCAATGAGGGATACATCATTAAATTGTGCATTATAGAAACTCCCATAATAATTAATGCGAACCATTGCACTTAGGTGGTCTTGCGAGTGAGATAACGTGAAAATCCCTCGCATTTTTGGAACGCCTTCTTCACGCTCCTTATGTACATTTATATCTGAGATAGGGCTTTTAGGGTTAGTCACGTCTAATTTTGTACTTGTATAGTTAAATGCTAGCGATACAAGATTATTCCCCCCTCCAAATTCAAAGGGTAAACTTGAAACTAAATCAAAACCTTGCGTCATCGAATTAAAATCGTTGGCATAATATTGTATATTTACGACGTTTGGACTTATGTCTGAAGCAGCTAATAAAGGGGCATCACTGGCTATGATTTCACTGGTAAATAGTGATAACCGATCTTCTACAGCTATATAAAAATAATCTAAAGTAACATTTACGGTTCCTATTTCTGATAGCACACCGAAACTAAAACTCGTGGCTTTTTCTGGTTCAAGCCCTCCTCCAGAACGAGACGTAGCAATAGGACTTAAAGCGCTAACCAGTTGTGAACTCTGTTGAGCGACTATATTATTAACGATAGAATTTGAGGTTGATATACGTTGAAGTGTTGACTGTCCAACAGTGGGGGCGCGAAATCCAGTGCTTATTGTTGAACGCAATGCTATTACATCAGTTACTTGTAAACGTGCTGAAAGTTTACCGTCGAAGGTATCACCTATCTTACCAATTTCTTCATATCTTATTGCAAGAGAGACGGAAAGAGTATCAGTAACATCACTTTCTATATCTAAATAGATAGCATTTGATGTACGATCGTTTTTACCTGCTGTATCGGGGGAAAAACCAGGGAAACCATTTGAGCCTATAGCTTCTCCGTTGTTGGAAAAAGGACCTGTTTCATATGACTTTTTATCCCCAGCAACAATTTCAAATTGTTCAAAATGATTTTGGTAGCCAAAGGCAATGTTAATTTCCGACTCAAAACCAACCTCTACAGGATAAGTAAAGTCGGCATTGAACACACGTTCAGTTTGAATCTGAGATCCCAATTTAAAATTTACAGGTGAATCTTCACCTAACGATGCATTAACACTGTTACGTAATTTATAATCAACATGATTTTCACCCATTACCATACTGATGTCGTACGTTAATTCAGATTTATTGTTATCTATTGAGCCTCGTAAACCACCAGCGAGACTTCTATCAGATACCCTACCACCAAATCTTGGTGTAAAACCACCAGGAAATCTTTCATTAAAAGAAAAACAATGAGGATTGTTTAAAACTGCTGCTAAGGCTTCAGCATCACCAATGCCATTTGGTATGGTAGGTGTTGGACAATTCCCAGTATTATTATGTGTCATGTCAAAGAATAGGCGAGTACCATTATTTGGATTGGTAAATATGCTCGTTCGTGTATTAGGGTTGCGATAAAAAAAACTCCCATCAATATCACGTTGTGCCCAGTTGCCGAATAGATAAAGTTGCTGATATTGACCTTTTTCTCCAATATCCAATTCAATATTACCAAATGTTTTAATATTTTTCGCTATTTTAGGCGCCCCCCAAACTACAACAGGGTCTTGTATATCATTTTTGCTTATACCACTATCAATTAAGCTTTTAACCGCAGGATCTTGAATACCTCTTGAGGTAGCCTCACTTTCAGAATATTCGAATGAAAAATTAGCAGAACTATTTTCTCCTATTTTGGACCCAGAAATACCAGAAAGCTCAAACCTAGCGCCATCTCCTTCATAATATTGGCCCGTGCGCATTTCGATACGATTGACGTCTGTATTGTTTTCCAAGCGAAAATTGATGACCCCCGCGATTGCATCAGAACCATACTGTGCAGCAGCCCCATCACGTAAAACTTCAACACTCTTAAGCGCAATACTGGGGATAGGTTCTAAATCTATCCCGTGAGCACCTATATTTAATCCTGACGTGTATTCATAAATGACTCCGCTGCGATGACGTCGTTTACCATTGACGAGTATTAATATACTGTCAGTCGGTAACCCTCTAAGATTTGCGGGTCTCACCATGGTACCCGCGTCGCTGATCGCTTCCTGTTTGACGTTATATGAAGGGATAACATTAGAGAGAGTCGATATTATGTCGCTATTGCCTCGTTGTTTTAAATTCTTCTTATTAATAATATCTAAAGGTGCTAATGCATCACTCGGCGATAGGTTTGTGCGACGTGAACCTATAATTTGAATACGTTCTGTTTCAATGTTCCTATTACTATTTTTTGATTTTTTTTCTGTCGTATGGCGTGACTTTTTCGAGAGTAAAGTACTAGTTTTTATAGTAGGTTTATTGATTATATTGTTATCGAATTTTTTGGCGTGATTTATATCATTATTTAATGTAGAAGAAACAGCAATCACACGCTTTTTGGTAGCAATGGCATTAAGCGAAGTGTTTACAAGGAGTTTTTCCAAAGCATCTGGTACGGTGTATGTTCCAAAAAGGGGATTAGTCATAATGATAATGGAATCATTAAATGGATATATAAGTGAATATCCCGAGATACCTGCTAATTTGTCTAAAGCAGCCGCAGCATTCATTGAAGGTAACTGAATGAAGTACTGTTCAGTGGCGTTACATACAAAAGTATTTCCAGACAATAATAAGCCAAAGACAATATACAATTGAATGTATTTTCTCTTTTTATACTTTTCTAGGCGATCAAATATTTTATACATAATTCACTATCTGTTATTTTTTACGTAAAAGTAACTAGCTTAGCGTCCTTACTACCGCCATTATTTCTTTATTTTTATAATGATTCAAATAGTTAATTTAAGTTCGATCTTTTATGATTTCACTACGATGTATTTGATATTGATATTTGCATCTTAGCATCACTTAAGGTCATAGACTATTCACGATCGGTTTTATTCATTGTATTAATTGCATTTATTTTTGGCAGTCGATATGGGTAAGTGAGAGAATAACCCTACCTTTTCGATATAGTGATAACAAACGTCACAAGTATTGTTTATTGTAAATATAAAAAACCCAGCAAAAGCTGGGTTTTTTCATTCATAAAACACGTTAAATTTAGAACGTATAAGTTGCTTTTAAGTAGTAAAAACCACCGTTAAAGCCAAATGGTGAGGTTTCGTAATATTTGCCACCCCACGTATTATTATCCCCTCCAACAAAATCAACTTCAGTTGCTTGTTGGTCAAGTATGTTTTGAGCGCCTAGACTTACTTTGATGTCTTCCATTAAATGATAAGTCACTTCAACATCAACTGTTACCGCAGAATCACCATCATTCACTGTCGCATCATAGTCAACGTGCACACCTTGGTATTCGCCATAGTAGTTAGCTCGTACAAACATGCTTACATCATCCCAACTTTGAGCGATGGTAAAAGTACCACGATGATTAGGTAAATCATTTTCTAAACGAGATACTTTAAAGTCTCCTGTGATATCGGTGTATTTATCAACCGTAGTTTCATTCCAGTTATAAGCAAGACTAAATGACGTACTGCCATCAAACAAACTTGTCGAGTAATTAGCTACAAAATCGATACCTTCCGTTGTTGTATCAAAATCGTTCGTAAAGAAACTTACTTGTGAAATTGAATCTACGTTTGGTACACCGTCATTCTTCAACTTAACTTTATCAGCGTCTGACAATGTATATTTAGTTGATTGTGAAACACGGTCTGTCACTTCAATATTGTAGTAATCAAGTGTAAAGAAGAAACCGTTTATGTCCCAAACTGCACCAAATGCCATACTGTTAGACTCTTCAGGTGTTAATTCTGAAGCGCCAAGTTGAATAGCTATAGGATTAGTTGCCGGGAGTAAAGCTGAATCAACTAATACACCGCCATCAAGTGATGTCTGTACGTTTGAGTAGTTAGCCTGACCTACTGTTGGTGCACGGAATCCTGAGCTTACAGAAGCACGAAGTGAAAAATCATCAGTCATGCTGTATTGTGCAGTAACTTTATAATTCGTTGTGTTACCAAATGTGCTGTAATCTTCAAAACGAAGCGCATAACCCATTAGGAATTTTTCAGTATATTGTGCTTCAACATCCAAGTATAACGCATAGTTTTGACGAGAGAATGAACCCGCAGAAGCCGGTTTAAAACCAGGAAAACCATTTGAACCGATACCAAAACCTTGTTCTGTGTATGGTCCTGCTGTAAACGACGCCAAATCACCTGCGGTTACTTCAAAAGTTTCATGATGGTATTCGTAACCACCCGCAACAATTAAGGGCATGTATAAACCCATTTCAAGCTCTTTAACTAAATCAACATTGAAGAACTTTTCTAATTGAACGTGGTTACCTGGGTTAAAATCACGCGGTGATTCTGGACCTAAAGAAGAGTTCAACGTGTTATAAATAACATAAGACGATTCGTTACGACCTACAGAACCACTGATGTCGTATGATAATGTGTCATCAATTTGACCACGTGTTCCCATCGTTAACGAGGTATCAACAATGTTGCCACCAAAGTTAGGAGTGAAACCACCTGGGACCATTTCATTAAAAGAGAAACAGTTCGCATTATTTGCAACATTATTAATGTAGTCGTCTTGTGTTAGCACGTTGTCAGTGGTGATGTTAACCGGATCACATGAGCCACCAACACCTAAACCATCTAAATCAGCAATCAATAAGTTTCTTACGCCATCATCATCAGTATCGCCGTTGCTGTATACACCGCTACGAGTGTGAGGGTTACGGAAGTAAAAACCACCACGAACATCACGTTCTGAGAAGTTACCAAACATGTACGCTTCACGATCGTTACCCAAATCTAATCCGAAGTTACCAAAAATAGTAATGTCATCATTAACTTCTGGAGAGCCCCAGATTTGCGCTAAATCTGAGACATTAGTGTTACCGGCATCAATTAAGCCTTGCGCGTCTGGACGCTGCGTACTACGACTTGTCGCATCAGAGTTTTTGTATTGAAAACTAAAGTTAGCAAATCCGTCTGGCGTAAGTGCCATACCAATATTACCGTTGACTTCAGTCGTGTCGCCATCACCTTCATAGAATGAACCATGACGAACCGTCAGTGAACCACCGTCTGCATCGTCCTTTAAGACGAAGTTCATGACACCTGCAATAGCATCTGAACCATATTGCGCAGCAGCACCGTCACGTAATATTTCAACTTGCTTTAGTGCCGCACTGGGAATAACAGAAATATCAGGTCCTTGTGCGCCATCATTAATACCACCACCAAGCAATGCGATAACAGACGCACGATGACGACGTTTGCCGTTAACAAGTATTAATGTACTGTCTGAAGAAAGGCCACGTAAGTTAGCTGGCTTAACTAAGCTGGCTGCATCTGAGATTGGGTTAGTTTGCACGTTGAATGAAGGAACTGTGCCTTTCAATAACTCAAGCATATCGGTATTACCCGATCTTTCTAGTTCTTCAGCACCAATTAAATCAATCGGTACAGGTGATGAATCAACTGATCGTGGTGCACCACGAGATCCTACAACAGCGACACGTTCAATATCTTTGTCTTTAGCTCCCTCACTTTCAGCAGCATACGACTGAACAGTACCTAATGCTAAACTTACAGCGATCGCTAAGGTGGTAGTTTTAAATTTTATGGACATGTTATTTATTTCCCAATGTTTAAAAAAGTGTATGAGTTATTCTAGTTGCTATTTAATATAGTCTATAACTTGCAACCTGTTTTAAAGAGTCGATGAATTCGTAAATCCATAAAAATAATTGCTTATTTTTATGGATTTAGCAAATATCTCGTTGAAAAATGTAACATTCGTAGTTAATCGCAGTGGGATATAATAGGTTACTCTTCAATACTCAGTGAGTAGCTGTGCTTAAATAAACATTAAAAAACAATAGGATAAGGTTTGATTGGAAAACGATAAGTGGATGTGAACTTGAGTGAAAAAAGTAAATAGTTATTCATGAGGTTTTATTATTAATATTTCATAATAAAACCTCAAAAGGATCAAATAACTTTTATCGAGAGATCATCAAGTAAGTTTTTTAAAGGGTAGAGGCTATATTTTTTTAGTCAGTAATACTTTATTTGAATTAAGCTTTTGAGAATTCATATTAAAGGAAAGCTCTATCGCTTCAATAAGTGCGTCGCTGTCTTCTAAGTCGAAACGACCACTGATCGTAATTTTGTGAAGTGAAGGGTCCTTTAGCACAATCTCTACGTCAATATAACGATTAATCTCTTCAATAACGTTAAATAATTCTTCATTAACAAATATTAATTTACCATCAAGCCATGAAAGCGCTCGCTTGATATTCTCAGGCTTTATACGAGTCAATTTCGGTGCTTGATCACTACCTACTATAACTTTTTCACCTTTGGTAATATAAACATCATCTTTTTTAATGTCTGTACTGTGCAGTGTTTTAATATCCGTTAAGTTTTTATTAAGAGCGACTTTTGACATTTTAACTTTACCGTCAGTCACAGTGACTTGAATATTTTCAGATTTTAAATGTACAATAAACTTTGTACCTATAGCTTGAACTAAACGATTACCCGCATAAACAATAAATGGGCGGTCAGGATCGTGTGCGACTTCAAATAAAGCTTCACCTTTTATTAATTTTATTATGCGTTTTTCATTTGAAAATTCAGTTTCAATAAGACTATTCGTATTTAAATGAATAATAGAGCCATCATCAAACGTTGCACTCATTTGCTGTCCAACTAAGGTAGCATATGTATTTTTTTGTATGTCGTTAGGTACAGCAAAAAAAACAAGAAGAGCTAAAAAACATACACTGGCCGCTAAGGCAAAGGGTTCGAATATTGGTTTCAATACTGGCCACAAGGTGATATTTCTTGAGGTCTCATCATCGTCAATCGTCATGAGTATCTCATCCATATCATCCCATACATCAGCCATCGCATTTAATGCCACCGGGTGTCTTTTATCTGCTGATAACCAGCTCTTTAAGTCTTTTCTTGATTGTTCAGACAAATTACCATTGTCTAGCCTGACTAACCAAATAGATGCTTCTTCATCAATCATACTCAACATATGAAGTGGGATTACTTTGTTATTTGTATTCATTTTTTTTGCTCGTTGCTAGATTGATTTAGATGTATTGGCTGTTCAAGTTCATTGATTTCATATCCTTGAGCACACAGTGATTGCTTGCATATTTTTAAGCCTGTCGCTATATACTTTTCGACAGAACTCACTGATACATCCATTTTTTTTGCTATTTCTTTATGACTCAAACAATACAGTTTTCTTAAAAGAATCGCGCGGCGGTTTTTTTCTGGCAATGAACTTAATACCTTGCTAAAACGTTCAAATTTACGTTTTTGGTATAGCTTTTTTTCCACTGTATTGTCAAAATCATCCTCGATTAAAGCATCATCTAATTCAATATGTATTTCTTTCGATTGTTGTATTAATTTTTTTAAGACTAAATTTCTGGAAACAACAAATAAGTAGCCTTTAGGTGATTTTATTTCTTGCTTAGCATCAGAGTTCAACACTCTGATGAAAGCTTCTTGTAGGATATCATCGACATCTTGTTGCTCAACGCTCATCTTCATAATAGAGCGCACTAAACCGTCTTTGCATGATTGAAAAGCGGTTAACACTCTATTATCCGACTGCTTGTTTGTTTGCATTTAATGTTTCCAATAATACACGGTTATACTAAAGAGCTCGCCAATGACTAAATCCATAAATATTTTAGCCAAAATATACGATAAGAAGTTTTTTATTATCTATTGTATAAATTATAACCTTTTTTATTGTGCTCGTGTTTAAAAATAAATAACAAAAAAAAATCATGATTATTAAGTTTCTTCCGTTGAAAGGATGTTAGAGACCTTGCTATCTTTTCTTACCTATTTGAATACAAAAGCACCACTCTAATTACCCTAAAAAAAGATGATGCTAATTATTTTAATAAATATTTATGGATTAATCAGCAGACAAACTCTTTACTTGTATTGATGAATAAATTAATCAAACAATTATTAAATGTAACGGTGGAAATTATTTTGGAATTTGAAACTCTTTTATCTTTAGGTCTTTATTTCAGTGCAATGTTAGGTATAGGTCTTTATGCATATCGTAAATCAACGAGTGATGTATCCGGCTATATGTTGGGCGGGCGAAGTTTAAGCCCTAGTGTTGCGGCTCTTTCTGCAGGTGCATCCGACATGAGCGGTTGGATGTTAATGGGCTTACCTGGCGCTATGTACATATCTGGTGTGAGTAGTTTATGGATTGCGATAGGTCTAGTTTTAGGCGCATTTCTAAATTATCTTATCGTTGCACCTCGACTGAGAACTTACACAGAGGTGGCTAATGATTCAATTACCTTGCCTGATTTTTTTGAAAATCGCTTTAATGATAATTCTCGTCTTTTAAGGGTGGTTTCTTCCGTCGTTATCGTGGTGTTTTTTACCCTTTATACTTCAAGTGGTATTGTGGCGGGTGGTAAGTTGTTTGAAAGCTCTTTTGGCTTAAATTATGAAGTAGGATTGTACGTTACTGCTGGTGTGGTTGTCGCTTATACACTCTTTGGTGGTTTTTTAGCGGTTAGCTTAACCGACTTTGTTCAAGGTTGTATTATGTTTGTCGCTTTGGTGTTAGTGCCAATAGTCACGATTAGTGAGGTAGGGGGAATATCAGAAATACACGCAAGCATTAATACGATAAATCCGGCACTACTTGATATTTTTAGTGGTGTCAGTCTTATTAGCATTTTTTCAGCGATGGCATGGGGGTTAGGTTACTTTGGTCAACCCCATATCATTGTCCGCTTTATGGCCATACGTCACGTTAAAGATATGCCAACGGCACGTCGTATTGGTATGAGTTGGATGATAGTTTCTATTATTGGCGCTATGGCAACCGGTTTTGCCGGTATAGCCTATGTTGCGAAAACGGGCCTTAAATTTGAAGATCCTGAAACCATTTTTATTTTACTCTCTCAAATTTTATTTAGTCCATTGATTGCAGGATTTTTACTCGCTGCGATTTTAGCGGCCATTATGAGTACGATATCTTCTCAGCTATTGGTTACTTCAAGCTCTTTAACCGAAGATTTTTACAAAACATTTTTGCATCGTGACGCGAGCGATAAGCAACAAGTGTTGGTCGGACGCATATCTGTATTCTTAGTTGCACTGGTTGCAATTTCACTCGCTTACGATCGTGACTCATCTATTTTATCTCTAGTGAGTAATGCCTGGGCAGGCTTTGGTGCGGCTTTTGGGCCTGTTGTTATTGGTAGTTTATATTGGAAAAAAATGACAAGAAATGGCGCTTTAGCCGGCATGATAACTGGAGCGGTAACGGTCTTAATATGGATCTACGCACCTATCACCATCGATGGTCAGTCATTAAGTACCGTTATGTATGAAATCGTACCAGGCTTTATTTTATGTTCCTTAGTTATCTATGTGGTGAGTAATATGGCACCTCAAGATGATGTTAAAGTTTTAGCTAAACATGATGAAATGTTAACGCATCATGTTTAGGGGTATAAATTACTGACAGTACTTTATATATTTCTCAGCGACTAGATATTGACAGCTAACTCAATCTTACAATAAAGATTAGCTGTTCAATAAATTTTATTAACGTTAAATAGTGTCAAACACACTATTGACTTTTTTTAGGGCAAGCACATGCTTTTTAATGGTTCTTTAATCACTGACTGTCCAACGCGTCAGAAAATTCGTGAATTTTATCGTATTGATGAAAATATAGCGGTAGATCATATTCTTCCTTTAGCAGAAGTGAATGTAAGTGCCCGAAGTCGGGCATGGGAAAGAGCACGTAAAATGGTGCTACAAATTCGTCAGGACCAAGCAGGTAATGGCGCGATAGATTCATTATTAAAAGAATACTCGCTTTCAAGTGAAGAGGGCGTGGTGTTGATGTGTTTAGCTGAAGCGTTGTTACGCGTACCCGACAAGCATACGCAAGATGCGTTAATTCGTGACAAAATATCCCAAGGTCAGTGGAGTAGTCATCTCGGTAGTAGTGATTCATTATTTGTTAATGCTTCTTCTTGGGGGCTATTAATCACAGGTTCTATGGTTGATTATGCCGATAAGCGCAAAAAAGATAGCTTTGGTTTATTGAAAAAAACTATCGGTCGTTTAGGCGAGCCTGTTATTCGTAAATCCATGAACTATGCCATGAAAATTATGGGCAAGCAGTTTGTGATGGGCGAAACCATTGTTGCGGCAACAGAGCGTGCGGCGACAAAAGAGCAACAAGGTTATGTGTACTCTTACGATATGCTTGGCGAAGGTGCACGCACCATGGCGGATGCAGAGCGTTATTTGAAAGCGTATCAAGATGCGATAGTCACTATTGGTAATGCGGCGGTTGCCTCAGGTAAAAATGATCCGCGGAGAGTGCCAGGTATTTCGGTGAAGCTTTCTGCTATTCATCCCCGTTATGAATTCACCCACAAAACACGCGTGATGACTGAGATAGTACCAAAACTTAAAGCACTGTGTTTGCAAGCAAAGCACTACAACATTGGTTTAACGGTTGATGCTGAAGAATCTGAACGATTAGATATCTCACTTGATGTGATTGAAGCCGTCTTTAGTGATGATGAATTAGCGGGTTGGAATGGTTTTGGTATGGCACTACAAGCTTACCAAAAGCGTGCTATTTTCGTCGTGGATTGGTTGCGTGAATTAACCTTGAAAGTTGACCGAAAAATGATGGTGCGTCTTGTTAAAGGCGCTTATTGGGATACTGAAATTAAGGATACTCAAAAAGATGGTCATCAACATTTTCCTGTATTTACCCGTAAGTCTTCTACCGATGTTTCTTATCATGCTTGTGCGAATAAATTATTAGATTACAGAGACACGATATACCCTCAGTTTGCCACGCATAATGCCTATACAGCAGCCACGATTGTTGAACTTGCCGGTGATGACAAAGAAGGTTTTGAATTTCAATGTTTACATGGTATGGGTGATTCGTTATATGACCAAATTGTCAAAAATGAAAGTATTCAATGTCGTATCTATGCACCCGTTGGACAACATGAAGATTTACTGGCTTATTTAGTGCGTCGTTTGTTAGAAAATGGCGCTAATTCGTCATTTGTAAATGCTATTGTTGATGAATCTCAACCGGTTGAATCTTTACTTGAAGACCCTGTTGAGAAAACACAGCGCTTAAAAGACAAGTACAACAAGCAAATACTCAAACCTATTGCCTTGTATTACAGCGAAAACGGTACAGACCGTGACAACTCTAAAGGTCTTGATTTAACCGATATTAATATCATTACCCCGTTGAAAGTATCACTGGATAACTGGTTTGAAAGTAACCGACTGAATGAAAGTGATATCCCTAAGGGGGCGAGTGCTGTTAAAAATCCAGCGAACCATAGTGAGGTTATTGGTTTTCACCAGCATCACGATAAAGATCAAATGTTGGCGATGATCGATACGGCGCAAGCGGCCTTTATTTCATGGTCAGAAACACCCGTCACTGAGCGAGCGGCATTATTATGCCGTGTTGCTGATATTCTTGAGCGTCATACCGACGAGCTTATCGCTTTGTGTATCAAAGAAGCGGGTAAAATTGCACAAGATGGTATTGATGAAGTACGAGAAGCGGTTGATTTTTGTCGTTATTATGCACAGCGTGCTATTGAACTTGAAGATGATGAGCGTCTTGAAGCCCGTGGTGTGGTGTTATGTATCAGCCCTTGGAATTTCCCATTAGCGATATTTTTAGGTCAAGTTGCCGCCGCCATTGCTACCGGTAACA
>Ga0115005_10002544_pt1 | contig 14512 bp, 6 predicted proteins | sample ArcOceMetagenome_FD_87163 | JGI IMG/M metagenome (GOLD analysis project Ga0115005, IMG submission 87163) | Marine eukaryotic phytoplankton communities from Arctic Ocean - Arctic Ocean - Greenland ARC118M Metagenome | ecosystem: Environmental > Aquatic > Marine > Oceanic | place: Arctic Ocean... | reverse complement strand
GATTTCTTGACTGTATTCTCTGTGCAGATCCACTTGGAATAAGGGGTCATTTATATTCTCCTCATTCTCCTCACTTTGTCTGCATCCAATAATGCCACGCCCGTCGCCATTCATTGCATGGATTAATTCAATAAATAAATCCAATGAAGTACCTCGACGCGGTTGACAGAGGATACACACTCCTCCTATACGAAGTACTCTGCCAATTGTTACTGCTAGATCTGCATGGAAATCGGTAAAATGAGTGCAGTCGCTTACCAGTACGAGATCAAATGGTGATTGCGTTGAATGCCCCCCATCGCTATTTTTCATAAGTTCAGCGCATTCATTGGCGCCAACTTTGTTTGCTTTCCACAATAATTCGCGACAGCGTATATTGTTCTTTGCACAAATATTTGTACTATTCTCCTCGTGATCATTGGATGACTCTACGAGTACGTGTAGTTGCTGCATCAGTTTGGCGCAAACAATGTTATTTTGTATGGCTTTAGGATGCCCATCTGTGATAGTGACATCAATGTAGGGTAGGTCATGCGGACACATGTTTTCGATTTCTATCCTGCCTTGTCGTGGCCTATCCAACATTGATAGTGCTAGAGAGGGCAATGCGGCCATACCAGATCCTAATTCTAAGACTCTCAACATCTTTCTTTCATTGATATTCGCACCACTCTGGTGGGTAGCGAGACTAAGGATATCTCTCAGTCCAATGAAAGGCAAGTTTTTGGAATATATCTTGTCTCCCTCATCTTTACCACCATTCGCGCTTGCATTAATTGGTAACATTTTCTCTCCCATTACAAGGAACGCCAGCACATTGGAACAGTCCCATACTCTCGTATTGCCAGTGTTATCTACTCCGAAATGAGCATGGCTCGTGAGTTCCTCAAGACTGAGCCTAGTTTCGTTTAGTTTGCGTTCTTTTGTTCTAACTAGAATGGAAGAACAGCTTCCATCTCCTCTCGAGGTCTCAAGTTTCGAGCTATTGTTGCCCCCCTCATCATGGCCTCGTATGTATTCGCTCATGCCGATTGGCACCTCGTATTCAACGATTTCGTACTCGTCCTTATTCTCCGGGTGTAATGTATCTTGAACTATGCTACGCTGGAGCATCTGGAACCCAGGGAACTTGTGGATGGAATGTTTGTTTACGCTCCCGTCATTGGCAGCATTTTTGTCCCTCAAGTTACTGGATGAGCTGTTTGTTGCAGTTTTGTTCTTGAGCAGAGCATCGCGTAGTATTGACCATCTTGCCTTTGCTCTATCTGATTGATGATTGCTGTTCTTCATTTCTTTTACCAGGATGGTCATGTAACAGCACACAGGCACACAGGTTAGTCAGTCAGCCTTGGCGCTTGGCGCTTGGCGCTTGGCTTGAAAATGAAACAAAAATGATGTGAGATTGAAATTGTACGCGCGAACTACGCGCACATAATACTCGTATGACTTTCAAACTACTACGGAACGAGTACTTGGCACAACACGATGAAAACGAGAACCGGATCAATTTGAATTGTACGCTGCTGTGAATGGTACCCTCGTACATACCGTACATGATGGTACGCTTTGTTACAATCCATTTTCGAATTCACGCACACACACATTAGATGATACGCCCAACGATGAGCCCGTTCTTTATTTTCGGTTTCAACATCAGGCTACAAGTGTTTGCTTTCCTAATGTCTATGTTTGACAAACTCGTGGCGAAGAAAATATTACCTTTCAGGACGTTTCGAAGGGTTCCTGAAAATGGTGAGTCCTTAGCGCTTAGCTCCAATCATTTTGTCAGGAAAAAATCTTCAATCTCTTTTAACAACATGCGATCCTTTCCATAGCGTTCTATCTGGTTTCATTTCTAGGAGGTTCACCCGGTCTCTTCATATCGTTCGAAATTCTTCGTCACAAAACAAGTTACAGAAAACAAAGATTCAGAAGAAACGTGATTTTTTGCGCTATACTTGCAGTTGCCATGAAAAGATTCGGGCTGGTGATGTGACCCGATTGCCATGACATGTTCAATATTTCAAGAAGCATCAAACAGACGAGGTTTGTGATAGTCTCAGAGTTGTCACCACTATTAATAAAACTGTAAGATCAGGCTGCTACGTATGTTGTGAACTGACGATCACCAGAGGCGATGATGGAAAGCGGCAACACCTGAAATATAAAATGGCAACGAACGTCTCCCCTTTTAAAATCTGCGCTAACTCGATCCGAAACTTCCAAGGAAAGACTCCGCAGTGACTCTGTCAGATCGCGTTTTAACAGCATGGCTTCAGCATTTGGAGACTACCAAAGCTCTTGAATCGATCTTCTCACGCTAATATCTTTCGTTTGTGTACTCCTCGTTTTTTGAAGAAAACATGTGGACGTGATGCATGCCCAGAGCAGGAGTGGTAGAGTATAATTAATGTCAACGACTGCATTGGAAGGGTCAACCTTATGTGGAGTGATTTGGACTCAGCTGAAGTAAAATGAAGAACAAATTTGCACCAGTGTGAGAAATAAAGTGTTTATATAAATATTAATTACGTGAGCACTACTGGCGAATGCAACATGAATAATCATCCCCATCAAATTGAAAATAGGAGAACTAAAAGTATCTAGTGGATCGGTAATTGGAGGCCCTCCTCATCCGCCTTTGTATCGTCGACGAACCTGACAGATGAAACATCCCTAGGACTATCTTCCTTGCTACGATGACTTTTCTCCAAGTTGTCAATATCAGCCTGCAGCGGTCCACTGTAATCGTAAGCACCTCCTTTATGATGAGTATAATCTAGGCCAACTCTCTCTTCTAATGGATCAATCCTAAACATATCAAGCAGATGTAACATGACAAAAAAAGGTGCCATGATTCCCACGGTCCAACCTGCAATGAAGGCAATACCTGCAATCTGACAAAGCAACAGGTTTGCATCTCCTGAACCCATACCCCAACTGTAGAACCAGCCGACATGCATGTCATTACCATATGCTAATGCTGTTAGTGACGGCTCTGCAAATAGTCCAGTCGCAACAAGGCCCCACATGCCATTAAATAAGTGCACTGGAATGGCATCGACTGCATCATCAATTTTGAGTTTGACTAGTAATGACGAGGCCATAACATATACGATTCCAGAGGTAAGCCCAATAACAACCGCGGCCCATGGAGCAACCACTGCGCAGTTTGCGGTAATGCCAACCAATCCTGAAAGGCACCCATTCATGGCTTTTGAAAGATCATACTCCACGACTTCACCATTCTTTCTATAGCACATTAATGTATCTATAAACATGGCACTAATGCAACCTGATGCCGCAGAAAGCGTAGTGGTTACTGCACAAAGGGCTGCAACTTGTCCATTGCCTTCAGGACTGATTTTCAAAATGCTACCACAGTTAAACCCGTACCAACCAAACCATAGGATGAACGTCCCAAGCACCTGAAGACTCACAGAGTGCGGACGAAAAGTATTCGGCTCTGCCAGTGGATTACCTTCTTCATCCGAGAACCGGCCAATGCGTGGTCCTAATACTATTGCTGCAACTAGCGCAGTAGCCCCACCGGTCATGTGCACAACACCACTTCCTGCGAAATCAATCATCCCACTTCCTCGAAGCGGCTCAGGATTGGAAGCTGAAAGAAAACCGTTCTCATTCCAAACGGCATGTACCACAACAGGGTAGACAAAACCGCTGAGAAAGAAAGAGTAGCACAAGTATGCTACCATCTTACACCTCTCAGCTACAGTCCCTGCGACGATGGTAGCAGCAGTTGCTGCGAAAGTGAATTGAAAGAAAAATTCAATATAGCCATCGAAATTGTGCAAGAAATACCTTTCTCTACTCGTCGCAACAAATTTCCCCCCCTCGCCAAATGCCAATGCGAATCCAATGGCCCAAAAGCCTAGAGCTCCACCACAAGCATCAAGAAGGTTCTTGAGCATAATGTTTTTCACGTTCTTTTGGCGAACGGAGCCAGCACAAAGCATTGCAAAGCCGCACTGCATGTAAAATATGAGAGCTCCCTGTGTAGAGTATGGGAAGGATGTGAAGAAAGTGGAGAGAATTGATCAGCTGTTGCGAACTGAATGAACAATAATTGGTCCAGCAGGTAAATTAGGAAAGAATTCGACAAATCATTTTTGACATAATACTCGACTCACTCACGCATATCAATGAATAAAAAACGTCAATATTGGCCTCAAGAGCTTCAAGGTTAGACAGAAGTTGAATCATCGAAATATCCGCCATGTTTTCTGTTACAAATTCAAATGTACGTGGTGTAGTGACATTAATTAATCCCTACAGTACAGCAGCTATGGCGAAGAAGATTTTTGACCAGACTTTTGACTAGCACATATCCCAACAGGTTTCAGTTTCAATAGTAGGGTTCGGATCGCTTGACACAACAACAACAACTTCCTTCACGCACAAAGGTCGGTCGACGACTTTTCCAAATTACTGACCGCTTATCTGACCATTAGGAAGACACTTTATTGTCAAAAAACAAATCTTTTTGTTCGAGTGAGTGAGTGAGTGAGTCAGTGTCGTCATGTGAGGCACAATCTTTCCATCAAGAATGGTGGAGGAATTTCGTATCATCTCATTGCATAACTGGATCAGTGCATTCTACGGTATAGAGTTGCCATCAATCTTAGAAATGAAGCATGCGGTAACTACTTCATACACGAAATCGCCTTAAGCCCATTGCTACTAGATGCAACGAATGAATTGACGAGGGTGTCAAAATTAAATTTTGCAGTTACTCAGATTTCCTAACTAGCTTTTATTCTTGGTGCCTTGTGACACTTATGCTTAGGTCACTAAACATAGGAGACACATCGTCCACTACCTTGAACAATCGAGGGATATTACATGGCTTACTTTCCATCACGTCCAGACCTGCATCTTTGAATTTCATTAATTCGCTCAATTCAAAGTCGTCAACATAAGCGGCTGTCAGCGCACAAATAGGTTGTCTAGCACCAGGTCTAGAAATATTCTCCCATTCACGAAGAGCCTTGGTGGCATCAAATCCATTCATAACCGGCATGTCAATGTCCATGAAAGCAATATCATAGATCGACTTCTTCATCATTATAACCCCTTCTTCTCCATTCTTCGCGGTATCTACAATAAAGTTTGCCTTCTCAAAGGCTCGAGCTACCAGCTTTCTTGTCACAATGCTATCGTCTACAATCAAAACCTTTCGACAGATATTCCCTTGTCGCCAGCCATCCAATCCTTTATTCATACAATGATACCGAAGCTGACGCAATAGTATCAACGATGCCTCGGCAAACTGCTGCGCTATTATATCCTGCTGAATTGGATCGATCTCAGCATCCATCATGTCTTGAGCATTAGATTTCAGAAGATCTAATTTCTCAAGGAAAAGTGGAAACATTGAAATTCTTGCTTTCAGGGTCATCGAATGTTTGTCTTGAGAATTCATGCTGCTAGTACTGGCGCGGCTGGATTCACTCCGAACTATGTTAGTTGGCGATCCAACAAAGTTTTCATCTTGCATCTGCTGATCGGATTCATCGATTATTTCTTCTTTTGACTCCATATCATTGAATCCTTCATAAACATTTTCGGTTCTCGTTGGAACACAAATATCAACATCCGTCCACGATTTCCATACAGTGGAATGCCCAGATTCACACAAATCTTCACCTTCGCTATCTGAATTGATATCGTCTATTGATACAGCAAGTCCGACGGACCCACCCTGGGGGAAAACGACATTATGGTCATTTTCTCGCATTTCCTTTTCCAGGTTACTACCCAAAGCAGCTAGGAGGTCTCCGCGAACTTTGAGATTCAACTTGCCGTCACTACCACGAAGTCCATCCGGAGATTCATCGTCGATATCGTAAAAGTATCTCCGCAGATTATCCAGTTCATCTTCATCAAATGGAATCCTGCTTAGCCAATCCAACATTCTCAAATAAGGACTTTGCTGATGAGTGTTGTTTGCACTATCTAAAGAAACAAAATCTGCAAGGGACTGCGAGTTCTGTTCAGCATTATTTCTTTGCACGCCACCTGCTGACCTAGAAGCCCTCTGTGCTTGCATGGACTGCAAATTTGCTTTCATTTGCATATTTCGCCTTATACTGAGACATTCTGTATTTCCAAGGTGCTGTGCAATGATGTCCAACGCACCGATTGCTGCCAATGGAGGTCCAGTTCGAAAGCCATTGACAATTTCCATTGGCACCCATCGATTTGATATCATGCCAGCACTGATATGGCACTGGGCAATTTGACTCAAACAGCAGTTATCAAGGTCAAGATGAGCGAGGCGAGGATGGAGGGCAAGCGCGAAACCCATTGCAATAGCGCCGGAGATTTTCATGACATTTCCCGAGAGACCTAAGAAGGTGATAGTTTCACAACCGAGCAAGGCTCTCATGAGAGACGTGATTCCACGGCAACCGATCTGATTAAAGCTCAAATTCAGCCGTTGTAAATAATGCATACTTGTCAATGAAGCTGCGACAAGTTGGCATCCGGAGTCACCAATGTGATTATTGTCTAGCGAGAGACTGACAAGATTATGTTGTAAAAGTTTGTTCATGATGGTGCCTGTTCCAAGCGATTCAATGTTATTGAAAGCTAGATGAAGATCCACCAAACCAATATGTCTTCGTTTCGAAATGGCTCTCGTAATTTTGGCTATACCGTCATTGCAGAGGTTATTGTCAGAGAGATTTATCCGATTCAGTTTTGGCATAATAATAGCTCCTCTATTTTTCTTTTGTAATGCGGCACCTTCCAAGAAATCAACAAATAGAGAGATACCCTCCAACCCAATATGGTTGGATGATATGTCAAGCTCTTCTAAAACACAAGTTTCTGTGAGACTAAGCATCAATTCATAAAGCGCTGATCCAGTCAATGACGTTGAAGCCAAGTGAAGCAATTTGATTCCGGGATCGTCCATTTGCGGTAACTTTGTTGAAGTCTTTTCCTTCTTGAATTTTTTAGGTCTTCTCCGACTATATGGCCATTTACTTTCTCCTCTTCCACCAAAAATATCATCGTCGTCGTCGTCGTCATCATCATCAGAGCCATATTCGTCATCTTCGTCATAACCCTCCTTTGGCGTGTCGTGCAAAAAAGCAGAGCGTTTTCGGCTGCCTGGCTTCTTTTTCATCTTAGACAACGAATTTCCAAGTTCCTTTGCAGCCTTGAAAGAAATAGTGTTCCCTGATAATATCAATCCCTGAAGACCGGCCAAACCATTTCTCCTTCTGATATGCAGCGACCGACATAATGTTAGCATGCCACGTTCTTTGATATTACAAAAACTTAAATCAATGGTTTTCAGAGCTGGCGTATTGGCAGAAATCATTTGGCAAAAGAGTTCCATTCCATCATCACCAAGATTTGTGTGGGATATATTAATACACGAAACTGGTGGAGCAACAACCGGTTCCAAATTGTAGTGCAGAGGTATTCTCTGGACGGGAGAAACAGCAGAGTTCCCGTCGTTGTGGCCGTCGTGAGTTCTTCTTCGTCGGCTATGGATAGACTGTCGTGGTTCATGTTGTTGATGCAAATTTAATCTAGCAAGATTTTCGCTGAAAAATATGTCCATATCATCTGTAGAATTCTTTGGATTTAGCATGTACAGCGAAAGTTCGTGTATGTTCATATGCCCTGTAATTAACAAAACAATCATTTTGACATCAGTGGTCGATAACGCTATTTTGTTCATTCGAACGTATGGGCCTTCTGAAACCACCTCTAATACTGAAGATGGCGCCTCTACACTTTTTTTGTGCGCCGATGGTCCTCCCAATGGATCGGTCAATACCTTTCTCCGCTGCCGGGCATCATCTGTTGATTGCGGTAGGTTTTGTGAAGAGGAGTTGTTGCTCGCAGCTGAGTTATTAAGAAGGGTTTTTAGTGCAGCAGCTTCGTCCTCCAGCCCATCAATAGTTGATAATAGTTCTGGGTCCTTTGATTGCTCCAAAGAGGAGAATATTGTATCATTTTTCAGCTGATTCCACGAAAATGACTTGTCGATGACATTGGCCACAATGGAGGCAATCCTGGTGAGTTTGTTGAATTTTATCGCAACGTTTTCATCAGTTGGACAACGTTCGTTCATGACAAGACCTGCTATTGGTTTTTCCATCACACTTGAAACCTTCCCCGCTATCCAAATCCACCTTTCTTCGAGGTTTCTCCTTCTGTAGTAAGCCTCTATTTGTAAGTTCCCTGAATCCCAATATCCCTTTTTAATAGCTTTCAAACCCATGAGATCCTCAGAGTGAACTCCGTCAAATCTAGAAAAGACGTGTGTTTAGTGACAACTACAGTACACAGGACATAGACAAATAATATTACACTCATCAAAACTCACATGGACGTCATCAGCAGTGAGGTCGGAGGGAAACCCGTGACTGTTTCTGTAGCTTCCAGTATGGTTCCTGTCTCAAAAAAGATAATATAATCATTAGAATAGTTGTTGATGCGAATACGCAGTTTGCCTGATTCGAATTACGCACCATTAGCAGCAATAGTAAGATATTGTTCAGTCGGCCGCATAACAGCGGTATTAGCTTGCACAACTGATTGATCAACCGCGTGTAGCTGCTCTAATAATGCACTCTGCTCAGCTGCGAGTTGTTGTAATAGTCTTAGTGTCTCATCTTCTCTGCTGTACGATATATTACCGGCGCTTCTAGATCCGCCAATAGCAGGCGCAGCAGCCGAGCCTTGCTGCCGCTGTCGCTGTTGCAGATAAGATGTGTCAATTTGTTCCTGGTTGAGGTCATCGCCATTCGGCGCGTAACCACCGTTTGATCCGTTCATTCCCCTATTATCTTGATGGAAAAGAATATCTATTGAGCAACTCTACTAGTACTTGAGGTAGCGATGTGCAGTAATTAATAAGAGTACTTATGACACGTCGTCCTTACTTCCAAACAATGTTTGCGTAGCTCTGTCGTGTACAGCAAGATGTTTCCAAAACATAAGAAAAATGGCCTAAACTGAATTTATATAAACGTTTTAAAACTGGATCACCAGCAGACACCAGAATTTTACGACATTCAATACGACATTGAAAGGAATCATTTCAAATTTAGCTGCATTTTTATGAGAAAGAAAAAAAATGATCCTCTACCATGAGATGTTCAAACAAGTTCAATTCCAATTGGGCGCTGCTAGAATTACCTCCTTTACCTATCAAAGTTTCCAACAGACCAACAGAGTTCCAACAGAGTTGGACGTAAGAAACCTTCTGAAATTGAACATAATATTGAAAGAACAGCAATCTCAACCACGCCGCCTCCTCCTCCCCTTCGTCCAGCAAAAATAACCCAGGAGACAATGAGCAGAAGAAATAGACTAATGAAACGGGGATAATTCCTTTGCTTTAGGTTTCGAGCTGAGAGGAGAAATTACATTTTTTCTATTTGCGTCCTTCTTGATTGCTGTACCTCACACGTACTGCACTACTGATGTTATTAAAAGTATCAATCGTCACCTTCTTGTTCTATTGAATCAGGGCAGGAGTCTCCTCTCCAAATTATTCTTTGCAGCTTCAAGCTGGTATGGTGTTGAACTTGTACATACATCATATTATATCGTCATAGCTTCTGTAAAATGTTGAAGCAAAGGAGAGCGTCATGGGATGTCAGCAAGATGTCAGTCCCTCTGAATAAATGGCCACAAGTGATTGATTCATTCGAACCAATCGACCAACGCGAATCCGCCAGATACGGGCTGACAGGCAGACGGAAGGTCATCAGAGAAACCAGGACCGATGATTACTTTTTACGTCACACAAGAAGAAGGGGTGTTTCAAAGTGTTGGTGTTGGTGTGAGAACGTCGGAAAAATTGACCGCGAAGGAACAGCAGTGGTCAGAAAATAAAAATTCAGAAAGGATTGGATCCCGACATTCAGTGGCTGGCCAAGGAATCTCCTCCTCTCGCTCGTCGGTTCGTAATCTCTAGTATTGAATTCCTTCGCCGATGATGCATTAATTGTACATACCATTTTGCTTGTGAAGCACATTCTCCATTTTGTAACATCTTGTATAAATCTTCAACATCCAAATCACTGCACAATCGGTTCGTCCAATGAGGAAAGAATAAAATTAAATTCGACTAAAGACCGCTTCTGTGAACTAAACTATGGCACAACGTCCCACCAACAATAAGCAGGGGACTGTTGGTAACCTCTCTGATTCTTTAGCTGGGCTTGCTGTGGGTGATTATGGTGTTTCAGCTTCAACCAGTAACATGTTGAACCGACAGCACTCTGCAATTGGAGGTATTGTTCAAAACAAACATAACTCTCAAGGTAACCTATCAGTGTTGAATCAAAGTTTAGATTTAGGCTGGACTCCTGGTGGAAATGTGCCGTAAGTGTTTCTATATATTTATATGCCATCATGTCGTTACCGATAGATGTTTCTCATTTTCTTTCTTTATAAATGAAATTTCCTTAATATCAATTTTTTTATGTACAGACAAATGAGTCAGCCTCCACAACCACAACCACAACAGAATCAAAATCAGTATCCTACTCTCGTCCCTGATGAATCCGGAAACATTGTTGAGCAAAGAAAAAGAGGCGAAAGTATTGATATGTTCTTATCGAGAAGTCCCTCGCAAAGTCTCGGTTCAGAGTTTCTGAAGTTTCGAAATGAAGAACACATCAGCGCCATTCCTAGCCTCACCTTGAATTCTAACGAAGATTCGACCACCTCTTCTGGGTACGAATTTAACAACGCCCAACCTGTCAATGTGCACACGAGGATGCCCGGGAGAGGCGATATGAGCCCATCTTGTTCTGTTACTGGTACAAGTGCCTCTAGTCGGTCTGCTTCTCCATCCTGGAATGCGTCAAGCGATGGCCGAAGAGGACAGAAAACCCCTGTGTATCAACAAACACCTCCAGGTATTGCCCCCAATCTTAATATGGATCTAAATCGTCAACAACAGCATGTAGATGACTACATGTCATTCCAAACGTCTCGTGGACAAATATCTGCACATAAGGAGTCTTCCTTCTCTTCTAGCAATCTCGGTGGCGTACCTTCAGCCGCGAACAATTACATGGACATGAACTCACCTTATGATCACAATAATCTCCGTGAAACCCACCACATCAATCAACAGCAGGTCCAACAACATCAACATGTCCAGATACCTCAAGGCTTGGTGCATCCTCCTAACGATAATATGATGAGCCAGCACCAACCTATAATGGCAGGCCAGCATACCATGAGTAATGATCCAAAGTCTCAGCAGGGACAGGTTTTTTATGTTGCCGTGCCAACCCAGGATGGACAAGGGCAAGTATTGCAACCTATCCAAATGGTTCAACTGCCTGGTCAGCCAAATGCCTTTGTATTACCAGGGGCGACTTCAGGTTCTGTACCTGTACAGTTTCAGCCCCCTCAACAAGGTATGGGTGGTATGCCCCAGGGACACTTTATGGGATCTCAAGGGAGCAATACCTACTCCAATGACCGAGGGAACCGTCAGATGAAGCAACAGTCATACTACGGTGGTGGAGGAGGAAATCGAGGTGGAAACATTGGTGGTGCCAGAACTAAGAACTATGCACCAATGCAAAACAACCACAGATCCCACAGCCGGTCCAATATGCCTGCAGATGTTGGCTTCAATGACCAGTCGTCTTACCAATACAGAGGAGATGAATCCTTTTCCTCCGCTGGTGGAGATGTGCAATATTCAGCACCGAATGAGCACACAACAGGCCAGCATCGCGACTCAGCTGGAAAAGACGTGCTGACAAACAATGAGATTGTTGCGAACCTGTATGCATCACCCAAGCGACCCCCTCTTAGCGAACTTCTTGGCCACGTCCGTCGCTTGTCTCGTGATCAAGTTGGCTGCCGTTTGCTTCAACAAGCGTTGGACGAAGAAGGCGATACAGCTGCCACTTCAATTTTGAATGAAGGGCTATCGTTTTGGGGCGAGGCCATGGTGGACCCCTTTGGCAATTACCTTTTCCAAAAGATCTTGGAGAAAATTACTCCAGCTGAACGTGTACTACTTATTAAAACAGTCAGTCCTAGACTTGTGAATGCTAGTCTTAATCTTCATGGAACTCGTAGTGTTCAAAAGGTTGTTGAATTGTGCGCAATTGATGAAGCTATCCATGTTGTCAGTGGCACTGATGGTTCGGCAGATTCGAAGAAGAAAGAGACCGCAGCTGAAATTCTGACCAAAGCTTTGACACCGGCAGCAGCTCGTTTGTGTATTGATAGCCACGGTAATCATGTCATCCAACGTATTCTCTTGAAATTGCCGTATCAATACTCGCAATTTGTGTTTGAAGCTGTCGCCAATAGCGTTGGGGACGTTGCTCGCCATCGCCATGGGTGCTGCGTGATCCAACGCTGCCTTGATTCTCCTCCAAGCGGGGCCAGATCCAATCTTGTCCGTAAGATTGTCGAGAAGTCCTTGGAGCTCATGCAGGATGCATATGGTAACTACGTTGTACAATATGTCCTTGATGTTTGCAGTGACGAGGATGTGCATTCTGTTTGTGAAAGTGTTGTTGGAAAAGTCAGCCTCCTTGCTATCCAGAAGTTTAGCTCGAATGTAATGGAGAAGTGCTTGGAACGCTGTACTGATAGAGTTCGTGAGTCTTATCTTGAGGAACTCAGTGAGCAAGAGCGTATCCGTGAATTAATGATGGACCCTTTTGGGAATTATGTTATCCAAAGAGCTCTTGCTGTTGCATCGCATACGCAAGCATTGCAGCTTGTCGATGCCATGAGACCTCATCTTATGTCTTCCGTTGGGGGCGGAATTCGTAACACAGCTGGTGGGCGTAGAATTCTTGCAAAGATCGAGAGACGCTTCCCTCATTTCAACATTAATGAAGAAGGTTCAATTGAACGTGCAATTCACAGAAAGGGTGCGTCTCATCACGAGGGTGCGCCTCCAACCACTGTTCCTCAAAGAGGAAATCGCAGAGGTCCAAAGAAGAATATTTTGGGGAAGGAGCCCCATCAGTATCAACATCAGCACCAACACCAGCATCAACATCAGCAGCAGCAGCAGCAGCAGTATCGCGAGAACTACTCCCAGGGACCAGCAACTCATAATGTCGATCCCAGTTACTTTATGATGGGTGGAGACCAAATGAATTACAACCCGATGTAAAACATGTTATAAAAATGGTGATCATACAGGCCTGCACGCGGGAGTTGTACCATGTCCTGATGGTGCAGCCTGTATAAGTGATGGACGGAAGAAGTTGTAGGATTAGAGGGATATGAGAATACTCTCATATCTCATGCTAGCGTGGACAATATTGTAATACTCTATACAAAACTTGTATTGAAAAATTTATAAATTAATTTAGAATAATACATCTTTAGAATTTTTCGAGAAGTTTCAATCAAGAGCCAAATGCAAACGAAAATGGTCAGTTATCGCCACCCTGAAGTAAGGGTCTTACCCAAGCACATGACAGACATCAAACCAATAGTGCCGGTCGCGATTGTATACACAGTAATCGATGAATCGGCTGCAAAATCATTAGCAAGCATTACTCCACTAGGTGGCCAACCGCATCCAATTTCAACTATAAGCCAAAGCGGCCCAACGATAGCTGCAGTTGAAGCAATGTTTAGTAGATCATAGTCGTCACTGTAACGAGCCTCAAAAACTCCAGTATAAATTCCTACTACAGACCATATTAGGGATAGTATGATGCAAGATGAAAATGCTCCTCCCAGCATGATTAAATCGCTCAATTGCCATCCTGGTACATCTTTGGCACCAGTTGTGATGTCATAAATTAAGAAACGACATAATCCATAGCAAGATGCCAGTGTGGCATCAAGACGAATTTCAAGCAAGTTAGCATTTTGGATGACATCAGGAATCATCTCATCATTGCTGTCATCACTGTCATCACTGCCATCCTTTTTACTGTAAATGCACGACGATGATCTGTGTGTTGGCAACAACAATTTATCCCATTTATTCACTTGCATAAACGAAAGTGTACTTTCTATCACATCGCTATTCACTGTTCCTCTATTCATCTTAAACAAATTATCTTCCCATTTCCAGTGACCCGATCGAACATGATGTCTTTTCATTGACGATGCAAATGCATTAACAGCTAACGGAATCAGCCACAAAAGGAGCACTAACGACAGTACATGACATCTTTTAGACATAAGCTTTTTCTGGGCTAACATCTTGAACAAAACGTAGAGTGCTTGAGGTGAATCGTAGAAAAAATGCGAGTTATTATACAAATTGCATCTTCCTTTAATTGTTGGTTTGAATGCGATCAGTGAGTTCTGTGTAATGGTATTCAGTATGCGTTTTGAACATCTGTCGTGTGCCTGTGGTTGTGGACAAGCGACTTGTTGCGAGCTTGCGCTTGCAAGCAACGAAGAAGACGACAAACAAAAGAAAAGTCCCAATAAAAAAAGTGGACGGCTTTTATTTCGTGACAACTCGTATGATACACTGATCCAGATATTTGACAAATGAAAT
>Ga0115005_10002543_pt1 | contig 14515 bp, 14 predicted proteins | sample ArcOceMetagenome_FD_87163 | JGI IMG/M metagenome (GOLD analysis project Ga0115005, IMG submission 87163) | Marine eukaryotic phytoplankton communities from Arctic Ocean - Arctic Ocean - Greenland ARC118M Metagenome | ecosystem: Environmental > Aquatic > Marine > Oceanic | place: Arctic Ocean... | reverse complement strand
AGGAAGTTCTTCCCAAAAGAAGTTCTCAAAACGAACACAAGCGTATGCTGTGTGGACGGAATTGATGAAGATCGCAAGCGAAAGAAGGATCGAGAAATACATGATATTATGTGTTAGATCGTAGGCCAGTTATTTTATGATCCAAACCTATTAGAGAGATGGTGTCTCAATTTATGTGTTTATGCCTCTACGGTTCACGCTAGTATTTTGTGAATGGTCATCCCTGTAACAATGAGTGTCTCAATTATGCTTTTATGCCTCTACGTACGCTACGGTGCACCACGCAAGTATTTTGTGAATGGTCATCCCTGTAACATAACAATGAGTGTCTCAATTGTGTTTTTATACCTCTACGGTGCACGCGCACGTATTTTTTTAAATTGTCATCCCTGTAACAATGAGTGTTCACTATCAATGACACATATCTAATCTCCAATGTGCGCGTTCAACCTTGGTGGAGTATGCCAAATTCGAAATATTGCTTAAAACATGTTGACAGTAAAATGTACTGTGGTGTGTGTGTGTTATGTGTGTATGTGTATGTATCAAAAGTTATAATTATACCAGTCTTATACCTCCATCTCTGACCCTTTGTCGACAATGTAGTTTACTTCATGAAATAGACTTTCATCATCAAGCGATGCATTATCATTAATTCCAGCCTGTCTTATTAATATTGAGGAGTTCAATGATTGAGAGCTGGAATTCTTAATTTTCACAGTTTCATCGTCACTAGATACTTCATCTTCGCTGCTGTTCCCATAAGACGACCCGTCTGTTATACTACTATAATCAGAGTTTAGAGAATCAGCAGTGATGTTGAGAAGCTCACGAATATCATCAGTGTTACTTCCTTGCTTCACACTTGGAGAATCAGGTGTTGTGAAAGTTTCTAGAGGTGTATTTTCGTATTCAAGGTCCCACCTCGTTGGATCTATTACGACGCCTCCACTGGAGAAACAATTATTTCCGCAACCTCGTTCAAAGTTGAAAAGCTCAGCAACCATTCGGTTGTACCAATATTCATCTACCTAAAGAACTAAAGACAGTGAGATAAGATCATTGTTTCCAATTCAAAAAGCAAAACTTTACTTACGGAACTTTCGTCACTCTCGTCCATCATACTGTTTGACACCAGACTATTTTCATTTCGCACGATGATTTCGCTCAAATGGCTACTTCCCTCTTGATCAAAGTGCTGAGTGATGTATACTGTTCGTGTTGCGAGTTTTCTAGTAATCCATCTATCCCAACGCTGAGCGCAGATCAGAAATACCGTGAAGAAAAGAATGGTCGCCGATATACCCATCACCACAGCTAAAAGAATTTCGCTCGGTGCGCTTTCATTTTCTGTCTTTTGCGGTGAAGACATTATTCTTGTTTGAACAAGTTCAAATTTATCGGATTGTTCAATCCCCGTGATATTTTCTGACAGATTGGCACTCGGGGGCTTGTTGATATTAGCTAGTGATAGGTGATGGTATCAATTATATTGAATATAAGCGAAAGAATAGATGATATTTTAATGAAAATAGTTCAGTTGAGTCGTCGTTTGAGATTTGGAAAGTAATGTGTGAAGCTTCTCATTTAATTGAACTACAGTACACGCTACGTGAACTTTGTTGAGTATCAATTCGGTCTGTTTCGTTCTAATCTGCTGCGCCACTTTTGGATTATTTTAATATCATGGCATGTCCATTTCCATCAGCCTCCAAAAGAGCTGTATCCCCCATCGCAAAATAGCACCTGGCCGGTCACACCGCTCGCTCGACTTCCAGCCACAAATTCCACCATATTACCGACTTCTTCTCCAGTTACTGAACGTTTCAAAAAACTGTTTTCTCTAGCTTCCTTTCTCATTTCATTGAAATCCCGGATACCTCTTGCAGCTAGACTATTGATTGGTCCAGCACTAACCGCATTTACCCTGATGCAATGTGGTGGAGGCGATATTTCCAAAGCTAGACCTCTCATGCATGCTTCTAAGGAAGCCTTTGCAGGTCCCATGACGTTGTAATTTCTGACGGTTCTAGATGATCCAAGATAAGTCAGAGCTGTTATGGAAGGAGATCTTGAGACATCCTCGTCATCTCCTTGACAGGTTAACAATGGGAGGGCGTGTTTGCTTAGATTTAAAAGAGAATGCGCTGAAATTGAGTGAGCAATGTCAAAGTCCTCGTGTGTTGTATGCAAGAGGGGTAGCTCGTTCGTAGATTTCATTGATGATGTTGGTGCAAATGCGATGCTATGGATCATTGCATCTAACTTTGGGATATATGAATCGCATATGTCTTGATTTCTTTCGTGCAAAAGGGACGGTATCCTCTCATCAAATAAAGAATGCAAATCTGCCTCCTTTTCTATAACATTACACGGTAAGCACGATATAAGTTTTGGTGTGTTTGCTGGTTTACAGATCGTCTTCAAATGATCATTCTCGTCTGACACCATGCGTTCAACGGATTTCTGAAAGCGCTCATTTTGATATGTGACAATCACATGGTCAAATTCGCCCCGGAGAAGAGCGAGGGCTGATGACCAAGCGATGGATCTTTGAGTTGCCACACCAACTACCAATGCTGTTCGTTGCATATTGTCTCGCTTGAATTATTGTTAGTATCATCGGTATCATCAATCATACCATCACCTTTCACCGCCCCCCCCACCTGTTCTGATTTTGCAGTTCGCATCTCGCAGTCGTGAACTCCAGACGATCCAACTCTCCACTCTCTCGCCTTTTCTCTTTCCTCTTTTTCTTCAGCTTCTGCGATCTCAAACTCAAACCAAAGAATGGAACACGACGGTTCATTATTCATTTCTCCACCATTTTTCATTGTTCGCTCTCATCGACATTTGATGATGATAAGAGAATGAACCAAAGAAACAGTACTTTTGACAAATTTCCACGCACATTAACATCAACAGCAGTGTATATACTTTGCTTTATCATTCTTGCTTTCATCAGCATCGAAACCAACAGATTAACGAGGTTCTGTGATAGGATGCAACCAACAAGATTGTTGCTATCCTCACTACGTACCCGCAGACCAACTAAACAACTACTATTCGCCCACTCACTGCCACTAGGAAAATCAACATCAGCACTTCCCTCGAATATCCTTTGCAAGACTGCTAGATTATTCAAAACTTCATCCACATCTCATCTAACTGCAATTGGTTACGCAACCCCTGATCCTGAAAGACTTGAAGAACTCATGCCAGAACACGATAAATCCGGTAGACCATATACTCTCTATGAGAAGTGCGTGAGGCGTCTCTACCTCACCAACCTCTTCCATCCCGTCAGGCTTGGTTTGCAAAATATTGATGGACTTCATCAAGCTTTAGGAAGTCCAATGGATAGATCTGATATCGCCGTTATTCATGTAGCCGGGACGAATGGCAAAGGATCTACTTCAATGAAAATTGCACGAACCTTGGAATTAGCAGGGAATAATGTAGGGCTATTCGTCTCACCACACGTTGCTTCGTTCAGAGAAAGGATGCAAGTGAATGGCGAACTCATTTCTGAAAAGGAAGTGGAAGATTATCTACCATTAATTTATGATATTTGTGAGAAGGAACGCATCCCCGCCACTTTCTTTGAAGTAACAACTGCCCTAGCTTTCCATTTTTTTGCCAAGAGAAATGTCGACGTGGTTGTATTGGAGACTGGGTTGGGTGGAAGATTAGATGCCACAAATGTTGTAAAGAAGCCTGACCTTTGTGTTATAACCTCTATTGGACTAGAACATACACGTATATTGGGGGACACTGTTGAGTTGATCGCAATGGAAAAGGCTGGGATTATCAAACAGGGTGTGCCAGTTCTGGTCGGTCCTCATTGCCCTCATGAAACTATTCGCAAGTGTGCTTTGGACAAAGATGCTTCTGGATATTACACAATTGATGATGTGTTGGAGGAATCATCAGTTTGGATGAAAGAAAATGGTAAATTGGGTGAAACAGAATTTGTGGATTATGATTTGGAAAATTCAATGATTGCAAGGTCTGCTTTGAAACTATTTAGCAATGCCCAAACCAACTCAAAGAATTTCCCCATTGCCGAAGAAATTATGAAGAAAGGACTGGCACAGCGACCATCATGCAGATTTGAGGAAATAGAAGTGCAAAGACCAACCAGTAACAAACCAGTCAAAGTGATTTTAGACGTTGCACACAATCCTGATGCTATGGTTTACCTTGTGAAAAAGCTAGAGGCGACCTATCCTAGATTGCAAGAAAAAATGAGAGTTGTAATTGGTTTTTCGGCTGATAAGGACCTCAAGGTTTGTGGGGCCACTATACTCGGCTTTGTATCAGACCCTTCGAGGCTGCACCTTGTGGAAGCGGCTCATCCCAGAGCGGCAAAGTTTGAGGATATGTTGAGCGCTGAACCTTTGCTGAAAAAGACAAACTTTAATGAAGAAGACAGATCTATTACTGTACAAATTCGTTCTGCTTTGAAACTAGCAGAGGAAAATGACGAAATTCTGATTGTTTGTGGAAGCGTGTTCCTCATGGCTGAGGCTAGAGAAGCTATGGGCATCGATGAACCTCGAGATTCGGAATATATAGCAGAAGTTGCTGGGGCTAACCTGAGACATGGACAAGAATTCTTTGCAGATAATGATCCTGAAAAGAATGATTAAACTTAATGATACAAAGAAGTTTGGTAAACATCTACGTTTGAGTGCAATGGATCAACTAGTTTTTCCGCGGTGTTTCTATCATACGCAGGTATTCCGCATTATCTGCAATTCTAGAATAGTGAACTCTTTAAATAGACCTTTGTAAACGCGTCGCCTCCATCTGATGCATCGGCTGGTCCAAATTTCTTGACGAACTGTTTCTCTCGCCTGAGCCAATCTCTTAATTTTGATTTAAGAACCCCCGTCGGGCCATGGCCGTGCAGAATGAAGACCACAGGGTTTTTGTTCATCATAACCTTTGCAAACTTGTTCTCGCATTTTCTTCTTGCTTCCTCGAAGTTGCACCCCAAGCAATCCACTGTATTGGTGCTCAGACGCATTACTGTTCCATTGGACTGTTGTGTGGGAGGCTTAGAACCTCTATTCAGTGCAATGTCAGCGTCTTCTTCTTGCAGAGCTTTCCTTGCCATCTTTGACATTCCATTCCTAGCGTTGTCTGCTTTGCTTGCATCCCTCTTGGCGCTGACGAATGATCTTGGAGGCAACGCTACTTCTGCCAGTTTCATTGACATTTGCATCCCTTGTATATTCACATTGACTTTTTTGCCGCTCGTGCTAATCACTGTTGCCTCTTTTCCACTCAAGGCCCCTGTCTTGCAAATGACAAGTGTATCACCTCCCTTGAGTTCGGGCCTTTCCCTCATTTCTGAAAGTGGGACCATCTCAGCGAATTGTTCGGCAGCTTCAGCGGCAGCTTCTTTCTTTCTTTTCAAAACACTAGGAACGTTTTCTGCTTCAGTCAATGCATCTCGCCTGACAAATTTTATTTCATCCCAGCTCCTAGCAATCATCTTCTTCGAAGGGTCAGACTTCAATGTTTGTAGCACTTCCTCTAAAACTCGTTCCTTTTCTTCGAGCTTCTTTGCAAATTTAGCGGCCTCGGTTCGCCTTGCATTAAGTTGTTCCCGTTCAAGTTTTTCTTGCTGCTTCTTCATTTCTTGCTCCAGGGTTTCTAGATCTTTCTTTTTCAGTTCGAGCTCAGCAGCTTGCTCATCGACGAGAAGCTTTTGATCTTCCATATTTCTGATGATATCACCCATTTGTTTGGTGTCCGAGTCCATCAATTCAGTGGCTCGGTCGATAACATGTTGCGGCATATTGAGCCTCTCTGCCACAGATAAAGCGAACGACTCGCCGACTATTCCAGGCAGCAATTTGTAAGTTGGTCTTCCATTAACAAATTGCATAGCACCTACTGAAAATCTGAAAGAACAGTACGTATACCAGGAGAAAGGAAAATTTAGCACACGACAAAGTTTGACCATGAATTTCAGCAGTGATTTGAATTCTTCTTACCGACTATCTGATGCAGCTAGTTGCTTCAACTGTAGATAATGCGTTGTGATGGCAACTCGAGATCCAGTTGCGAGCAATGCTTCGAGGATGGCCTGAGCAATAGCAACTCCCTGGTTGGGGTCTGTCCCCGATCCCAATTCGTCCATTAACACCAACTCATTTTTACCACTGCTTGCCAAGACTTCTCTGCAAACAAGCTTTTACCATCATATTTCAAGAATAGGGATGATGTTAATGTCAAAATCAATGTGCACGACGCCTATAAATGTATTGCATTTTGTATATGCCCTTACCATGTGTCCTGAAAACGTTGACAAATCGTCATCGACAGATTGTAAATCACCAATATCTGCTAGAACAGGTCCAAAATAATCAACTCGTGCGCCATCTGGTTGGGCAGGAATGGGGATTCCATCACGTGCCATGAGTGCACAGAGACCTAACAATTTCAATATAACTGTTTTACCTCCAGAGTTTGGTCCCGTGAGTACCTATATTAATTGGGCATTCATTGAAACTGTTTGTAAGCTCTACGAAACCCGAAACAAAAAAAGTTGAACAATTTTGCAATTTCTTACCAAGCCCTGATTGTCTCCAGAACCCAGGTCGATATCTGACCCCACCACATTATCCAATTCCCTGAGCAACAAAACAGGGTGTTTTGCATTCTTCAAGGAGACAACACCTTCATTCCCAACCTCCGGGATGACACCAGAAATCTTGTCGCCCAACCGAATTCTTGCAAGAACCAAGTCAATTTGTGCCACAACAGCGATAGATTGATCGATATCCTCCTGGTTATCGAGAATACTATTTGTCAACATTCTCCAAACCTTAGCTTCCTCTTGCTTCAACTCGGAAACCGCTTGATTCATTTCATTCGTCGGCCTCACAATCTCCGATGGTTCAATATAAGCCGTCTTCCCCGACCGACTCACATCATGCACAATCCCCACCGAATTCGAATACTGTTCAGAAATAGGGATGACGATTCTACCATTTACTTCTGAATAGAGCGACCCCCCGCTTTCCATAGATACTTTGTTTTTGACCGAGGGTGAGGACATGAGCGTATCTAGGGTGGCAAGTATATCTCCTTTGAGGGTGCGAACTTTGGCACGCAGACGGCCGATTCCCTGAAATGTTTGTCCAGATAGGCGCCCATCTTCGTCAAAGGCTGATTCCAATAAATCCAATAGATCGTCATCGATGAAAATGGATTTCCCTATTTTTGGAAGCTGTTTGAAAGGTGGTTCGTCTTTCTCTTCTTTCTCCATTCCTGGTACAATCCACATCCTCGCCTTTTCGAGATTTTGACACCATTTTGCGACCTTCACACAAGCTTGCATAATGGTAAATATCTCTAATACATCGGGACCATCTAGTACACCACCAGCCTCTGACTTTTCCCACATGGACTGCACGTCAAAGGAGGAACTCAGAGGTGGTCCAGATATTGTCTTCGCCCTTCTATCAGAAGTGCGGGGTATTTCGGCATCGCCACTCAAAATGAGCTTCATCTCGGAAACGGATTGGTAGCGTTCGTGTATTTCTTCGACGTTTGTGGCAGTGAGACCCATTTGCATTATCCCATTCTTCTTTTTCTGTTTCTTTGGATTGCCCTTAGGTTTCTCGTTTCGAATGGCTTGGGTAACGATTCGTCTCGCGGGGGCTGTTCCACAATTATCCATTAGTGCATTGAGGACTATTGGATAGTCGAGTGTGTCCATCGTTCTTTGGAATAAATCCAACTCTTGTTGAAATTCCATTATAGGCTGTCCCGCACTCTGCATTTGGCTTTGAGTTTGTTGTGTTTGTTGTATATTAATATTTGAATCTGTCTTATCGTTGCCTTGGACAACAGCGTCACCAATGATACGGCTCTCGAACCAAACCTGATCCTTCTTTCTGTCATCAATTGATTCGTCTAATGAAATGGGTGTTTCGAAGGATGGATCCAGGTCAGAGTCCCAGGTGAGTGGTTGGCGAAGGAGACTGTAACCATCTTCTCCTGCTTTTGCCGTTTCAGATGTAGACAGCAATTTCGTTGTTGTTCTTAACCCTTCTATCGATGTTGAACGTGTTACATGTACTGGATGCAGTGTGAATGCATGAGTGGTCAGAGCAATTGCAGCTAATAAGAGGACTGAGGCTGAATTGATTTTCATATTTCGAGTTTCTCAAGTTTTGCAATTATGAGTCTGTTAGTATGCAGTTCACGTGCCACTAGATTTTTTAGCTGGTGTTTCCAGAGCAGTGATGCGACGACGATGAGGGCTAATTGCTTACTATTGCTTGGTGCTGAGTGTTGCGAGCAAGTCAAGTATTGTTGCTATGTACCTAGCTACCTATCTATGTATGTACACGCTCGCAAGTACATACCGACAGTATGATACATGATGATACCGTATTTGCTATGCTGTTTTCTTTTGCGCCACGCATTCAAACATCCCCACAAGACAAGGATACATTTTCAATTTGAGACTAGAATAGTAGAAAAAGCCTTTCTGCGCGCCACAAAGTTTTTGGCTTCACATACAAGACTGTTTTTTCAAGGGTTCCAACCGTACTGTACGTACTTGTACTCAGTACAAGCAAGGCATTGGCATACTTTTATCAAAGAGGAAGCAACTTATTCTCAAAGTATTCAATTCAAATGACAGAGAAAAGAAATCGTCCCGAGGGTAAAGCTGCTGATGGCGGAGATGGCATGGATGGTATATTCGACGATGGAGATGAAATGGACATGGACACGACCATGACAACAAATGATGACAAGGAGGGAGAAGCAACCTCTGCTGAAGTCAAATCAGTGACCAATAAATCCTACTTTTCACCTCAGTTGTTAGCACAATATTACTCCCGTCTGTTTCCCTTCGACCTTCTTCATGAATGGCTTTCCTACGACCCATCCTGTAATCAAAAAGGAGAACAGAAGTCCCAATCTCCTACAAACACAAAGATCTTCTCCAGACGTGAGTTCTCGTTCACAATCGAACCAATTCCAGGTGAAGAAATCTACATCCGCTACCAATCGTTCTTGGACCAAGCCGAACTCACAAATGCTGTGCTAAAACGTAACCCGCACAAAATCGACATTGGCGCGATATTTTCTCATCCACCAAAGGATCACCACGCAATCCAAGGATCTACCCAACGGAAATTTGCTCCAGTGCAACGTGAACTAGTATTCGATGTGGATCTTACTGATTATGATGGTGTAAGAAAATGCGGCTGTTCAGCGGCAAATATTTGCACAAAGTGCTGGAAGATGATGGGTATGGCAATGAAAGTTATGGATGTGGGGCTGAAGGAGGACTTTGGGTTTAAGAATATCGCATGGTTTTATAGTGGTAGGCGTGGAATCCACGCTTGGATTTGTGATGAAAGCGCAAGAGAGTTGAGTGATCCTGGAAGGAGTGCCGTAGCTAGTTACTTTGAGGTACGTACCACTATGTACTTTACTGTGACCACTTGTGTTGACACTATCTATTTTGAAAAAGTTCGAGCGTGGGCATCGTACACATACTGAATGTTTCATCCTTTCCTCAAACAGGTTAATTTGGGGACAGACAAGAATCAAAATGTCGACTTGTCCAACCCTCTGCACCCCACGCTCCAAAGAGCATACGCCATACTCGAACCAATGTTTGTCAGCGATATCATTCCTGCAGGGGCTCATGGTATTCTCGCATTCGAAGAACACTGGACAGATCTACTCGCAACCTTGCCTCCATCAGCGTCTGCTGTGAGAGAGTCATTAGAGAAAAAGTGGAAGAATGATGTTACCACTCCAGAAGAAAAATGGACTGAGTTGAAGAGATATTTGGATGTCTTGATTGGAAAAGTGACTACTGCGAAAAAGGCTAAACAATCAAAGAAGATGGGTGCTGCTGATAGGAGTAAGATTGAATTATGGACTATTGCTACTGTTTTTAGGTACACCTATCCTCGTTTGGATATCAATGTATCCAAAATGCAGAACCATCTCTTGAAATCACCATTCTGTGTGCATCCAAAGACAGGAAGAGTTTGTGTCCCCATTGATATCAAGAAAGTGGACGAGTTTGATCCATTTGATGTGCCAACTTTACCTCAGCTCATGGATGAATTGGATGCTTTTGAGGGAAAAGATGGACAAAAGATTCAGTACGAATGGGAGAAGACAAGCTTGAAGGAATCGTTTCGACATTTCCAGACGGACTTCTTGGCGCCAATGTGGAAAGACTTGAAGCGTGCTGAGAAAGTAAAAGCAGAACAGCAGGCTGCTATTACTGTTGATTTCTAAGTTGCAGATCATGATAGAAGATCCAGATTATGAAGTTTACTTCGTTCATTGTCAGTTGAAGAATCAAACTGTACTTTGTAGAGTGAGTGAGGGCGCAAGTTAAAATGTATAAGGGGATATTGCAATAACATGAGTAAAAAATGTTATCATATTTGTGGCAATCACTGTGCTTTTGATGGACGAATCAACGTGAAACAATTTAAAATTAGGGGACAAAGATGTTTCTTTGCTCTTTACAAGTTCAAAGTGCAATCGGATTCCCGTACTTTTTATTCGCTTTCTTCAATCTTGCGTTTCTTCGTCGGTTTCAGGACATCGAAGGTGCTCTTATCCACCCTAAATGAGGAGGGGACGGGAGCCGTATTTTGTTTTCATAGCGACAGAAGCAAGGCATCGAGAATGAATCCCGTATTTTGGTAAAGCAGTTCGACAGACTCCACTGTACCCGGGTATGAAGCAAACATAATGTTTTGACAAAAAACTTTCCGAGCAAAGCAAACATAATGTTTTGACAAAAACATTCCGTAGTCAGGCGCCTTGCCGTTGGGCCAACGGGTCAGATGTTGATAGTCGAGGCTGAAACTCGCCCGGGATTCGAACCCGGAATCTCCTGATTTCTGAAGTTGTTACGTTTCGATAAATTCTTAGCTTTATAAATCTCGAAATCTAACAATGATTTTGAAATTCGCGTGTAGTAAAACATAATTTGACAAAAAGGTTCCGTGATCAGGCGCCTTACCGTTGGGCCAACGGGCAGATGTGGATAAAATTGAAGCTGAAACTCGCCCGTGATTCGAACCCGGAATGAATCAATCTCCAGATTTCTGAAGTAAGTTGATACATATCGATAAAATTCTTAGCAATAAATCTAACAATGAATTTGCGGGTCTACAGTAGCAAACATAATTTGATAAAAAGGTTCCGTAGTCTCCTGATTTCTGAAGTTGATACATTTCGATAAAATTCTTAGCAATATCTAACAATGAATTCGCGTAGCAAACAAATTTTGACAAAAAGGTTCCGTAGTCAGGCGCCTTACCGTTGGGCCAACGGGTCAGATGTGGATGATCGAGGCTGAAACTCGCCCGGGATTCGAACCCGGAATCTCCTGATGTCTGAACTTGTTACGATTAAGGGTGCTATTCTAAAGTAAATACTCTACATAAATTGAAAATCATGCCCAAAATCAAATACGAGAGTACACACGTACAAGGTGTACAAAACAGTACAGCATGTAGAACTTACTTAAAAATGATATAGTTATTCTTTCATTTCCAAGCGAAGTGTATGTTTCGCCCGTTCTTATGAGACTACTGTAGTTCAGGCGTACATAGTATAAGTGATGTAGTTTTTCTTCTTTTAGTTCGCGATTTTTTAAATTTTTAGGTTTTCTTGTATTTATGTTGACGGTTATAGGCTCCTATAAACAAAGCAGCAGTACTGACAATTGAGATAAGTAGCCATTTGTGATCTTTATCAGGCTGAGGTGTCTTTTGAATATGTTGTCCAATTTGTAAAATATATTGTAGAACCACCGTCACCATGGTCCACAGGATGTACTTATTCATGGCACATTCGAACCGTACTAATGCGGCAATATTTCCGAATGAAATTGCAAGGAACAGTATCCCCTGTGAATACAAATCGCTCAAGATAATTATCATTCCAAGTACCAAAACAAGTCCGTATAAGATAAGACCCTGAGGTTGGGTAATTAATCCTTTTCGTCTCAAGGTCATTCCAAATGCACTCAATTGTACGATAGCCAGTGCAGCAATCTGAACACAAAGCCTATCACTGGTCATAAGAGAGTGCAACGTTGCATGAAATTGAGTAGATGACATCATGTAAAGTACTCCTGGTTGGCCATGCAAATCGCGGATGGTTCGACTTCCATCTCCCATTTTTTTATAATGATGTTTTATAGTATCCGCTAGAATCATGGTGCAAAATACAATTATAAAGGCAGCATGTTGAGATTTCTCCACGGCTCTGTTATTACCTTTTCGATACCAAGCCAGGAACAAAAGAGACATGCATCTACCAAAGAACACCAACGCTTCAATTCGATACTGAGGCCAAATTCTATTTCCGTCTGGATGCCGTTTCCTTGGTATCTCGAAACCAAATCCACTCATTTGAAGCAAAGCGTGTGGAAAGAAAACTAGTGAAAAATATAGTGTTCTGATTCTGGCACACGCTACGCTTTTGACAAGGGTGTTGTTGAAACCCATATCCGTATCCTTATCCATGAAGAAGATTGCATAACGGTAAACAAAATGGCATATCACATAAAGACCAACGATGGCATGTGCACGATGATGATAATACTCTTTTTTGCTTAAGGTTTTTGGAGCGGTTATGAGTGGCTTAGGCATTCTGGCACTCTAACGCCGGCAATTGTTCTCAAGTAATAGCATAGACTACCGGTAGCGCGCGGTACATACCGGTACAAAGGACCAGCGACCAGAGACATGATTGACTCTTCTCTCGTACCGTACTGTAGCTCCTTCTTGAAGTCTTCAAGAAAGGTGAGTGTCATGATTGACTGGACTGTGGATGACGCTCTCGTATAAAACCCCGCGGGACTCAATTCGCCCCCCACTTTTCCACATTAAAGACTACGAAAAGCGATTGGACAAAATGCTATCGGGTTCAGCGCGGCAGCGTCGTGTGAAATGACTATTTTCGAATTTTGTTCCACATTGTTTTAGTCCTGTAAGCGCCGAACATTGTTTTTGCCAGGAATGCCTCCCCGCCCTTCGCTTCTCGTCGACGCGGCAACCGATCATGCCGGGACCAGTCCGGGTCGAGTACATACATCAGTGCCGCGCACGGACCAGTACCGGGACGAGTACATCAGTCATCTCTAGTTATCATCTTCATCTTTTTCCATTTGGTACTTTCCCCCACAAAATTGCGCCCTCGTTGTCAACGTCAAGACGCAACTACAGACCAAGGTTGTAGATTGTACTTTATATCAGTGTAGACGAACCTCGCCCAGCAAGAGCACTACACGTACTGTAGATCGCTAAGGATATTGATTATATGTCGGAGGCAAATAGTGCAACTATTGAAGTCGCAACAATCAAAGATCTATCCCAAGATATTCTATCTGAAATATTCTCTCATTTCCACCTTCCTATTTTGGAAAGTCATGTAAGAAGAGTTTCTCGTACTTTTCACAGTGCATGCGACAAAAACAAGAAACGATTATTCAGCCTTCTAGAGGATGGATGTATAGTTGAAGTGCTTGGATGTGAAACTGAATCCCTAAACGGACAGATTGGATGTTGTAAGGGAATAAATAAAGACAGCGAAACGAATAAGTCATCCGTTGATATTGCTGCCTTTGATCGCTTTGCTAGTTTAAGTTTCCGATTCATTGAGGAACCAAAATTTCTTAACCCTTTTGTATCCGAAAAGAGGGTCATGATGGAGAATGATAGAATCCAGGGACTCAAGTCTGCACTTCAAGAGCCGGTAGACAGTGTTTACAGTTTTGTAATTCATAATCTTCGAATCGCCTCGGGCCTTGAAACATCTACTAATGGAGACAACGAGGATTTGATAGATGTTGCAACGACATTGATCCCTCCAGATGCAAGTCATTGGAGTGGCACCCAAATATTTAATGCTTTGGATGAAAAATTGGTTATCTTTTCCAGGGAGAATCTATGCAACCATTGTCCTGTTGGCTCAAATTTTCACCCTGATGGACCAAATGGTGAGGTTATTCGGGACTTTGTACGATTCATGGGCACTTGGGAGACTGCAAAAATCGATTTAACACTGTATTATTATGCGAGACGCGAGAGAGCGGGAGTAGTCTTGGTGGGAGTTACTCAGTGGGGTCTAAAAGCTGTTTGTGTTGCAAAGGAACCTTCGTATATGCCTCCAGGGATGACACGTGCGCCTCCTGGAGTGATGGCGATGGCTATACTGGTTCCAGTCTACGATTATTTAGTCTGCTATCATCTGAAGGAATTAAGTGGATTTGGCGTTGTCAACGGACTCGAGGTTGTCTCTGAGCATCACATAAGGGAGAAATTAGTGGCTAATGATGTTGCTCACAGTGGTGAGAGTGCGTCTAAAGGTCGATGGAATGTTCCTCCTGCATGATTGCTACCACTGGGATTGGTTTAAAAATTATGTTGAGGAATGTCTTTATAATTCATATCTCATATCATCATTGTTGGTGTGTTCTTCGTAATTGTCT